>MWVT01000076.1_pt1 | contig 17484 bp, 21 predicted proteins | sample 1047201 | NCBI WGS metagenome assembly MWVT01 (sample SAMN06349988, study PRJNA376086) | soil metagenome | isolation source: TG5-1 sample Antarctic (ecotone) soil | place: Antarctica | collected 2015-01-13 | reverse complement strand
TAATTTCTTCAGGCGAGAGTTTTTGCTCGAAATAAAGTTTTAGAATCGCATCCATCAAATCGTATGGTGGAAGTGAATCCTGATCAAATTGATTCGGCGCGAGTTCGGCGGAAGGTTTTTTATCAATAATGATATTTGGAATTATCTCGCGCCCAGAGCTTTCATTAATGTGCCGCGCGATTTCATAAACCTCCGTTTTCAGAACGTCGCCCAAAACCGCGAGACCGCCGTTTGTGTCGCCGTAAAGCGTGCAGTACCCGACAGCAAGTTCTGATTTATTTCCGGTTGCCAGGACAAGGCGATTTTCGGCGTTGGAAATTGTCATCAAAATTACGCCTCTCAGACGTGACTGCATATTTTCCGCTGCCAGAGATTCACCGCCTTTCGTCGGTTTGTACAAATTCATTTGTTTGAGAAGAGTTTCAAACGCGCCGGAAATCGGTTCGAGGCGCGTCGGCATTCCGAGATTTTTCGCTAACGCTTCTGAATGTTTAATGCTTCCTTCGGATGAAAACGGCGACGGCATCATCACCGCCAAAACATTCTCCGCGCCCAACGCTTCACACGCCAGAGCCGCGACTAGCGCCGAATCAATTCCGCCTGAAAGACCGAGAACAGCTTTTGTAAAACGGTTTTTTTGGGCGTAATCTTTTATTCCAAGAACTAATGCCTGACGAATTGTTTCGTATTCGTTGCCGGTAATGCCGCGCGCATCCGGCCTGTGAACGTCGAGTTCAACAGTTTCGACAAATTCTGCAAACGCTTCTGCCTGTAAAATAATATCGCCTTCTTCATCGGCAATCAGGCTTGCGCCGTCAAAGATAATGCCGTCATTTCCGCCGATTAAGTTAACTAAGACAATTGGTTTTTTTTGAAGACGAGCACGGTGCGCGACCATCTCGCAGCGCAGATGAATTTTGCCTTTGTTAAACGGTGAAGCGTTTAGAGACACGATTAAATCCGCGCCCTGCATAATCAATTCATCAGTAGGGTCAATGTCGTATAATCTTTCCTTCCAAAAAGTTTTGTCATTCCAGAAATCTTCGCAAACGGCAATGCCGATTTTTGTGCCGTTAATCTCGAAAATACGGCGCGTGTCGGCGGGTTCAAAATAGCGCGGGTCATCGAAAACGTCGTATTCGGGAAGGAGAGTTTTATCGGCAAATCCGAGAAGTTTTCCGTCGTGAAAAACCGCCGCCGAATTAAAAAGCCTGCGTCCGTCCGTTTCATCGTTTCTGCGGATTGTGCCGACAATTGCGATAATACCTTTTGTCGCATCAACAATTCTTTGCAGAGGTTCTGCAACACATTCGATAATATCTTTGTCGAGAAACCAATCCTGCGAAGTATAGCCGTGCGTCGCGACTTCCGGGAATACAATCATATCCGAGCCGTCACGCTTGGCTTTTTCGATTGACTGCAAAATTTTGGCGATATTGCCTTCAATATCGCCATTAGTCGTGTTGATTTGTCCGATTGTTATTTTCATTTGATTTTTTGAGTTTTGTTTTCGACGAAAAATAGTTCGGTTGAATTTTCTATAACGCTTGGAATGGGCTCAAAACTTTTTTCTTCGAGAAGTTTACCCGTCTGTTTCGCTTCGGTTAATTCGTTTGAGAGCGCAGGATTTATTTTAGCTTTCTTTTCCTTAATAGATTCATTGAAAAACACAAAAATTAACGACAACAGTGCAAAAATCAAAAATGCAATTAGTAAAATTCCGGTCAAAACATTCGCGCCCGTTAAAATCATTTTTGAAAAAATGAAATAAATAATTGCGCCGATTCCCGTCAATAGAACAACTCCAAAACCGCCTAAGGCAAAATTCCCGAACTTTTCAACAAATTGAGTTTGTTTTGATAAACCCGCGTTATGAGCGTTTGGAAATTGTTCAATCAATGATTCAGCAGACTTTTCTAAATTCAGACCGCAGGAACGGCAGAATTTTTGCTCGGTAGAATTGTTCGCGCTGCAATTGGGACAAAACATATTTTTAACCGTCAGATTTTTCCATTTTTGTTCTTTTGATCATTTCCAGCCGATTACCGCGCTCGTTGTAGCGTACTTCGTCCATGACGTTGTGAATGATTAAAACGCCCCGCCCGCTTGCTTTGAAAAGATTTTCCGGATCCGTCGGATCGGGAATGCCGTTGACATCAAAGCCTTCGCCTTCGTCTTCGATCGTAAAACGCGCTTCTTTAGCTGAAACTTCGGCTGAAATTCGCACGAATTTAGCGACGTCAAATTTGTTTCCGTGCTTGACGGCGTTGACAAATGCTTCATCCAGGGCAACAAAAAGATTAGAGCTTTCCGCGTTGACAACACCAATCTTTTCGACGCGCTTCATCAGGTAATCGAGAATTGCGTGCATCACCGAAATCACGCTCGGAATTTCAAACTCAATTTTTTCGCGAAGATTTTGAACGATTTCTTTTTGGTCTACAAATTTCGCTTTGTAGTTGAGTGTTGTTTCAATCAAGTTTTTCAGTTCGTCGTCGTTAATTTCATTTTTTTGAGAATTAGAGACGCATATTTTGAAGGCTTTGACATTGCTTCGCGAATCGGGAACAATCTCAGGCAGACAGGTTATATTATCAGTTTCATCAGATTTTGAAGTAAGATGTTCCCCGTCCAAATCCGTAATAATCAAATCAAAATCTTTATCTTTAATTAAGCTGACGGCTTCATCACGGCTTTCGCACAATACAACAACGTGTCCGAGTTTGCTGAATTCGTGGGTTAGAACCGTACTCAAATCATCATGGTCATCAACAATCAAAATTTTTTTCTGCATTTCTCGCCTTTTCGTTTCGGGTAAAATTCAGCTTTTTCGGAACAGCCTTTCACTTAAATTTACGTTAAAATAAAAACCTTTGTTGCACATAATAAACTAAACGTCGGAACAATTTCTATCTTAATGACACAAAAAATCAAAAATTTATATCGCTTCAATAGTTTATCGGATTATACTTTCAAGCAAATATTTTTGATTCGTTTGGCGGATTTATCTTTTTACACGTTAATCAAACTCGTCGGCAAGACAATCTCCTTTGAAACTGCGGGCTGGAAAAATTTCGAGCAAATTGAAATTGACAAACAAGTTCCGATTTACGCTTTTTGGCACGACCGAATTTTCCTTACTACATATTTTTTTAGAAATCGAGGTATTGTTGTCATAACTTCACAGAGTTTTGACGGTGAATATATCGCGCGTTTTATCCAACGACTCGGTTACGGCGCAGTGCGCGGTTCTTCAACGCGCGGCGGTGTCGGCGCGCTCGCCCGGATGATTCGCCTGATGAAACAAGGTCTGCCGATGGGTTTTACAATTGACGGTCCGAAGGGTCCGCGTTACGTCGCCAAAACAGGTGCGGTCCTTTTGGCAAAAAAAAGCGGTAATCCGGTGATGCCTTTTGTCGTCGAAACAGAAAAGTTTTGGACGCTTCGTAGTTGGGACAAACTTCAAATTCCGAAGCCTTTTAGCCGGGCAAAGGTTTTTATCGGCGAACTCGTCTATGTCGCAAAAGATGCTGATGACGCAGAGATAGAAAATAAAAGGCAAGAATTGCAAAAAAATCTTGACGAATTAGTAGAAAATGGGAAACAATGGCGAGAAAGCTGTAAATAAAAAAGTTAAAATTTCCGGCTAAACTCATATTTTGATCAAACCTTGTGAGGAGTGAAAAAATTAGAATGGATAGAAACGATGTCGAATTTGATAATCTCGAAGCTGCTAAGAACGAGTCGCCTTTGAGCTGGCTAATACCGCTTTTAATTGTCGGTCTTCTTTTGATTCTGGGCTATTCGTTTTGCAGCAAATCGGAAACTGACGCGCCGCATTCCCGTTTAACTAATCCCGCGTTAAATATCTCTATTGCCAAGTCCGCCTAACCCTTTGTTAATAATTCCTTGTAGCTTGACGGTAAAATCAATCTACCCTAAGACTTTTTGTTTCTAACGAAAAATTTCTTTCGATTTTCTCTATGAGATAATTTTCATCGGCAGCTAAAACATTAGCCGTCATTAAAACAAAAGCAATCCAAACAGCATCAGCCAGAAGCAGATGAACAAGCTGCATGACAATCGGCGCAAGCGTCAAAAGGGTGAGCGCGCCCGAAGCAAATTGCACAAAGACAAGGATAATCAGCGCATTCGCCCACCGATTTACCCAAATATTTTCCTTCTGTTTTGATTTAAACCACCCTGCCAAAAATATTAGAAAGACTCCGACCGCCACTGATAAAATCGGGTGGCTGATCCGAAGACGAAGTAAAAAGTGTGAGGTTTCGGAAAAGTCTTGGCGCAATCCTTCAGTGAGCGAAATTGCCGGAAAAAGCGTACTGCTTAAAGCCGCCAACGAACCGCTGAGACTAATCAACAAAATTCCCGAAACCGCGATTGATAAATACCATAAAGTTTTGCCCCGAATGCGAACCCGAAAAGGCTTTCCGCCACTGGCAAACCAAGCCGTAAGTGTTAAAACCGCTAACAAAATAAATGTATTAATCAGGTGCGCCGCCATCGAAAAAGCGCGAACAATTGATGGATTTAGCGCAACAAGTTTGAATAAAACAAGTATTGCTCCGATCAATGCTTCGATCACAATAAACACCAGAGAAGCAGAAGTTATCTTCCGCATAAAACTACCTTTAGCGTATTTGCGGAAAGCCCAAACGCACATCGCCAGAACTGCGACGAGCGCCAAACCACTAGTGAGACGGTGTGAAAATTCGATAACAGTTTTAAGCTCAGGCGCGCTCGGAACAATTTCTCCGCCGCACGTCAGCCAGTATTGACCGCAGCCGTCGCCTGAAAGCGATGCCCGGACAACTACGCCCCAGAGAATGACGACAATGTTATACGCCAAAACAAACCACGCATATTTGGCAAAACTATCTAATTTAATTTGCAAGTTTGAATCAGAGTCCATTTTTGTTAAATTCAAAATTAACATATAAAAACCGAAACTTAAATGACGCGAAAGATTAGAAAAACTTGATGGAAATAGAACATTTTTTTACTTGTCCGCACTGCTGGCAAACGATTTCGATGATTTTGGATTTATCGATCGAAGACCAGAGCTATGTGGAAGATTGTGAAGTTTGCTGTAACCCGATTCAAATTGATTTTACGGCGGAAAATTCGAAACTAAAAGAGTTCTTGGCAAATAGTATTGAACAATAGGAAATTAGGGAGTAAATCAAAAATCGAGCGGTTTATATTTTATCGACTGTCTGCCAATGAAGAATGAGAGAATTGACAAACTTCTTTTCGAGTTAGGTCTTGCCGAATCAATTGCCAAGGCTCAATCTCTAGTGATGGCGGGCGTTGTACTGGTTGATGAAAAACGTGTCGAAAAACCTTCAGAGGCTTTTCCGCGTGATAAACAAATCAGAATTAAAGCTAATTTTCTAACAAATAAATATGTTAGTCGTGGCGGATTGAAACTTAAGAAAGCTTTAGAGGATTTTCATATTCGCCTAAGTGAATATGTTTGTCTCGATGTTGGCGCTTCCACTGGCGGCTTTACTGATTGCTTATTACAAAATGGAGCAAAAAAAATAGTAACAATTGATGTCGGAACAAATCAACTTGATTGGAAATTGAGAAACAATAAAAAAGTTGAAGTACATGAAAACGTAAACGCAAGATATCTCAAGCCCGAAAATTTTGAAGAAAAATTCGACTTAATTGTTATGGATGTATCGTTTATTTCCGTGACAAAAATTTTTCCGGCGCTTGTTCCGCTGATGAATGAAAAGGGGAAAATTATTGCGTTGATAAAGCCGCAGTTTGAGGTAAAAAAAGGCGAGGTTGCCCAAGGCGGAATTGTCCGGGACGAAGAACTGCACAAGCGAATTGTCTCTGAAATAAACTCTTTCGCCGAACTGTGCGGTTTGAAAGTTTCAGGCGTGATTGAATCGCCAATTTTGGGAGCCGAGGGTAACAAGGAATTTTTAGCTTTGTATGAAAGAAGGTAGAAATTTAAAAAATAAAATAAATATTAAAGAGAAAAACCTTGTCGAGGGAATTGATTTCTACTTTGAGAATGGCTTAATGGTTCTGACCGAATACTTTTTGCTCGAACGTGGTTTTTGTTGCAAAAATGATTGCCGAAATTGTCCTTACAAAAATAAAATTTCGTGACTATAAAAGAAAAGTTTCGAGTTCTTCCCGGTATTCGCGAGTCATATTCGTTTCGACCGATACTCCAGGTTTTGGCGCGCGCGCAATTGTTATGGGAACTTCAACAGAACAACAAACTTTAATTAGATTATTATAATCTTTCTGCATTTCTTCTTCTGATTCGAGCCAGTCTAAAATGGACTGAACAATTCGTGCCGCGGAAGTATCTTCAGGCATCTGTATTCGGTAATGCATCCACTTTCCCTCGCGCCTCGCTGTTACCAGGTTTGCCTTTCTTAAGTAAGCAAGATGGCGCGAAATTTTCGGCTGGCTTTCATTTAATGTTTCCGTAAAAAAACAAACGCAGACTTCCTCTCGACGCATTAAATTCAAAAGCCGAAGACGGGTTTTGTCCGCAAATGCCAAAAATAAATTTTCCATCTCGATAAGAACCTGTTGCTTATCCATAAAATAAATTTATCATAAATTTTAGTCCTTGTCTTGACATCAGTGGCTTCCATCGAATATGTTTATATTGATATATATGTTTATGCATATGTAAGTCCAAAAATGAGGTCATTTATGATATACACAAATCCTAAAGTTCATATTTCTTTAAATGTAAAAGATATAAACGAAAGTGTTAGATTTTACCAAAAAATGTTTGACGTGAAGCCTGTGAAACATTTTGGTGATTATGCTAAATTTGACGTAACAAGTCCATCGCTCAATTTGGTTCTAAATCAAACTGATTTCAGCGGCGGAGGCTCGCTTTCTCATCTCGGAGTTCAAGTCTTCTCGACCGATGAAGTCTTAGCGACCCGCGACAAATGGATAAAAAGCGGACTTTTAACGCTCGATGAAATGCAGGTAGATTGCTGTTACGCAAAACAGGATAAAACCTGGGTTAAAGATCCGGACGGAAACGAATGGGAAGTTTTTGTCGTTTTAGATGATGTTCCTGAAGATGAAATGAATGGAACTGAATCAAGTTGTTGCCAGCCAAAACTAAATGGTGTTGGCAAACAAGTCGGTTCGGTTCAAAATTGTTGCTGATGTAAAAAATATGAAACCTGACAAATCTTTTTTTATAAAAGTCGTCCATGCAGGAGAAGATTTGACCAAGCATTACAGGGCAGTTTTCGTTCCGATTGATAATGCCACTATCTTCTCCTTCACTAATTCCAATGAAGGCGCGACAATTCATAATTATCAAAAAGAAGGCTCTACGAGACTGCAAAAAGTCAAATGAAAGGTTTCGGCGGTAGAGAGGCTTTTGATGTCGGCGGTTTAGAGAAAGGCAGACAATTTGTCAATAATGTAAAACTCTGCACGCTTGCGACATCGCTCGGTGGGGTCGAAACGGTTGTTCAGCATTCAGCCTCTATGACGCACGCTACAATTCCCCCTGAACAGAGATTGAAAGCGGGCATAACCGACGAATTCGGCTTTCGGTCGGCATTGAAGACGTTGATGATTTGATTACAGAATTTGCAGAATGCGCTGGGGAAGTTTAGAAATGGGCTTATCAAAAAAGCTGTTCGCCGAGTTTCTCGGTACTGCCGGGCTACTTGCGATCATTGTCGGTTCGGGCATTATGGGCGAAAGTCTGGCGGGCGGTAATGTGGCTGTCGCGCTTCTTGCAAACACGCTGGCGACCAGTGCGGGTTTGGCTTTTTTGATTTTAAGTTTTGGTGAGATTTCCGGCGCGCATTTTAATCCGGCTGTTACTTTAACAGAGGCGTGGCGCGGTAATATGAACTGGCGGGAAGTTCCCTTTTATATTTTATGCCAAATTTTGGGGGCGTTTTTTGGCGTCGGCATTGCAAACTTAATGTTTGAACTACCTGCTTTTTCCGCTTCGACAAAAATCAGAGCCGGGAACGCCCAATTTTTAAGCGAATTTGTCGCTACATTCGGACTGATCGCGGTCATTCAGACCGGCATAAAATTTCGTCCGAATTTAGTCTTTCTGATGGTTGCGGCTTATATAACATCGGCGTACTGGTTCACTTCCTCGACATCTTTCGCAAATCCGGCGGTAACTTTGGCACGTTCTTTATCAAATACTTTTGCAGGAATAAACCCGAGCAATGTTCCGATGTTTTTAGTCGCACAGTTTTTGGGCGCATTTGTTGCTACCATAATATTTAGTTGGCTTTTGAGGGAAAATGAAGAAAATGGTTGATAGAAAAAGAATTTTAATTCTCTGCACAAGAAATTCAGCGCGTTCGCAGATGGCGGAAGGTTTATTAAAACATATATGTCAAGATAGATTTGAAATTTTTAGTGCGGGAACAAAACCAACTGTCGTTTGTCTCGAAGCGATTCAAGTTTTGCACGAAATCAATATTGACATTTCAAAAAACCGCTCGAAATCTATCGATGAATTTGTAAGAGAGGAAATTGATTATGTTTTGACCGTTTGTGACAATGCAGAGGAAAATTGTCCGTATTTTCCGGCAAAGACAAAAATGATTCATCATTCTTTTGCAGACCCGGCAAACGTCGAAGGTGATGAAGAAACTCGGTTGAAGGCATTTCGCCAGATTCGCAATCAAATACAAGAATATTTCAACGAAACTTTTGTTGAGATTATCGGTCAAGAGTAAAATCAAAAAATGTCTTATATTCTCGCGCTCGACCAAGGCACGACAAGCAGCCGTTCAATAATTTTTGATAAGTATAGTCAAATAATTTCCGTCGCTCAAAAAGAACACACACAAATTTTTCCAAAAAGCGGTTGGGTAGAACACAATCCGTTTCAGATTTGGGAGGCGCAAAGAGACACCGCTATTGAAGCCTTACAAAAAGCCAATTTATCAGCCGCAGATATTGCTGCTATCGGAATTACCAATCAACGTGAAACAACCGTCGTTTGGAGCAGGAAAACGGGCGAACCTGTTTGTAATGCAGTCGTTTGGCAAGACCGCCGGACTTCCGTTTTTTGTGACGAAGTGCGAAAGGATTACGGCGATTTGATTCGCCGGAAAACCGGACTTGAAACAGACGCGTATTTTAGCGCAAGCAAGCTAAATTGGATTTTGGAAAACGTCGAAGGGGCGAGAAAAAAAGCCGAAAACGATGAACTTCTCTTCGGAACGATTGACACCTGGCTGGTCTGGAAATTTACAAATGGCGAAAAGCATTTGACGGATGTTTCAAACGCTTCGCGCACAATGCTTTTTAATATTGAAACGCTTCGATGGGACGAAGAACTTCTGGAAATTTTTAACGTTCCGCGACAGATTTTGCCCGAAGTGCATTCTTCTTCCGAGATTTACGGCGAAGTGAAAACACCGGACGAACTTGCGGGAATAAAAATCACAGGCATTGCCGGCGACCAGCAAGCAGCACTCTTCGGGCAGAGGTGTTTTAAAAAAGGTTTATCGAAAAGCACTTATGGTACGGGTTGTTTTTTACTGCAGAACACGGGCACAGAAATTAAAAAATCGGAAAATAAACTGCTCACGACAATTGCCTGGCAAATCGGCAGGAAAACCGAATATGCGCTTGAAGGAAGCGTATTTATCGGCGGCGCGGTGGTCGGGTGGCTGCGCGATTCTCTGCAAATAATCGAAGATTCGGCTGATGTCGAGGCGCTGGCAAATTTGGTCGAAGATACAGGCGGTGTGTATTTTGTGCCGGCATTTGCAGGTCTTGGCGCGCCGCACTGGAATCAGGACGCGCGAGGTTTGATCATCGGTTTAACGGGCGGCACGAATAAAGCGCACATTGCCCGTGCGGCGGTTGAATCAATTTGTTATCAAACGGCAGATTTGCTTGACGCATTGCAAGGCGATTCAAAAATTAAGTTAAAGGAATTAAGAGTTGACGGCGGTGCAAGCCGAAACAATTCGCTTTTACAGTTTCAAGCAGATGTTCTGCAAATTCCTGTCGTGCGTTCGCGCATTACGGAAACAACCGCACTCGGCGCGGCTTACATGGCGGGTTTAGCAATCGGATTTTGGGAAAGTACAGACGAACTCGCCTCACACCAGACAGGGGGAAAAGTTTTTAACCCGCAAATGCCGGAAACAAAAGCGAAAGAACTGCGGAGGCGATGGAGTGAAGCGGTTAAAAGGGCGATAAATTGGGAAGTTTGAGAAACAGAATATGCGTAAACACGTTTAACGATAATTTTTTAGACAGTAAATATCATTTTCAAAATGCTGTCGAGAAAATTCCCGCCAAGATACAAAGTCAGTAAAGAAAAATTATTTTTTCTTTTGCAAAAACTTGAGCGGCGTTTGAAAAGCACCGCTCAAGTTTTTTAAGTTGATCTAAATTCAATTAAATCTCGTGATTTTCGCTGGTTGATTTGCTCTTTCCGGTAAATACTTGCGATTGCGGAAGCGGCAAACCGACAGCGTCGGATTTAACTTCGAGTTCGATGTCAAGCATATTATCTTCATCATCATTGATAATCATTTTGCCGGATTGTTTCGTGAAAATAAGTTTGTTTTGGTCTTCATCAAAATCAACCGTAACAAGATCACCGGTTTCAACTTGTTGTGTTGCTACTAGATTTGAAAGCGGATAAACAAGAAATCTTTCAATGGCGCGTTTCAAGTGCCGTGCACCGTATTTCAAATCAATACCTTCGCTGAGAAGAAATTCTTTAGCTTCATCGGTACATTCAAAAACAAATTTTGTCCCCGCGGATTCAGTAATACGCGCTTGAACCGAACTGAGTTCGATGTTTAAGATTTGGCGCAGGTGATGTTCCTTCAAGGTTCTAAAAACAACTACCTTGTCAATTCGGTTCATAAATTCCGGTGAGAATTTACGTTTTGCCGCTTCCAGCGCCGTCCGGTATATTTTCGTATCTATTTCGTCGTCATCAGGATTTTTTCCTGATTTAATCGGGGCAAAACCGATACCGCCGGAAATCATCTCAGACATTTCCCGCGCGCCGAGATTCGAGGTCATGATCACGACTGATTTCGAGAAATCAACGCGGCGATTATCGCCCAGAGTCAAAGTCGCTTTATCAAGGATGCCGAGCAGAAGCTGCCAGAGCGCGTCCGATGCCTTTTCAATTTCGTCAAAAAGGACAAAAGTTAATTTCGTTTCTTCGGTATGTCCTTTATCGAGATTTTCCTGCGTCAACATCGGCGAAGTTTCGCGGTGTCCCAAATATCCCGGAGGAGAGCCGATTAATTTGGCAATTTCGTGCGAATGCTGAAACTCCGCGCAATCAATTTTGACGACAGCGTGTGGTTCGCCAAACAAAACTTCGGCGGCAGCTTCGACAACACGGGTTTTTCCCGAACCGGTCGGACCTAAAAATAACATTGTACCGAGCGGGCGCGCCGGATTATTCATTCCTGCTAGATAAATCTGAAAAAGCCCGCTCATCCGGCGAACGGCGCGTTCCTGTCCGACTATAAAGCCGGTTAGTTTGTCTTCAAAGTCTTTCGCACGTGGACTTTTTTTGTCCGGGTCAAGTAAAACTAAACTTTCGGAAGCTTCTTTCTTTTTAGCCATTTCGTTTTTCATTTCGTTTCTCTCCTCGTCCGTTACAGGAACGCTTTTCCTTTGAGCTTCTTGCAAAACATAAACGAATTTCAAATCTGAATTTACCGACAAAACTTGCGGCAAATTCGCAATTGTATTGATGATTTCAAAAGATTTTTCGTTGGCTGGACTTTGAATCAGGAAGGCTAGTCCAATGGAATGTGAGCCAACTTCTTTAACGGGCGCGACTCTCGTCTATTGTTTAACACAAACGCGCGAAATTATGCAAGGAAAATCTTCAGTGGTTACTTTAAAAAAACAAATGCATATTGTTTAGCAACTTGAATTTGGATGCCCGAAATTTACTTTTGCCAAAACTATATTTATACTTTCTCAAACGGTAAAATAAGAAAAACATATGAAATTTAATTTTACATACAAAATAGTTAGCACCGGATTAATTATAACTTTTGCATTTTTGAGCTTTGCCTGCCAAAAACCACAATCTGTCGAGACTGCCGGCGGTCAAACACCGCAGACTGTTGAAACCGTCAGCGCTCAAACCCCCACCGAAGCCTACAAAATGCTTTACGCCGCCGTCAAAAGTAAAGATACTGAGAAAATAAAGCAGATGGTGTCGAAGGAAACTCACGGGCTGGCTGAATTTATGGCGGCAAGGCAAAATCAGCCGATTGCCAAAAGTTTTGAAAACGGATTTACAGCGACGACGTTTTCTGCCGCGCTGCCGGAAATTCGTGACGAACGCGTCAAAGACGAATTTGGCGCCGTTGAAGTTTATAATCAACAAGATAAAAGATGGGAAGATTTGCCGTTTATTAGAGAAGGTTCAGGCTGGAAGCTCGCCATCGGCGATGTTTTTAAAGGAACACACACATCACCAGGCGACCCAAAATCAAAAGCTGAGAACAATGCTTCTAATGCTGCCGTCAATAGTATGATTCCGACGTCGCCTAATGCAAACGGCAACTCCCTATCCGGTGCAAACATTAAGAGTGATAAAAATAAATCTATCGAAGTTCCTATCGAACCCTCTGCTAACAGAAAGCCAAACGAGTGATTAACGAACGACAAATAAAGGAAATATTAATGCAATACGAAAGACACGGCTGGAATTTACGCCGTGTTTTGCTTTCTGCCCAAGCGGTCGAAAATTTGGCTGATTCTCTAAAAATTCTTTTTGGTGAAACGGAAATTATCTTGTCTGAATGTGACGCGGTTTGGTTTTCGCGCCGCTTATCGAGCAATTACGGTAGTGAGTCTTGGGAGTTACGACGTTTAAGCGGAACACCTTTCGCTCTGGTCGAGATTTTTGAGGATGAAGACGACGAAGAGGTTCGAGAAGAAACGCGTAAAGAAATAGAAACGCAACTTGTCGGGCAGGCATCGAAGTTCTCGAATCGGCAACCTTAGAACTGAATTTTATCTGCCTATTTACAAACCTTTATATTTATTGCAAACTATGTTTATTGAAATGACTATTAAAGATTTTGGCGCGCGAGTCGAAAGTGTCTGGGAAGGCATGCGCCCGATGACGAAAAAAATGTTAGTCGGTGTCCTGCAGGCAAGCGTTGAGAATTTGCCCGCCGCCAAATCGCAAAAATTCTCTTACGATGCTCACGCCGATTGGGAATTGAGCCGCCTGCTCTCTGCGCTGGACGAGCAAATAAAAGATGCGGGAGTAAAAAAAGATGCGGAAAAACTGTCTGAGATAAAAAAACTTGCAGATACTTGCGCGTCAGTTCTGCAAACACAAACCGAATCGGCAGAAGTGTTTATTCAACTCGCCGAACGTCTTCTGCAGCATAATGATTATAACAAACTCGATCGTCTAGCCGATGTGCTGTCCGAACGCTTTTCTGTCGGTGAAATAGCGGAAATTGTCAGACAATCGGAGATGGCTCAAATTCGCGCGATCGCCTATGAAGTTTTGACCTTGATGCCCGTTCCCAGCCTTTTACCACTTTTAGACGATTCGCTTTATTTTGAAATTATTCGTAATGCTCTCGAACAACAAGCCTTTGAATTTGATAATGTTGACGCCCAACAAGTGCTCGAACAGATAGAGTTTGATGAATTAGACGGCGAGTAATTTTTCGAGTCAGTAAAAATCTTCAACCAAACAGTAATTTTCCCGAACTTCACGTCTAATAAAAAGCATCTATGAAAGAAGTAACAATCGTCTGCGACGGTTCCAGTCTCGGCAACGGTAAAGAAAAACCGCGCGCGGCAGCCATTGCCGTTCTTGGCTATCGCGGTTATTGGCGGGCGTTTGGGGAATATTTAGGCGAAGCAACGAATCAACAAGCCGAAATTGCGGCGGCTTGGATCGGACTCAAAACCTTGCGCGAACCGTGTCGCGTTAAACTCCTTACGGACTCGCGTTATGTAGTGGAAACGATGTCGGGAAACTTTCGCAAAAAGGCAAATCTAGATTGGTGGAAAAAGCTCGATAGCGCTGCCCAAAAACACGAGATCAGTTGGCAGTGGACGAAAGGACACGCCGGACACGAAATCCAGGAAATAGCTGATAAAATGGCGCGAAAAGCCGCTGAACTCGGATGGATTGACGAAGCAATTTTAGATGAGGCAGTATCGGAAATCGGCGTCAGAGAAATTTAGAAATGGAAAATGGAAAATGGAAAACGGAAAATAAAAGCATGCGGAATAATTTTTTGCTGCTCGTTTTTTGTTCTTCATTTTTTTTTATTTTGTTTATTCTCTGTCTTTCGGCTTCATTTGTTCGGGCACAAAAGAGAAATTCACTCGGATGGGTTTGGCAAAATCCGCTTCCGCAGGGCAATCCGCTTTATGCCATTCATTTTGACAAACAAAAACAGATGGGTTTCGCAGTTGGCGCGGAAAGTACTATTTTGCGCACCGAAGACGGCGGCTTTAATTGGCAGAAACAATCTTCACCGAATGATGCAACTTTGTCCGGCGTTTTTGTTAAAAGTGAAGATAGCGCCGTCATTGTCGGCGCGCGCGGCACGATTCTTTTGACCGATAACGGCGGAAAAGAATGGAAACAAATAAAAACCGAAGTCAGAGATCATCTTTACAGCGTTGCATTGACGGGCGAAAATTTTCTGGCTGGCTGGGCGGTTGGTACCTACGGCAGAATTTTAAGAACTTTAGATGGTGGTTTAACTTGGGAAAATCAAATTAGCGGAACAACTGAAAGTCTTTTGAAATCTTCGTTTTATGATGCGCGAAACGGTATTGTCGTCGGTGCGGGCGGTTCAATTTTGACCACTAAAAACAGCGGTGTCAATTGGAAATTAAACAAACCTTGCGGCGAATATTTAATGTCGGGCGCAGCATATTTAACGGCAGAAAAAATTATTGCTGCCGGATACGGCGGCTGCGTAGTACGAAGCGAAGACGGCGGCGAGACGTGGACGAAAATTAATGTGTTCAGCCGCATAGATTTTTTATCGCTTAGCTTTGCCGATGAAAAAATCGGTTTTTTGACTGATGTGGGCGGAATGGTGTGGCTTACCGGCGACGGCGGCACAACCTGGCTTCCCTTTAACATTAGAACAAATCCAAAACTCGTTTCGATGTATTTTGCAGACCAGTACACCGGCTGGGCGATTGGCGAAAATGGTTTAATGATCCGCTCTAATGACGGCGGCTACAGTTGGCAGAGACTTTCCGAAGGCGGGCGTGAAGACGTTAACGATATCGCTTTTTTTGACGCCGAAATCGGCACTACAATCGGCACGCGAGGACGAATATGGATTACAAACGACGCCGGCAGAAATTGGATTCCTGTTTTTTCCGGCGTCGAAGAAAATTTAAACGCGCTCGAATTTGTTGACGCCGAACGCGGTTTTGTAGTCGGTGACAAAGGCACTGTCCTGCGAACCGTGAACGGCGGCGCAAGCTGGGGAAAAGGCGTCTCCAACGTGACGGAAGATCTACTAGGCGTAGATTTTGTCGATAAAAAAACCGGATTTGCCGTCGGCGCCAATGGTATGATTTTGCGCACTGATTCGGGCGGAGCGTACTGGGAACAATTTGAATCAGGAACACGCCTCTGGCTTGAGGACGTCAAATTCTTAGATAAAAACCGCGGCGTGGTAATCGGCGATAAAGGAATCATTCTGTTGACCAAAGACGGCGGATTAACATGGAAAAAGGTAAAAACAAATCTAACGTCTAATCTTTACGCGCTTTCATTTTTCGATGACAAGATAGGTTATGCCGTTGGCGCAAACGGTACGATTTTGAAAACCGCAGACGGCGGCGAGACATGGCAAGACAAGGAATCAGTTTTAAAAGTGAACATTTATGCGGTAACGGCTCACAAACAAAATGAAGTAATTATTGTTGGTGAGCAAGGGGCGGTTTTGAAAACCGAAGATGGCGGCGAAACGTGGGAAGTGCAGCCGAATATTACAAGCAATTCTCTGCAAGCGGTAGTTTATCGCGGCGGCACAGATTTATGGATTGCAGGGCGCGGCGGTTCAATCTTAAAACGCTCCCAAACGCTTTCAACCGTCAAAACTACCTCCATTCAAAAACTTCCTCCTATCCTGCGTTCAGGTCCGGCTAAAGCAAAGCCAAAACGGCGCGAACCCTTATTGACAGTTACCGACAACGACGACATTCCGCGCGCCTCGCCGCCGAGAAAAGAAAATTAGTAGGCAGCATTAATCGACACTTTTGAGATAGGGGTTTCTTGTAAGCCCAAAAGTTAAATTTCAACTTTTTTACTGCCAACTTTTACTGCCTTCTGCTAAACTTTAAAGAAATCCACTCGCCATCCGTCTCAACCTTAAAATCTGAAATTCCCAACTCATTTAATTTTTCCGCAACGAAATTTTCCTGCTCACTCAAAATCCCCGACAAAACGAGTATCATCTCGGTTTTCTCAATTAACAGAGGTAAAAGCGGAACAATAACATCTACCGTTAAATTTGCGCAGACAAAATCAAATTTTGGTGTTTCTTCGCCGATTGAACCGACATAAAAATTAATATTTTCACAATTGTTTAGCTCAGCATTTTCGACCGCGATTTTTATCGAATTTTCATCCGTATCGCAAGCCCAAATTGAGTTCAAAGTTTCAGATTCAAAGTTCAAAGGTATAGAGTCTGAAAACTCCGCTTTGAACTTTGAACTTTGAACTTTGAACTTTGCAGCAGCAATCGCCAAAATTCCCGTTCCCGTGCCGACATCGAGAAAACTCATCTCCGGCAAATAATTTTCTTCGATTGCCTTTAGGCAAAGGCGCGTCGTTTCGTGTGTTCCGGTGCCAAAAGCCATATTCGGCTCGATGCGAATGACAATTTTCTCGGTATTTTCTATCTTTTCCCAACTCGGAGCAATGATAAGTTTCCCGGTTTCAGTCGGTTTCCAGTGTTTTTTCCATTCGGCGAGCCAGTCTCTATTTTCAACTTTGTGCCATTCGAGCTTTTTTATCGTATCGCCGGAAAATCCGTAGATACGTAAAGCATCCGTTAATTCATTCCGTATAAAATCAGCGTTTGGTTTTTGGTTGAAATAACCGTTTACACAGATTGTTTCCTGAGGTTCGCGCTTGCCTAAAAGGTTAATTTCCGTGCCCAGCGCACCGATTTCATTAAGTGCAAACTCAATTGCTTCAACCGCTTCTGAAAGGACTGTGATTTCTAGCGCAAGCCAAGATTCGTCTGTGTTCATACGATATTTCTGAATTTGTTGATTACTCCCTAATGCCCATTTCGTCCAAATTCTGCTCGCGATTGCGCCAATCTTCAACAACCTTGACAAAGAGTTGAAGAAAGACTTTTTTACCGAGAAGTTTTTCAATATCAACTCTTGCTTCAGTCCCGATTTTTTTCAGCTTGATGCCTTGTTTGCCGATGATAATTCCTTTCTGCGAACTTCTCT
>MWVT01000075.1_pt1 | contig 17524 bp, 15 predicted proteins | sample 1047201 | NCBI WGS metagenome assembly MWVT01 (sample SAMN06349988, study PRJNA376086) | soil metagenome | isolation source: TG5-1 sample Antarctic (ecotone) soil | place: Antarctica | collected 2015-01-13 | reverse complement strand
AGGGTTGGCAGAACAGCCCATGACACAGCAGGATATAATGGGGCTATATGTAAGCCTCAGCGCTGATTTTAAAATATGTTCACTTGAACTCCTCAATATGTGGGGCGATATAAAAGGATATAGTTTGGCGCAGGGGCAGTAGTAGTTATTAGTTTGCATTTAAGTTTAATTAAATAACTCTCTTTGTGTTATTTAAAAGCAACTCCTTAAGAAGAAATAGAAAGAAGTCTTTCAGCAAGCGAAATAGAAAGCATAAAAGACTTAATCACATCTAAGATTAATTGGTATGAGCCCATCGCTCAAGTCAATTCACCAATCTAAATTGTTTTAAATAACACTAGAACAAAAAGAAAAAACGATAATTAAAAAAGATTGCTTTTTTTATGGCCATTTCAATTATATAAATCTTAAATTAGATACCATGAAAAATCTATTAGTATTTCTAATTTTTCTTATTTCCACCGGATTTATATCAAGCAGCTTTAAAAAAATTTTTAATGGTAAAGACCTTTCCGGATGGACAATACACGGCACAGAAAAGTGGTATGTAGAAAATGGTGAGCTTGTTTGTGAAAGCGGCCCCGATAAACAATATGGTTACCTTTCCACAAATAAATCATACCTTAATTTCATCTTGCAATTAAAATTTAAGCTGGAAGCAAATGGCAATAGTGGAGTATTCATTCGCTCGGGTATAGAAGGAACAAAGATCAGCGGTTGGCAGGTGGAAGTTGCGCCGCCTAACCATAATACAGGTGGTATTTATGAATCGTATGGCAGAGGTTGGCTGATAAAACCCAGGCCTGAAAATGAAAAGGTGCTGAAGGCAGATCAATGGAACAATATGCGCATACAAGTTATTAATGACGAAGTAACCACCTGGCTGAATGGTAAACAGATGGTATACTTAAAAGATGAAAAGATCGGGGCAGGAAAAGGATTTATTGCGCTGCAAATCCATGACGGAGGCGGTATAAAAGTCCGGTGGAAAAATATACAGATCAAACAATTAAAATAAACAGATCTTTCCTTTAAATCATTTTATCATTTAAACGGCCAAGTTATTTATATGAAAAATAATTCCGGATCATCGCGTAGAAATTTTATTAAGAACCTTGCTGCTTCGACTGCTGCTGTGGCAGTAGGTTCGAAAGTATTTGCCAACGAATTCAAGGACAATTATTTTGAATTTCTCAAAAGGCAAGGAACAAGTGCAAACGATAATATCAATATTGCCTTGATAGGTACAGGAGGTATGGGTGTTCAGGATACACTGACAGCTCTGCAAGTGCCGGGTATTAAGCTGGTGGCTGCCTGCGATTTGTATGATGGCCGGTTAAAAGAAGCAAAAAGCCGTTGGGGAGCCGACCTTTTTACAACACGTAGTTATAAAGAAATATTAAACCGAAAAGATGTAGATGCTGTAATTATTGCAACACCCGATCATTGGCATCAGCAGATTTCTATTGACGCCATGCGGGCCGGCAAACATGTCTATTGCGAAAAGCCCATGGTACATTCTATTTCAGAAGGCCCTGCGGTAATCAGGGCACAGACAGAAACAAAAAAAATCTTTCAGGTTGGCAGCCAGGGCGTTTCTTCATTGGGCAATGAAAAAGCAAAGGAATTATTAAAAGACGGAGCAATTGGAGAATTAAATTACGCGGAAGGTTTCTGGGCACGGCATTCACCCACCGGGGCCTGGCAATATCCGATTCCTGCGGATGCATCGCCTGCAAATGTTGACTGGGAAACATTTATAAGTAACACAACTAAACGACCTTTTGATGCCACCCGGTTTTTCAGGTGGAGGAATTATCGTGATTATGGCACTGGTATGTCAGGAGATCTCTTTGTGCATCTTTTCTCCAGTTTACATTTTATTACGAACTCCTTTGGGCCAAACAAAGTTTATGCTGCAGGCGGTCTTAGGTATTGGAAAGATGGCCGCGAAGTGCCGGATGTTTTGTTAGGCACATTTGATTACCCTAAGAGTTCTGTTCACCCCGCATTCAACCTTTCATTAAGATGCAATTTTGTAGACGGCACCAGCGGTACTACTTATTTAAAACTTGTTGGCAGTGAAGGATCTATGGATGTAACCTGGGAGAGCGTTACCTTAAAAAGAAATAAAACCATTGCTTCTGATGATCCCTTTTATATTGAACAAATGAAAAAAGCCGGAACACCAGTTTCTGACCGTAAAAGAATATTAGCACCTGAAGAGTATACTTTTGCTGCAGAAAAAGGCTACCTGGGTGGACCCTATGATCATTTTGTAAATTTTTTCAATGCTATAAGAAAGAATGGAAAAGTAACTGAGGATGCTGTATTTGGATACAGGGCAGCTGCACCCGCTCTTTTATGCAATGACAGTTATCATAAGGATACTGCTATTACCTGGGATCCCGAAAAAATGCAATTAATAAAAAAATAATTCAATTTTCATTATATGAACCTCCTTAAAAAAGTTTGTTGTTTTACATTATTAGTTATGGGCATTTTATCCTGTTCCAATCCAGGCAATACTGTAATGGCAACAAAAGATTCTACTCATACAGATACCACAGTTAGAATGAAAGATGAAAATAACCAATGGATCAGCCTTTTTGATGGTAAAACATTTAATGGCTGGCATGGCTTTAATAAAACAGGTGAAATTAAAAACTGGACTATTGAGGATGGTGCAATGGTTTGTCTTGGAGCTGCTAAAGGTGATACCGGTGGTGATATCGTCTCAGATAAAGAGTATGAAAATTTTGAATTGAGCTGGGATTGGAAAATTGACAAAGGGGGCAACAGCGGAGTGATGTACCATGTGGTTGAAGATCCAAAATATAAAGGTCCGTATGAAACTGGTCCTGAATACCAATTGATAGATGATATTGGTTATCCCGGCAAACTGGAAGAATGGCAAAAAACCGGTGCTGATTATGCAATGAATCTTACGAATGATAAAAAGAAATTGAAACCTGTGGGTGAATGGAATTCAAGTAAAATTGTTTTCAATAATGGTCATGTTGAACATTGGTTAAATGAAGAAAAAATAGTTCAGTTCGAGGCCCGGAATGATGCCTGGAAAAAAGAAAAAGCCGAAGGAAAGTGGAAAGATTTTCCGGATTATGGGTTAGCTAAAAAGGGAAGAATAGCTTTGCAGGATCATGGCAATAAGGCTTATTTTAAAAATATTATGATTCGTGAATTATAAGCAAAACAAAATCAGAATCAGTGAATAGAGGTAATGGATGCGGGTCAAATGAATAATATATTTCCTCTCGCACATTTCATGACAGTCGGGTAATTTTAAGATTAAAATTTTTTTATATTCATATAACCATTCTTCACCAGCCACAGCAGCACTTTTTCCCGTTGGTCGCCCTGTATGATGATCTCTCCGTCTTTTGCAGAGCCACCTGTACCACAATAATTTTTTAGACTTTTTCCCAAGGCTTCCATATCTTCAGCATTACCGATAAAACCTTCCACAAGAGTTACCGTTTTTCCTCCGCGATGTTTGCTTTCTAATTTTACTTTCAACTTTTGCTTTTCAGGAGACAATGTTTCCTGCACTTCATCTCCTTCCCTATTGAATTGAAAGTTTGGATCAGTGCTGTACACAAAACCCAATTTATCTCCTCCTTTTTTTTTACTCATAAGGATTTTTTTAAAAGTCTTCCCTTCGGGGAGATTTAGAGGGGCGTTGCTTTCAAACTCAGATCCAGGCTTCTGGCCTGGTGAATTAACCCGCCGACACTTACAAAATCAACACCTGTTTCGGCATAATCCTGAATAGTTTCTAAATTAATGCCACCGCTGGCTTCGGTTTCAAAAGTATCACCAATCAAATCCACCGCCTCTTTCACGTCTTCAAGTTTATAGTTATCCAACATCAGGCGATCAATTTTTCCAATGCCCACTTGTAATGCTTTCTTTACATCATCTATGCTTCTGGTTTCTACTTCTATTTTTATGTTTGGCATATATCGCTGCACATAATCGTGTGCCCTGTCTATAGCTTCTTCTATACCGCCGCAATAATCAATATGATTGTCTTTTAACATGATCATATCATAAAGCCCAAACCGGTGATTCACTCCCCCACCGATACGCACCGCTTCTTTTTCCAAAAGGCGAAAATTGGGGGTTGTTTTGCGTGTGTCCAGTAATTGTGTTTTATACCCTTTGAGTTTGTCAGTGTACTGGCGGGTAAGCGAGGCTATGCCACTCATGCGCTGCATGATGTTTAGCACCAGGCGTTCGCATTGCAAAATAGTATGCACAAAAGTTTCTACTTCAAATGCAGTATCTCCAAATACCATCTCATCTCCATCATTTTTATAACGAATAAATTCGGCACCCGGCTTTTTGTATTTGAATATTTTTTCTGCAATATCTACACCTGCCAATACTCCCTCTTGCTTGATCTTTAGCACTGCTCTTCCATGGGTATCTGCAGGTATGCAACACAGTGTAGAATGGTCTCCTTCACCAATATCTTCAAGGAAAGCAGCAACTATAAGCTCATGCAATTTTGCATCAAAATCTATCATGCTGCAAATATAGCAGGTCAATAAATTTTGAACTTTTATAATAATGAATACGGGATATACCGGAAGAAAGGACAAAAAAATATACGGTAGTGCGGTTAAGACTGAAATTGGATTTCTCTTACAATAGACTTACCATTTCTTGTTTTCATAAAAATAGTAGTGCGGAAATTTCCTTTTTTTGTTTTTAAAATACCGATGCAAAATTGATTGCCCCCATTTTCGCCTTTATGCTTTACTTCAAAGCCATTTACTTCATTTGTAGAAAAAAAATCCTGTAAAACCATTAAAGCCTGCGCACGGCTATAGCTATCAGTTTTATCCGGAATGGAAATTTCAATATTTTCATCTATATGTTTAGAAAGTTCTGTTGCATTACCTGAACGCAATGCCGAAATCACATCTTCAAGACCTGAAGAAGGCTTGAATGCTGTAAGCGCCAGGAATAAAATAGCGCATATAAGGGTAACAAATTTTTGCATTGCGGGTAGCATTACTGCTTATAGACGAAAAATGTGCCATACTATATAATTGATTAACGTTAAAAGCTAAATCTTATAGGAAGGCTGCCTTTTGATAGCTTTGAACTTCATTGTCTAAAATACCATTATGCAGGAGAGAAAAGTAATTTTAATTATAATGGATGGATGGGGTTTGGGAAAAATAAAATCTTCAGACGCTATTCAAGCCGCTGAAACACCCTTTGTTGATTCTTTATATATAAAGTATCCGCACACGCAACTGATAACCTGGGGCGAGGACGTAGGATTGCCTGAGGGACAAATGGGCAATTCCGAAGTTGGTCACCTGAATATAGGAGCAGGAAGAGTCGTGTACCAGGAATTACAACGCATCAATGTAGCTATTCGTGAAAAAATATTTGATCAAAATCCGCAGTTGCTTGCAGCCATTTATTATGCACTTGAATCCGGGAAACACCTGCATTTGATCGGCCTGGTAAGCAATGGTGGTGTTCACTCCCACATTAACCATCTAAAAGCAATTTTGAGTCTCTGCAAGGAAAAAGGATTGAAAAAAGTGTATGTACATGCCTTCACTGATGGAAGGGATTGTGATCCGAAAAGCGGTGTGGACTTTATAAAAGAACTGGAAGTGCACATGACTAAAACTGTAGGAAAAATTGCGACTGTGTGTGGCCGTTATTATGCAATGGATCGAGACAACAGATGGGAAAGGATCAAGCTTGCTTATGATGCACTGGTAAAAGGAGAAGGTAATAAGGCCCAGAGTGCTGTAGCTACAATAGAGCATTCTTATGCACAAGATGTTACTGACGAATTTATAATTCCAACAGTATTGGTTGATGAAAATAACATCCCATTCGCAACCATCAAAAATGGTGATGCAGTTGTTTGCTTTAATTTCAGAACTGACCGTTGCCGTGAAATAACAAAGGCATTAACCCAGACTGACTTTCCGGTTTATGTTATGCAAAAACTGGATCTGCATTACACTACGATGGCGGAGTATGATGCTTCTTTTCAAAATGTCCATGTGATGTTTGAGACTGATAATCTGAATAATACACTTGGCGAAGTGATGCAACAAAACGACCTTACTCAAATACGCATAGCAGAGACAGAAAAATACCCACACGTTACATTTTTTTTCAGTGGAGGCAGAGAAATTCCATTTAAAGGTGAAAGCAGAATAATGGCACCTTCGCCCAAAGTAGCTACATACGATCTGCAGCCGGAAATGAGCGCTGCTGAACTAACCACTTCAGTTTTATCCCTGTTGCCGAAGAACGAAGCCTCTTTTATCTGTCTTAATTTTGCTAATGCAGATATGGTGGGACATACCGGAGTATGGTCGGCTGTGATCAAAGCCGTGGAAACAGTAGATGCCTGTGTAGAAAAGATTGTTGGAAGTGCTTTGCAAAATGACTATTCAGTTTTTCTGACTGCAGATCATGGTAATGCAGATTATATGATCAACGAAGATGGCACACCAAACACGGCGCATACAATGAACCCTGTACCTTTTTTTATTATTGACAATAATTGGGTAGGAAGCATCAAAGCAGGAAGGCTTGCCGATATCGCACCTACTATTTTAAAATTTATGGGCTTACCCATCCCAATCGAAATGACGGGTGATGTGCTTATATAATCTTCCAATATTATAATCAATTAAAAAGCTATTACTATTATTAATGCAACTTCCCATTTTCAGATGAAAACTATTTCCGTACTACTTATTCTTTTTTTTCTGCTATTTGAAACAAGGGCACAGGAAGATACCGTGCTCAAGGAAAAAAATTTAGATGAGGTCATCATCTTTTCAAACAAGTTTGCAGAACGGAAAAAAAACATAGCACAAAAAATAGACGTCATTTCTGCGGTGCAAATTGCACAAACGAATGCCCAAAATACAGGTGATCTTCTTAGCAATACAGGAAATGTGTACGTCCAAAAAAGTCAGCAAGGCGGCAGTAGTCCTAACATCCGCGGCTTTGAAGCCAGCAGGGTATTGTTGATCATAGATGGCATCAGAATGAATAATGCCATTTACAGAGCCGGCCATTTGCAAAATGTAATCTCTATAGATCAAAATATGTTAGAGAGAGTGGAAGTAATGTATGGACCTGCTTCTACCCTCTACGGGAGCGATGCCCTCGGTGGTGCAATACACATGCGCACAAAGAAACCGCAGCTATCTTCTGCTAAAAAACTGTTATGGACAGGATCAGGATTAGCACGCTACAGCAGTGCCAACAATGAGCAAACAGCACACATAGATTTAAGCATAGGAGGTAAGAGATTCGGTTGGCTCCAATCTTATAATTACAGTGATTTTAATGACTTGAAAATGGGAAATAACTACCCTGCCAAATTCCCGGATTTTGGCAGGCGCATACAGTATATAGCCCACATCAATGGCGTTGATAGTATTCTGCGCAATGAGGATGATAGAATTCAAAAGTATTCAGGATACCGGCAATGGGATATTACTCAAAAATTTTTATTCAGGCAAAATGATAAGGTGAGTCATTCGCTCAACCTGCAGTATTCAAACACAAATAATATTCCCCGGTACGATCGTTTACAGGATTTGCGCAATGGAAACTTAAGATATACGGAATGGTACTATGGTCCGCAAAAAAGAGAATTGGCTGCTTATGAAATGGACATGCAAAACACAATCGGATTCAATAATATCAGCTTTATTCTCAGTTATCAGCACATAGAAGAAAGCAGGCATCAGCGTGAATATAAAAGATATGACAGATTAGATAATCGTATTGAAAATGTAAACGTGGGAGCCTTTAATCTTGATGGCCGGAAACTGTGGAAACGTCATGAACTCACGGTAGGTTTAGATGGACAACTGAACGATGTAAAGTCATCAGCCTTTAGAAAAAATATAATAACAAAAAGCATTACACCACTTGATACAAGGTATCCAGATGGCAAAAATAAAATGAATTATTTTGGTATTTATGCACAACATCTTTATAAAGTGGTGAGCGATAAATGGATCATCAATGATGGTATCCGCTTACAAAGAAGCACTTTGCGGTCAGCGATAAAAGATAATTCTTTTTTCAATTTGCCATTTACCCGCATTGCACAAAACAACCAAGCCGTAACTGGAAATCTGGGTGTGATTTATATGACGGATACAAAGTTTAGATTCACCACCAATTTCTCATCGGGTTTCAGAGCTCCTAATGTGGATGATGCCTCACGGATTTTTGAATCGAATACCGCCGCAAGGCAATTGGTAGTACCCAATGAAAACATAAAACCGGAATATACTTATACTGCGGACATCGGTATCAGTCATTCGATTACAGAAAAGTTTCGATGGGAAGCTTCTGCTTTTTATACGCATTTTAAAAATGCAATAGCATTAAAGCCTTTTCAATTGAATGAGGCAGATTCACTTCTTTACAATGGAACAATTGTACAGGTGATCGCCAATCAAAATGTAAATAAGGCCCGCTTACATGGATTGAGTGGAAACTTTACACTTAACATCACAGAAAGCATTTTATTATTTTCAACCATCAATTATACATCGGGTACATTGAACCCCGGTAAGGCCGATACAGGGCCTTTAGATCACATTCCACCGCTGTATGGAAAAACAAGCTTTACTTATCACAAAAAAAAGATTCACACCGAAGTTTATGCTCAGTATAATGGTTGGAAAAAATTAAAGGACTACAACCCTTCCGGTGAGGATAATTTGCAGTATGCTACTTCGGAGGGAACACCACCATGGGTAACTTTGAATATAAAAGTGTCAGCACCTATCCTTAAGCACTTATCACTGCAAGCCGGCATTGAAAATATACTAGACAGGAATTACAGAACCTTTGGTTCGGGGTTGTCTGCACCGGGAAGAAATTTTATACTGGCTTTGCGCAGTTCTTTTTAACTATTTTTCTTTTTATAGTCAATTTTGATAATTGGAGTTAATAAACAATCAATGATCTGAAATTTTAAAACCAGGCAATCGCAAGCTGCGTAAATGATGAGTTACTGTATTTTTTTAAAGAAAAATGCCATTTTTTTGACAATGAAGCAGCATTCTTTTCACTAAATTGTCTAATTTACAGGCACTACACGGAACATATGACCGAGGAAGCCCTATTACAAGGTTGTTTACAAAATAAATCTTCAGCACAAAAAGAATTGTATGAAAAATACAGTCCTAAAATGTTGTCGGTATGTTATAGGTATGGGCATAATCGTGAAGATGCAGAAGATATGTTGCAGGAGGGATTTATAAAAGTATTTTCTCAGATCCACACTTTTGAAAACCGAGGTGCTTTGGAAGGATGGATTCGAAGGATAATGGTACACACCTGCATCAATATTTTGAAAAAGAATAAAAAGTTTAATGAAAGTGTAGATCTGATACATGCAACAACGGCGCAAATAAGAGAGGAAAGTATTCCTTCCATTATCCAAGCCAAGCAGGTGATAGAATGTATAAGGCTTTTGCCAATGGGTTATAGAACTGTATTGAACTTATATGCCATAGAAGGGTTTTCTCACAGGGAAATCGGAGAAATGCTAGATATAGGAGAAAGTACAAGCCGGAGTCAATATACCAGGTCGAAAGCTATGCTCGAAGATATTTTAATTAAGAAAAAAATAATTCATAAGCCCAGGGATCCGCAAGAGTTAGTAGCGGCATCCGGAAGGCATTGAACCAACCCCTAATTGCTGATTTGAAATGAATATAAATTTTAAAAATGATGATCTCGAAGGTTTTCTGAAAAAGAATGCCGAAGAGTTCCGCCTCCACCCTTCAGATAAAGTATGGAGTGGTATATCAAAACACCTTTCCCGAAAACGCAGGCACATTGGTTTCGCTACCGGAGGTTTTATTGTTCTTGCTCTATTGGCAGGTTTTTTTATCCATGATGCCGGTAATAATACTTTAGATCCCCTTTCAAATACCGCTAAAGGAAAAGCCAGGTCCATTGTAGCTGCTACTCCTGTTACCGGTAGAGATGATAGGAATACAATGGTGAATGCTTCTATAAACGAAATGCAAACCGGAATAACTAAGATAACAAAGAATCAAAACAAAGAATTGAATTTTGCCGAAACAATCCCGGCTAAGACAAGTTGGAAAAAAAGCGCCTCTTTTGCAAATAAAGATTTACAACCGCAGGCTCAGTTAAACACATCAATTTCTGAAACAAATACCTCAATTTCTGAAACTGAATCAACTCAACCTGAAAATTCCTCTTCTATAGAACCTGCAACTTCAACCGTATTAACAGAACAACCTGTTGCAGCAATAAACGAATCGGTGAATGTGGCAAAAGTTGATGATGAAGCATACCCACTAACGATAGAAAGTGTAACTAATCTTTATAAATCTGGTTCGGGAAAAAGAAAGCTTGGATTACAGTTTTATTTTACTCCCACAGTGAGCTATAGAAAACTCACAGAAAATAAAACTTTTTGGCAGACTCAAACCCAGATACCCGGCTCACCTAATCTCTCATCTATCTATGATGTGAACACAGCAGTAACTCATAAACCTGACATGGGTGTAGAAGTAGGACTTACTACAAAGTACGCGGTAGCCAAAAATGTGGAACTTAAGGGTGGCCTTCAGTTCAATGTGAACAGGTATGATATCAAAGCATTTAGGCATACAACTGAATTGGCTACTATCGCATATAACAACGGATCAAGAGGGGTTAGTACTTCTAATTATCGAAATTTCAGTGGCAACAAAGTAGATTGGTTACAAAACTTATACTTCCAGATGTCAGTGCCGGTGGGGGCGGAACTAAAATTGGCAGGAAATAATAAATCAAGTGTAGGTGTAGCAGGTACTTTACAACCAACATATATTCTTGGCGACCAGGCTTATATGATCTCTACTGACTATATGAATTATACCGAAGTACCTTCGCTCATTCGCAAATGGAATGTAGCTACCAGTTTCGAAACTTTTGTAAAATATTCTTCTGGTAAACTTAACTGGCAGGTAGGACCACAAGTACGTTACCAGATTCTGTCAAACTTTGTAAGTAAGTACCCGGTGAAGGAACATCTCTTTGACTTTGGTTTGAAAGTAGGTGTATCGCTGAATAAGCCTGTTAAATCTTCTGAATACTAATATTTATTCTGCGTTTGAATTGCTGAATTTTTTATCCTTATAATCATTCATACTTTTCTTTAGAGGAATGACGTTAATTTGAGCGTATGATCAAATCGTGCATTCCATTCTTCTTTATTATCCTTATAAGTTGTAATAATAAGAGTGCCGAAAAAGAAGAAGAAAACACTGAATTTTTCCCGGTCATTTCTTTCCTAAAAAGCCAGACTGCACATGTTGACACTTCCTTATACAACATTATAAAAATCGTCACAGCAAATAATGTATCAGATACAGTTTATTTAAAGCGGGAGCAGTTTAGGGATAATGCAAAAGAATTTTTAACCTTACCTGATCTTTCCGGCAAAAATCTTAAAAAGAAATATACAGAAACCGAAATGTATGATGAGGAACTGAAAGCCGTTATTTTAAACTATTCCCCGAAAAAAGGAGAGGGTGAAATTCGCAGGCAGGAAGTACTCATAACACCTAATGAGCATACCGGTGATGAAGTAAAATCCATTTTTATTGACCGCCTGCTGGATAGCAAAGACAGTACGGTACAAAAAAGAATGACCTGGAATGTGAATAAAGATTTTCAAATTATTACGATCATTTCAAAACCGGATGGTAGCGAAAGAGTGGAAACTTTAAAAGTGATTTGGAACAATTTCAGTTTCGGGGGATAATTTCGTGCCCGCGATATGACCTCAATAGAATTTCAAAATATTGCAGCTACACTACCACATTTACCGGGCATTTATAAATACTACGATGTCAATGGAAAACTTGTTTATGTAGGTAAAGCAAAGGATATACGCAAAAGAGTCAGTTCTTATTTTAATAAAAATATTGTTGGCTACAAGACGCATGAGCTGGTAAGAAGGATCACACGGATAGAATTTACAATAGTGAGTTCAGAACAGGATGCTTTTTTACTTGAGAACTCATTAATTAAAGAATACCAGCCTATATTTAATATCAACTTAAAAGATGATAAAACTTACCCCTATATCATTATTAAAAATGAACCCTTCCCCAGGGTTTTTTTAACCCGCCAAAAAATTGAAGATGGGTCTCAATACTTCGGACCATATACATCGGTAAATAAGGTAAGGGACCTGTTGAATTTTATCAAACAAACGATCCCCCTCCGTACTTGTCCTTTGAATCTTACACAAAGAAATATTGAACGGGGTAAATTTAAAGTCTGCCTTGAATACCATTTAGGAAATTGTAAAGGACCATGTGAAGCGCACCAGAGTTTGGCCGATTACAATGAAAATATAGCACAGGTGAAAAACCTTTTGCGTGGTAACCTTACACCGGTATTTCAGCATTTTAAAAATGAAATGAAATACTACACAGAATCTCTTGAGTACGAGAAAGCTGCCCTGATACATAAAAAAATAAAGTACCTGGAAAACTATCAATCACGTTCCATAATAGTTAACATTTCACAATATGGTTTGGATGTTTTTTCAATAAAAAAAGAAGAAGAGGTGGCTTATGTAAATTTCCTGATGCTGCGCAACGGAGCCATCATCCAGACGCAAACAGTGAAAGTGGAAGCGCAGCTTGATGAAACGATTGAAGAAATATTAGCCTTTACTATTGCGCAAATACGAACAACTTTTAATAGTGACGTTAAAGAAATTGTAGTGCCATTTGCCATAGTTTATGATGAGCCGGAAGTACTGCAGGTAGTACCTAAAGGAGGGGACAAGAAAAAGCTTCTGGAATTATCTGAAAAAAATGTCGAATATTTTATCACTGAATTGAGAAGTAAAGAAAGGCTAAGGCTGGGTGTAAAAAACGCAGACAAGTATAATATTTTATTACAAATAAAGGAAGACCTGCAACTGAATGAAGTGCCGCTGCATATTGAATGCTTTGACAATTCCAATTTTCAAGGCAGTTACCCTGTATCAGCAATGGTATGTTTCAAAAATGGTGAGCCAAGTAAAAAAGATTACCGTCTTTTCAATGTAAAGACTGTTGAAGGCATCAATGATTTTGCCTCTATGAAAGAAGCTGTCTACAGAAGGTATCGCCGTATTGCAAATGAAGGCGAAGCATTTCCACAACTTGTGATCATAGACGGTGGTAAGGGGCAATTAAATGCAGCACAGGAAGCGATTGAAGAATTAGTATTGGGTGGTAAAATGACATTAATAGGTTTGGCAAAAAATGAAGAGGAAATCTTTTTCCTAAGCGATCAGCATTCTTTAAAGCTTCCTTATGAAAGTGAGAGCCTCAAATTGATCCGAAAAATAAGAGATGAGGTACACCACTTTGGTGTAAACTTTCACAGGAAAAAAAGAAGTAAAGGCACTTTCAAAAATGAATTGCAGGAAATAAGAGGAATAGGTTTTACAACGGCAAACCACTTACTCAAAACATATCGCTCTGTAAATAATGTGCGGCAACAACCTTTAAGCGAATTAGCAAAATTGATTGGATTATCTAAAGCAAAAATAGTTAGGGCCTATTTTGGGGAGGGTGAATAAAAATAAGGGGCCGGAATAAAAATTCAGCCCCGTTTTTAAAATCCAATATCCTATGAAAAACCAAGGTGAAAATACAACTATTAAAAAGACTTGCAATACCCCAGTAGCCAGAATTATTAACCAATTCTCCATATTTATAAATAAAAATCCCGCCCTAATTTGGACGGGAACTCATTAATATATTCAGCACTATTTTAGTAAGACCAAAGGTCCTGCTCGTAGTTGAAGATGCGCTCTTTGAGGTTTTCCCCTTCTAAAAGGGCTAAAATTGGATCTTTTATTACCTGGCGTATATTCCTGTTAAACGGATTATCCATAGTAGATTTGGTAATATAGCTTGAAAACATGCGGCTCTCAAACAATTCTTCCCATGTCATGCGGCCTATACCCATATTCTTAGGATTATAAACCTCATAGTTGGCGAGTACAGGTCTGAGATCAGGGTAATAAACCCAAAACATAGCAGAAGTACCTCTTTCTGATCCATTTTCATTTAAAACTGTACGAAGTGGAGCTATCCCGAGAATCCGTACAAACATTCGGCTGGCTTCGCGATCAAACACCCATTCTTCCTTTATACGAAGTTTCAACACTGATTCAGGATCAAATGCAGTAGTAGTCACCACATATTTCACAATTTTACTTGGATCATCGATATCCCTTACTGCAGAAGTATCGGGAGCACCCCCGGCGGTGAGCTCCCCAATATCGGGGGTACCCAGAGGTGTAGTGAACCGCTCATCAGCGAAAGCGGTAACTTCTCCACTTTTCACTGCTTTCAGTAGAATACTTATAAATCTTTGGTCACCGGAATTTTCTTCTACTCTATAACGAAAAGGCATATTCATTTTTTCACGCAGGTCCAACTCACGAGTTACTTTTTCCGCAAATAACGCATCATCCCAGCGGAGGTGCTCATAAGCCAAAGGTATCCTGTCGTTATTAAAGCTTTTGTCAAAAGCGCCGTCAGGCCTTAAAGATTTACGAACTGCCGAATCGTTAAGCCCGCCTTCTCCCGGAGGACCTTGCTCAATAGGAATATTTCCGTAAGGATTATAACCTGAAGGTTGTGTATTATTGGTCTGCTGATTTTCTGCTGGCTGGCCTGGCTGGGGATTTGCCGGGGTGTTTGTAGTCGTTCTTCTTCTTGATTGGCGTTGCGCATCAGCATCGATTGCAGATACGGCAAAAACCGCAACGAACAAACTAATTTTAATGATACGGTTTTTCATCTTTTACTTATTTAATATAATAAACCAATGCGGGCAAAGTTCTACTTCTTCCATCTGGTCCTACTGCTTTTATATTTTCAACGTACACAGTTTTACCCGGTTTTACCTGGCGCAAAACATTCTGTGCTGAGCCAAAAGAATTACCGGATACGCGTGCATCAACAATATCGCCATCATCTGAATCTGTGCTTAAGGCAAAGCTCGTTACAGAATATTTCAGCTCAAATGGAAAATTTGGAAGCCATGCTCCTACTCCACCCTGCGCTTTGAATTCTCCTGCATTTACGTTCGCACCAGAATTTCTTCCACCTACGGTAGCTACCGGATCCGGTATGGTACGTACCCTGAAACGGGATGAGCCGGCTAATTTTCCATTTACCATTACAGATATTTGGCAATCATCCGACACACTGCCTACACGTGCAATGTATTTCCCTCTTCCACCGCTGATACTTCCGCCACCACCTGAAATGGAAACTGCTAATTGCTCAGCACCACCACTTGCAGCTATTGTTACCGGATTATCTACACCTATATATAGCACATTCATTTTGTCTAAAGAAATTGCAGCATTGGATTGCCCTACTGTGTACTCAATTGTTTTACTGATTGTTTGCCTGTTTCCTTCCTGATCCACATAAGTAATATTTACAGGAACAGAATGATTGCCCAGACTGCCTGCACCAAATTTTACCCGTGCAGCACCATCTTCACCTAACGATGCACCTTGACCGTTTATTGTGATCTGAGGCTGTGCAGCCTTACTGAAAGCGCCAACTCCAGCCATAATTTCAATCTCTTGCCCTGGCATTACATAGTTGGAACTTTGACCAACGATTGCAGTGTAAGTATCGAACCGTACTGCTACTTTACCTACTTGCTCATGCATGAAGGCAACTACCCTGTTCTCAGATGTTTTTACGTCATTTTGAAATTTTCTAAGAATAGTCATAGCAGCTACGGTAGGTACCATATAAAAATAGGCAGACTGCCAGGTCTTGTTACCTTTATTCTGCACCTTAGGCATTGAAAGATCTACTTGTAATGAATTTCCAAATTGCTGGGCAATTATGGGGTCAATGGCTAAAAGCTTTCTTTTATACTCAGCAAGTTTATCCTGTAATTTTTTTCCTTCCCCATCCTTGATCATCATGCGGGTTGCGATATCCTGGTTATCTTCTTTAAAAGTAGAGTCACCATTTTTTGCCGGATCGAAGCCTGCTTCTTTATGAATCTTATTGCGCAGATTATCAATATAAGTGTACATCTCCTGACTAAGCTGCTGGGCAGCCTGAGCCTTTGGATACCACAATCTTGCTTTTGCTGCCGTGGCGGCTTCATTTATTTTCTCCTGAAACGATTGCATGATCGTAGCCGTAGAATTATTAATTGTTGTATTCGTTTTATTTAAACTGTTATCAACAGTCTTAAAGGCATTCAAAATCTCCGCTGATACGTTGAGTGCTAACATTGCTGTTAACACCAGGTACATCAGGTTGATCATTTTTTGCCGCGGCTCTTTAGGTAGTGCCATATTAAATCAAAAATTTGTGTTCGTTTTTTTATTAGTTTGGTTACTCCCTTATTATGCTCTTACCTGCATTGCACTTAGCATATTGCCATAAATGCTGTTCAACCGGGTAAGATTATTAGCAAGATTTCCTACCTGTTCCTGCATTCTTTTAGCATCTTCTGCTGTATGGGCCATACTTGCAGATGTTTCAGAAAGTTTCCCAAAAGACTGATTCAACGCTTTGATATGGTTATTGCCTTCCAGCAATTCCATTTCATACAAAGTATTCAGGGAAGAAAGGTTCTTTGTTAATACCTGCATTTGATCATTGAATACCCTTGCACTTTCTCCTGCAGAACTGAATGCACCTACAGAATTAGCTGCAGTGATATAAGCATCCTTCACATGAATCAATGCAGTGGTCACCTCTCTTGTCTTAGCAGAATAATCTCCGGTAGCAGACACTACATCTGTAATATCTGTCATACTGGTAAGGCTGGAATTTAATTTTTTGAAATTTTCGCCCAACCTATTAAGGTCAGCAGGTTGAATATTCGCATCCATTAAAGCTTTATCCATAGAGCGCATGGGTGTGTCCTCACCGGATACCATTACTTCTTCTCTATGAGAAGAATCTTTAACGGCAGGATAAATGAGATATAAAACACCATACATAGCGAAAATAATAGCTTCGGTGGTGAGTCCGATCCACAACCAGGTATCAGCATCAGAAGCGTGGATGATCTTTCTTAATGCACCCCATATTACAAGGGATGCGCCAAATGATACGGCGACATCAACATATTTACTTACTTTAGGTGGAATAGCAGCTGCCATAAAATCGAATTTTTAGAATGGTTGGTAAAACTTTTGTTGAGAAATACAGGCAGAAAACTTCTTAGCTGACTGTTTTTATATCAATATTATTTGAGTAGTGGATTATTTACGACGTCCTTTCGCTGTTTGAGCAGGTAAATCAATCACAGTCCGGAAACCAATGTAAGATTTAGTAGAATCCTGGTATTCATAAGTGCGTGCCCCCGTTTGAAGATAGAATCCTACGTCTTTCCAACTGCCGCCACGAAGGACTTTACGCTTCATCTTTGGGGGATCGGAATCTTTGGC
>MWVT01000074.1_pt1 | contig 17536 bp, 13 predicted proteins | sample 1047201 | NCBI WGS metagenome assembly MWVT01 (sample SAMN06349988, study PRJNA376086) | soil metagenome | isolation source: TG5-1 sample Antarctic (ecotone) soil | place: Antarctica | collected 2015-01-13 | reverse complement strand
CTAATTCAATAATTTCTGCCGGGCATTTGTTGTTCGCATGAAATCTATAAATCGTATTGATTTGCTTTCTCGACGCATTGTTCATTACTTCGTCCCTTTTCTTTTTGACCGGCTGCGCGTAACAATGCTTGAACGTAAATAAGAGACTTTTGGTGACGGAGAAACTTCTATTTCACTGGTTATGCTCGAAAGCATTGGATATTTTTTCAGCACCAGGAGCGTTAGCTTCTTATTGAGTATTTCCCAATAATCCACTTTGTTCGGATAATTGTTGAGAAAGTCTTCAATATCTTTGGCTATTGCTCGAAAGTCGGGATACTTACTTTGTGATATGTCATTTTCATACCGGAGGCGAACTTTAATGTTGAGATTATTCACCTCAGACTGATGATTCATCTTAAAGTCTTGAATTAGAAAAGAAAACTCTTCGGTTAGAAAATCAAAATTTTCATATTTAGAAATTGATGCTTGTTTAGCGATTTTGCCTTTATCTGCGGACAAAGATTTTTGCGCCCAAACGGGAGTAATAAACAAAGCTAAGATAATTGCTGAAAAAAGGACTCGTTTCATATTTGCAGGATACCTCAAAAGTTTCTCACTCAGGAAAATATATTTACGGCATCCTTAAGTTTTATTTATTTCCAAAACTTGTCAATCGTTTGACTCCAAGTTAGATTTGAGTCAAAGCCCTTCGTAAAATTGTTTTTCTTTCGCGCCATAAAATTTGTGATTAGTTTACCGAAAAAATTGCTGCTGTGTTTCTGTCTCTGTTTGTGTGCTTCTGCGACGGCATCGGCGCAGTACCGGATTGACCATTGGACGGCGGACGACGGGCTGCCGCAGAATTCGGTTTACGGGATGGTTCAAACTCAGGATGGTTATCTGTGGATGGCGACTGTTGACGGTTTAGCGCGGTTTGACGGCGTGCGGTTTACGGTTTTCAACAAAAGCAATTCGCCGGGCATCGTCAATAATCGTTTTATGAGTTTGTTTGAAACGGCGGGCGGCGATTTGTGGGCGGGAACCGAAGAAAGCGGCGCGGCGCGTTTTCGCGTGGGGCGGTTTGAACATTTCGGCGCTGACGCGGGCACTCCGCGTTATGTGGGTTGGATTGAAGCGGATGCAGATAACGGCGGAACCGTGATTCACGACGATAATCAGGCATTTCATTTTTCGGACGGGAAATTTTCGCCGGTTGATGCGGGATCGAATTTTTCGCAAGCGGAGCGAATTTCTCTCATCCCGAACAGGAAAATATATTGCCACTTTAATTCCGAATACAGGTTGTCCGAATGTTTCGTTGACGGGCGTTGGCTTAGTTTTTCGCTTGCCGACGGCTCGTCGAAAGAGAAGTTCGTAGGGGTGGCACAGGCGGGTTCCGTATCGGTAGCGCAGGAGGCGAACGGAATCGTCTGGCTGATAACCGCCGACGGGCGACTTGCGCGGGCGGAAAACGGGCGAATCACGCGATTTTACGACGAGCGCGACGGCTTGCCCGAATTTCCGTTGTGTTTTATGACCGGCTCGCGGCTCGGTCTCGTTGCCAAAGACGCTGCGGGCGCGCTGTGGGTGGTTGATTTGCCTTCGATGAAAAAGGAATTGCTGCTCAAAAAAGCCGCCGTTCCGCCGCCGCTCGAAAAGGCGGAGATTTCATCAACTTATCAGGATAATGAAGGCAATTTCTGGTTCGGCACCAGACGCGACGGTTTGTATCGAGCCAGAAAACAAATCATCACCGCTTATTCCGAGGCGGACGGAATCACGGTGAAAAACATCTATCCGATTTACGAAGACCGCGCCGGGACGATTTGGATTGGGACGACGGGCGGACTTTTCAAATATGAAAACGAAACTTTTACTTCGGTCAAATCCACCGATAATTTTCAGGTCAACGCCATCGGCGAAGATGCTGCCGGGCGCATTCTCATCAGCAATTACGGCGCGTTATACGTTCAGGAAAACAACAGGTTCGTGCCGTTCGAGCAAGGGAAAATTCCCGGTGACGGTTACATTTATGCGATTCACGCTGACCGCGAAAACGCGCTCTGGATGGGCAGCGGACGCGGATTGAGGCGTTTCAAAGACGGAGTTCTGACCGGTTTTACAACCGCCGACGGACTTGCCGGAAACGATGTAAAAGTCATCATCGAAGCACAGGCGGGCGGACTGTGGATTGGAACTTACGACGGATTGTCGCATTACAAAGACGGCAAATTTACAAGCTGGCGCGAAGCGGACGGCTTGCCGAGCCGCACCGTGCGCGCGCTTTATGAGGACCGCGAAGGGACGCTCTGGATCGGCAGTTACGACGGCGGACTTGCCAGATTTAAAGACGGAAAATTTACCGGCTACACGACGAAAACGGGTTTGCCGAACGACGGCGCGTTTCAGATTTTAGAGGACGACAACCGCCATTTTTGGATTTCGTCGAATCGCGGAATTTACAGCGTCGCCAAAGACGAATTAAACGAGTTTGCCGACGGGCGACGCGGAGGCGTGACGGCGGTTGCCTACGGAAAATCAGACGGAATGCTCAACGCGGAATGCAACGGCGGACGCTCGCCCGCCGGAATTCGCGCACGAGACGGAAGGCTCTGGTTTCCGACGCAGGACGGCGTGGCGGTGATTGACCCGCACAATATTAAGACTAATTCACAGCCGCCGCCGGTCGTTATCGAAACGGTGAAAATTGACAATGAATTGTCAGAGCCGCCTGCGGCACAGGCGGGCGCGCTTAATGCAGCCGACTCGAATGTTAATGAAAATTCAGCCGCTGCCGGTTCTGACTTGATCATCAATCCGCATCAGCAAAATTTTGAGATCAGCTACACAGCGCTTTCGTTTATCAATTCGGAAAATCTGCGTTTCAAATATCGGCTCGAAGGCTTAGATGACGAATGGATTGACGCGGGGACGCGCCGACTGGCTTATTTTTCGCACGTTCCGCCGGGAACTTATACGTTTCGCGTGATTGCCGCCAACAGCGACGGCGTTTGGAACGAGCAGGGCGCAACGCTCAGGATCGTCGTGCTGCCGCCTTTTTATCGCACCTGGTGGTTTTTAATTCTGACTGTTTTCGTAATCGTTGCGGTCGTTTATCTGCTTATCCGGCGGCGCTTTAATCAACTCGAAAAAGAGCGGCTGGCGCAGGCGGATTTTTCGCGTCGTTTGATAAATGCGCACGAAACCGAACGCCGACGCGTTGCCGGCGAGCTTCACGATTCCATCGGTCAAAGTTTGGCAATGATCAAAAACAGCGCCGTTTTCGGCGGGAAGACTATCAGCAGCGTAGCGGATGCCAAAGAACATCTGGCGGAAATTTCGGGCGCGTCGGCGCAGGCAATCTCGGAAGTGCGCGAGATTGCCTACAATCTGCGCCCCTTTATGCTCGACCGGCTCGGTTTGACTAAGGCAATCGGCTCTTTATTGAATAAAATTGCGGGTAATTCCGCCATTAAAATCAATTCCGAAATTGAAAATATTGACGAGGTATTTGAAAGCGAGAGCGAATTAAGTATCTACCGCATAATTCAGGAATGTTTGAACAATGTTATGAAACATTCCGAGGCACGGGAAGTAAAAGTTAAGATTACAAAAAGCGAGCGCGGCGTTTTGATTAAAATTTCTGACAACGGAAAGGGTTTTGACATAAAAAAACGGCAAAATAAAAAAGACGGGCGCGAAGGTTTCGGGTTGTTCGGAATGATGGAGCGCGTGCGAATTCTGGGCGGAACATTTGAGGCAAATTCGGCAATCGGCAAAGGGACGACGGTTAAAGTTGAAATATGGAAACACAAATAAAAATCGTAATGGCGGACGATCATCCGATTGTTCGGCAGGGTTTGCGGAAAATTATCGAAACCGACAAAAATTTGCTGATCGCTGCCGAAGCCGGTAACGGGAAGGAAGCGCTCGATTTGATTGAAGAGCATCGTCCGCAAGTCGCCGTTCTCGACATTGATATGCCCGTAATGGACGGTTTCGCAGTAGTGCGCGAACTACAAAAGCGGCGCATCGAGACGGAAGTCGTTTTTCTGACGATGCTCGATGAAGAAGAAACGTTTCAGGCGGCGATGGATTTGAACGTGCGCGGCTACGTTTTGAAAGACAGCGCAGCGGATGAAATCGTCTCGGCAATAAAATCCGTCGCCAAAGGTCGCCCGTTTTTGAGTCCGGCGATGTCCGCGATGCTTTTGAGTCGCCGCCGCCGCTCCGACGAACTCGAAAAACAGCAGCCCGGACTTCACCTGCTCACACCATCCGAACGCCGCGTCTTAAAACTCGTCGCCGACGACAAAACCAGCAAAGAAATCGGCGAAGAATTATTTGTCAGCTACCGCACGATTGAAGCTCACCGAGCCAATATCTCCCGCAAATTAAATTTAAGCGGCAATTTAGCATTGATAAAATTCGCCGCCGCCAATAAATCCGAACTTTAGGAATCCAACCTGAAAAATTCTACAACCCTTTATGCAGTCTGTCTTTAGGCAGATTTCGCGGGAGTTGCCGCGCTCAAAAATAGGTGTCAACACCTAGACGAAATTAGGTGTCAGCACGAATTCCCACCATTTCCGAACTCGGATACCCTTGCGTTAAATGAAATCGGATCTGAAAAAGAAATTGGCATTGAAAGTATTGATTGTTGACGACAATCAGCAGGCGCGAACGATGATCAGACATTATCTGCACAAACTCGCTGATGTCGTCGCCGAATGTGAAGACGGCGCGGACGCGCTTGATTGTTACGAAAAAAACCGACCGGATTGGGTTTTGATGGATTGGGAAATGAGGACGGACGGTTTGACGGCGACGCGCCGCATCGTCAAAGCGCACCCGGAAGCCCGCATTCTGATCGTGACGCAGCACGACGACATGCGCGACGCGGCAATCGAAGCGGGCGCGCGCGGTTTTGTTTTGAAGGACGACCTGCTCGCGCTCGGTTCATTTCTGGAAAAACGTTAAAGACTCAAGCCCGGAGCGGCGGAGAAAACAATGACATTGAAAATAAATTATCAGAGGAGAAAAATTATGAACAGACTAAAATCACACGCGGCGATGTTTGCCCTTATTATTGGTTTATTAACGACTTTCACTCAAACGGCGCGGGCGGAATCGTGGTCGTGGGAAAATCTTTTTTCCTTTGGGTCATCGGAAAATGCCGCTGCGGTTTGCACGATGGATCCGGTCGTCGTCAACAATCTCGATTCCGGCGCGGGTTCACTGAGGAAGGCGGTCATTGATGTCTGCTCGGGCGGCACGATCTCTTTCAGCGAGGCGGCGCGCGGCACAATCCATTTGACCGGCGGATCGATCGTAATCAACAAAAACCTGACAATCGCGGGACCGGGCGCGGACGCGCTGACGCTCCGCAGCGCTGTCGGATCGGGATCCAAAAACAACGTCGTTATTGTGAACCAGGGCGTGACCGCCGTCATTTCCGGTCTGACCGTCTCGGACGGATTCGCCGACTGGGGCGGCGGAATTAGCAATAGTGGAAACCTGACCGTCAGGAATGTCGTCCTCAGCAATAATCGTGGAATCTATGGGGGCGGCGCAATTATGAACTACGGCACGCTGACTCTCGACAAATCGCTGGTCACCGGGAACGGGAATGGGAGACAGGATGACTATACGCGGGTCTACTCCACGGAAGGCGGCGGCATCCACTCGTCTTCCAACACATCGCTGACCATCACCGATTCGACGGTCTCGGGCAACAACTCGAATCGGGGCGGCGGGATTTACGCTACGTCCGCAACCATCACCAATTCGACCATCGGGGACAATCGTGTATTCGATGGTGGACCTGTTATTGATAGTTATGGCGGGGGGCTTTTCATCGACTGGGATGGGGAGGTGACGCTGACCAACTGCACCGTCTCACAAAATTCTGCTCATTCGAATATCAGTGAAGGTGGCGGAATTTTCAACAACGGCGGCACATTGACGCTGATCAATACGACCGTCGCTGACAACGCAATCTTGACGAGTAAAGACCGTAACAGCGTTCATGGTGCCGGCATTGCAATCTACGCTGCTGGGGCGATTGGCACGGTCAATGCCCGGAATTCGATCATCGCCGGGAACAAAGTAACCTATAACTCCAATCCTAGCAGCACAAGTGGCATTCCCATCACTACCTCTGCCCTTAAACAGTTCTACGGCACGCTGACTTCGCAGGGCTACAATTTGATCGGCAGCACTAATGGAGCGCAGATCAGCGGCGACACGACCGGCAATATCGTCGCCACAGATCCCCGCCTCAGCCCGCTCGGTTCCTACGGCGGACCGACGCGGACGCAAACTCTGCTGACCGGCTCGCCCGCCATCAACGCCGGCAACACGGCGACTTCGCCCGCGACCGACCAGCGCGGCGCAGCCAGAGTCGGCACGGCGGACATCGGCGCGTTCGAGCTGAACAACCCGGCAAACGGCGGCACTTTTACCGCCCAACTGCCCGATGGTGTTGTTCAAACACCTTACAGTTACACGGTCGCCGATTTTCCAGTTTATGACCATTTTGGTGACCCCAATCCTGCCCTTAGATATACATATACGGTGACGGGCGGCGTACTGCCTAACGGCATTTCACTGTCAACCACATTCTATAGTATCGACCGCCGCGAAAGGCAGAATGTCAAAGTCAGCGGAACGACGAGCCAAACCGGTGTCTTTAATTTCTCAGTGACGGCAACCAGCGGCGCAAACTCGTTTGTCACCGATTACAGTTTGGTGATCGGCGATTCGAATCCGACCCCGACGCCAACTCCGACACCAACTATCACACCAACGCCAACTCCGACGGCAACACCGACGGCAACACCGACGCCGACGATTACGCCAACACCGACGCCGACGATGACGCCGACACCATCGCCGACACCGACTCCGAACACGCCGCCGAACGCTGCGGCTGATGTTTCCAGCGTGAACGAGGACACGACGCTTAATATCAACGCGCCCGGCGTTTTAGGCAACGATACGGACGCTCAAAATGACTCGCTGACCGCTCAACTGCAAACGTCACCGGCAAATGCCGCTTCGTTCGCATTAAACGCCAACGGTTCGTTCAGCTACACGCCGAACCCGAACTTCAACGGCACGGATTCGTTCACCTACACCGCGTTCGACGGCAGTTTCTCGTCAAATACGGCAACCGTGACGATCACCGTTAATCCGGTCAACGATAATCCCGACGCGCTCAACGACTCGGCGACCGTCGCCGAAGACAGCGGCGCGAATACCATCAGCGTCCGAAACAATGACAACATTGCGCCCGACACGGGCGAAACACTCTCCGTCACGTCCGTTACACAGGGCGCGAGCGGCTTGGTTGCAGTGACGAATGGCGGCGCGGATGTCAGCTATACGCCGAACGCCAACTTTAACGGCGCAGATTCGTTCACCTATACGATTTCCGACGGTAACGGCGGCAGTGACACGGCGACGGTGAACATTACTGTTACGTCAGTCAATGACGCCCCGAATGCCGTTGATGATTCGGCGACAGTTGATGAAGACAGCGGCGCCAATGCCGTCAGCGTCTTCGCTAACGACTCGATACTGCCGGATACAGGTGAAACTCTAACCATTACGGCGAAGACTAACGGCGCCAACGGAACGGTAGCAATCACCGGGAACGGCACAGGTTTAACTTATGCGCCGAATGCCGGTTTCAACGGCTCGGATTCGTTCACCTATACGATTTCGGATGGTAACGGCGGCAGCGACACTGCAACCGTTTCGGTCACCGTCACCGCCGTCAACGACGCGCCCGTGCTCGACGCCATCGGCAACAAGACGACGAACGAGGGCGCGGCGCTGACCTTTACGGCAACCGGCAACGACAACGCCGACAGCCCGCCGAATAGTCTCTCTTTTAGCTTGATCGGCGCTCCCGAGGGCGCGACCATCTCGGCTGCCGGAGCTTTCAGTTGGACGCCGACCGAAGCGCAAGGACCGGGCACATTTACTTTCCGCGTCCGCGTCACCGACAACGGCACTCCCAATCTATTCGACGAAAAGGAGATCACCGTCACGGTCAGAGAAGTCAACGCCGCTCCGGTGCTCGGCGCCATCGGCAACGGGTCGGGTTACTGGGGCAACGCTCTGAGCTTTACGGCGACGGCGACAGACTCGGACTTACCGGCTAACACGCTGACTTACACGCTCGCGGGCACAGTTCCTACCGGCGCGAGCATCACCGCCGCCGGCGTCTTCGCGTGGACGCCCACATCAATGCAACTCGGCACGTATACCTTTACGGTATTGGTCACGGACAACGGCTCGCCGTCGCTCTCCGACAGCAAGACGTTCACCATCACGATCGGCAAACGTCCGACGGTGCTCGTCTACAGCGGCGCGGCGGCGGGTCAATACTCCGACTCGGTGACGCTCAGCGCCACGCTCGCCGACAACGGCGGTGGTGCGTTGCAGGGATCAGCCATCGCCGGCAAGACCGTCAATCTCACGCTCGGCACGCAGGCAGCAAGCGAAGCGACGAACGCTTCCGGCGTCGCCGGCAAGAGTTTGACGCTGACACAAATGGCGCAGAGCTTAAACATCCTTTCGCAATTCGGCGGCGACGGGCTGTACAACCCGAGCGGCGACAGCGATCCGTTCACGATCAATAAGGAAAACGTCGAGACGACCTACACGGGCGATTCCTTGATCTTTACCGCCGGACCGACCATCGGCACCGCAAGTGCCGTGCGCTTGGCGGCGCGCCTGACTCAGCTCGACAGCGAGTTGGGTAACCTGACGCTCGCCAAAGTCCGCTTCGAGCTGTTCAAGTTCAGCAACAGCACGACGACGCCGGACTTTATCTTCGGCAGCATCGCCGTTGACGCGGCGGGCAATGCCGAGACGACCGTCGCGCTTGCCGTCAATGATGCTTATACGGTGCGCGTCGTGATCGAGGCGGCGAACGGCTATTGGACGGCGAATCCCGCGGGCGAAGGCACGCTGGTCGTCGCTTACGGCACGACCGAGCGGCGCGTGACCGGCGGCGGCTGGGTGCCGGATGCGGCGACTGTCAATAACAAAGGACACTTCGGCTTCACGGTCAATTACCGCAACAACGGCTCGCCGAGCGGCAATGCGCTCTACATGTTCCGCGGGACGGACGGCTACAACTATCGGGTCAAGAGCAATAGCTGGCAGGGCGGCGGACTGACCTTCTACGGCGATCCGTGGAAAGCAGCCTTCAGCGGTAACTGTAATGTCCAGAAGATCGATCCGCTGACGGGCGCGACGGTCGAATCGTGGGGCAATTACACGTTCACCGTTGACCTGGTTGACGGCGACTTGAAGAACCCGCGCGAGACGGACCGCTATGCCATTCAGATATTGACCAACGCGGGAGTGATCTGGCGGCAGGTCGGCACGCGCACGAATCCGCTCGCGCTCGGCGGCGGTCAAGTGGCGGTCAAGAGCAACTAGCACGAGGCGAAACGGGGACGGATCAGAATGACGATCCATCCCCGTTTCCGAACCCCGGCAGGGCAGTAGTTTGAGCTACAACCCAACCACCGATCAATACAGCCGTGTCTGGAATACAAACAGGGTAAACAGGGAACAATCTAGCACATATTGTGTTTTTAGAATTTTAGGATAAAGCACAATACCTAGTGGTCTCTAACCAGCACCGTATTAAATAAATCGGTCTAAAAACATTATTGGACGCGCTCAAAACTTTTGCATTATTTGAAAATGTTTTCGCGCCTTTGCTTCTCGGCTTCCAACTGATATTTGAGCATAAATCACTGTGTTTTGGATGTTAGCGTGTCCTAGCCAGTCCTGCACAAAACGAATATCTGCGCCAGTGTCGAGCAAATGCGTGGCAATCGAATGTTTCAAAACGTGAAAATGTCTTTTGTCGTCCGGAAGCTTCGCCTTTTCTCCGTAACCTTTAATCAAAACGTCTAACATTGCGCGGCTGATCGGTGCGCCTTTTCTGCTTGGAAAAAGATAAGGTAAAGAATCTTCTCGGCTTCTTAAAAAACTCTTCAAAATTCTCACTTCGTCCGCTTGTAATGGATGAACGCCAGAAAGACTGCCCTTTAATCTGTGAATGTTCAATCTTAACTGTTTTTCGTCAAAATCATTTCGCTGTAAAAGTCCGATCTCACTAGCTCGTAATCCGTGCCGATATGCCAAGAGAAAAATAGCTTTATCTCTTTTACTTGAAATCTCGCCAATTAGTTTTTTTATTTCTGCTTCAGTAAGAAATTTTATCGTGTCAGATTTAATTGCTCGGCTTGATTTCATCAAAAAGATTATTAGACAAAATAACTGTTTTGTCTAATAAAATTTACATTACGCCTCAAAAGCGTTGATTTTTTACTGACAAGAAAGGTAAGAAAATTAACTGTAATGTCTAGTTGAATTTTAATCTGATATTGCGCGTGGATCTTATCTTGGTGGCTTATCGAACTCAATATTGTGGGAAGTTTAATAATTACTGCTGTTTATTAGAATTTCCCTGTTTTAATTTCTCTGTTAGCCAATCCCAATCTTCCTGGGTGTAACTGTCCTGAAAACTCATGATAAATTCATTTTGCCCTTTATCTAGGTATTCTCTCATTGTTTTTAGCACGGTTTCTCTTCCCTCTTTTGTTAATGACTCGGCTTGGTATATTTCGATGTCTTTAGTTTTAGGATCGCTTGGTTTACCAACTTGAAGAGAGTTACTCACTTTGGATTTTGGTATGGCAGATTTACCTAATAATCTGCGACGAAGATGTTCAGTTAAAAATGCTGGAACATTTGAAACTGATTTTGTCCTTGCTGCGGCAATCTCCAGTTCCATTTTTAGCAACTCGGCTAACTGCTGCCAGTTCTCTTTTTGGCTTACATTAGAACTTTTGCCAGAAGTCTTTTCGCTCATTTCTTTGAAAATTATGAGCATTGTGGCGAAAGCCTCATCATCATTCTTCTCAATGTCTTTAAAAGAAGTTTTAGCAACACTGTAAGTATCTTTATTTTCAGTAGTTTCAACCCACCTACCTACCAATGTTTGTTCAGTAGGTACTAGGGTATGTTTGTTTGGTAAGTAGGTAGGTTGTTCGGTAGGTAGGTGGGTAGGTCTGTCCCCTGTAATCTCTTCTGGAACAAATACCTCAAATTCATTGCCTAGGTGATCGCCATTAAACACTGTAATTCTAACAAGACCAACATTTTTCAAATGGGCAAGATTTTTAAGCAAGGATTTTTCAGCGCGAAGATTTGCACCAATCAACAATTTCGATTTATTTACCCTAATACTTCTTTTGGGTTGTATTGCGCCGCGTGTTAGAGAATACAGATAAAGGTAGATCGCAAGAGAACTGTTCGGAAATAAACCGTCCTCAACCGCTCTTTTAATTGAATTCGGAACTTTAGAAAAATCCTTTTCAGGGGAAACAGGCTGTGTCTTATTGGGGGTACGTAGGTGGTTAGGTAGGTAGGTAGGTAGGATAGTAGGTGAATCGCTTCGATTATCTTTTACAGCATCATCAGGGAAGATAATAATCTCCGATAACGGATGTTTTACGTTCTGCTGCCTATCTTTGCCAAGATTATCAAAGATGCCTCGCTTTTGTGGAGCACGTGTTTCAATTTTGACCCTTTCTTTTTTTGTTTTCTTTTCTGCCATTAACTAGCCTCTTTTTTGTTAACCAACTTAAGTGGGGAAGCTTCATCTGCTAAATTCAATCGTTCTAAAACTTCATCAGTTAAAAACAAATAATCTTCTGAGCCTTTAGAATCTGGTGCGTGTTCGTAAATTGATTTCTTATAAGCTGGTGCGGTTTGAAGTTGAACGTTTGTATGAATTAAGGGCTCAAAAACTAAGCTACCATACAACCCCTTTACTTTTGCTAATGCTTCTTTACAGATAGAATTACGCTTATCATAGCGTGTCATTAAATAACCGAGAATATCTAAATCAGGATTAGCACGTTTTGTTTCTTCAATCGTTTCACTTAAATCTTCAACGCCTTCGAGTGGGTAATACTCAGCAGCTATCGGAACAAGAACTGAATGGGAAGCAAGCAGTGCTTGTGTAAGCGTCGCACCTAAACTCGGTGGACAATCAATAACTATAAAATCGTATTCGGTTAGTTTAGAAAGAGAATCTTTAAGGCGGAACTGTTCACCAACTGACGATTGTTTTTCAACTAAAGCAAGCCTGATATTTGCAGGCACAAGGTCTAGCCCAACAATATGCGTTTCGTAAATTGCCTCACGAATATCCTTCAAATCCTTCTTGGAACCTACAAGTACATCCGCTAAAGTTGTTTCGATTTCGGGCAATTCAAATGAATGTGTTGCATTTCGTTGCTGGTCAAGGTCAACAAGGAGTGTACGGTAGTTTCTAACGGCTAAACCAGCTGCTAAGTTAACTGAGGTAGTAGTTTTACCAACTCCACCCTTTTGATTGGCAATAGCGATTATTCTCATATTCTATGCTGCCTTCTTAGGTCTACCAGTTTCTGGTTTCACGAAGTCCTTTAAGTCACTTTCAGGAATAAGCCAAATACTTCCAGCAATGGTTTCCTCAAGTTTGGCATTTGGAAATAAACCACGATTTAACCACGCTCTGACCGTGACGTGCTTTACTCCAAATCTTTTTGCAATTTCGGATGCTTTTAGACAAGTTTCTTTCACAAAAAAATACTACTACCAATTCAAAAATAAATCTACAAAAAGTATAGCAGGATGCTTGATTACAAATATAGCGGGATGCTATATTTATTTTAACTTAAAAATCTAAGTAATTAACAAAAAATAAGGAGGAACAAAATGACATTACAAAACATAATCAACAATGAAATCTTGGGAAAAGTAATAGCAAAGACTTTGGCTTATTGGCTAGACTGGTGCAAAGATATTTTGAGCGAGTTCACTAAAAGCAATTGGGATAGACAAATGCTCGAAACATTCTTGTTTCCCAACATCAAGCTTTGACTTTGGAGAAAAACGAACTGCCGCAGTTTTACGAGCAAATGGAATCATCACCGCCGGGTAAAGCTCGACAAGTTCAACACTAAAAAAGAAATGAAATGTCCGAAGAATGTCCACTTTTTGGAACTTTTAGAAACCTAAAAAAAGGGGAAAGATGGGAAAGGGAACGCTTGAGAAATTCACTCTAACGACGATTGCAAAGGCTATGAGCGGTTCGGGAGCAGCAAAGGCGCGTGAGGACTTGTCAGAACTTGTCGGCGCGGCTGTGGACGTTTCGGGAACGGTTCAAAAGTTGGTAAAGCGAGACGGACGATGCAAATTGGTGATTGAGCGGGCGACGTTCCCGGCTTTGTTATTTTTGCCGATTGTTTATCCGACGCAGAAACAGTAAGAAACAGTAAGATTCGGAAAGGTTCGTCGGTCCGGGTGAAAGGGAAGTTTCAGACGTTCGGCGCGTTGGCGGTTTGCTTGTCCGATTGCCGTTTGCAAGGAATGCGAAATAACTGCAATAAAACTGCAATAAAACTGCAATAAAACTGTGATAAACAGGAAATAAACGAAGACACTGAAAAAACACAGAACAAGGACTTATTTCCCGCGCACGCGGACGGAATCTCGGAAAACCTTGCAAAACCTAGTATTTCAGAACTCGTTCCACGCGCACGCGGACGGAATTATGTGGAAATCTATTACAAAAACTCAATCAGCATTTGTTCTACGCGCACGCGGACGGAATGTTACTTGTCACAAACTGTCAAAATGCTAAATAACTCGTTTCCCGCCCGCGCGGACGGAATAAAAGAAAACATCAGAAAACATCAGATTGCCGCACTTGTTCCACTTTCGGAGGCATACCCCGCCCTTAATCGCGTTTCTGAGAACGGCTCTGTTTTCGCTCGGCGGTCTGCTCGGTTAGGCGCGGGAAAAAGGCGAATCTGGACAAATCGGACACCCTAAAAAGAGGTGCATCTGCGCAACTTACACACTGTGCACACCTAAAAAGAATGGCGTTGGCAGATTTGCCTGTTCCTAAAAAGGGCGCACTTAGACAAATTAGACACCATAGCAGACGCTCACAGCTTTAGTTTTACCAAGCGTAAGCACGTCGCCGCAGCTTTTTGCTATGTCTCGAAAGCTAATCAAGCACAGCTTTTGAAACTTTGAATACAGGATAATTTTTGAAACTCTGAACGTCAATAAAAATAATTGTCCATGATGCTGATTTTGAGAGTGCCAAAAACGAGCGTTTTTGGCACAAGCTAAACAGGATTAAAGAGCTGCGCTACTTAAAGTCTGGTTGAATGTTGGACCGATTGCCCAATATTTCTGCTACTGTCCTAACAGTGGCAGGTTACTGTTCCAGATGTCGACAGCGAGTTTCCAATCACCTTTCTGCCGCCTCCATATTACGACATACTTGCCTGCATCACGTTTATTGTCAGGAAAAATTAACTCTAATGTCCCCACCTCATATACCACATTTCCGTGTGCCTCTACATCGGACGTATTTAGCTTCAACTTAGCGCCTGTATTAATTAAACTCTGCCAGAGTTCTTGTATCCTCTGCCTCCCCTGAACCACTGGACTGTTCGGGGGCATCACCCGCGCGCCTTCAGCATACATGTCAGCAATTCTTGCCGCGTCACCTTTGCTAAATGTTTCAACGAACTTCTTACTAGCATCTTCAATGGTAATACGAATGTTGCCGTCCGAAGTCTTGTTGCCTTTTGTCTGGGCTAGTGAAAAGGGGGCTGCCACAATCAATATAACTAGTGCTAAAAAGATTCGATTCATTGTCGGTCTCCTTCAGAAGAATGGTTAAGGCAAGGTATTTTACATCTGCAATAAAATCAGGTCAACAGCTACCATGAAATTTTGTGACCGACTCCTTCGAACTAACTAGTTATTATGTCGCAAGTTTGCGGTATAATAACTCGAATACAGACAAAATACCGCAAAGTGTCTAAAAAGGGTCGTTTATGACATAAACATTTTATCTTAGAGTAATCTAAAGTTTTTTAATATATTCGTCTAAATCGTTGCGTAGCCTTTCTTTATTTGATTTTTGATACTTAGCCAATCGCTTAAATAAGCGGCGGCAATTCTAATTTTTTGTTGGCTTTTGATAAGATTTATTGAGTCAAAAAGAGTCTCAAAAACGGGCGTTTTTGAGACTCTCAAAATCAGCGTCACGAACAATCATTTTTATTGACGTTCAGAGTTTCAAAACTCGTCCCAAAATCAAAGTTTCATAACTTGCGCTTGATTTATCTTTCGAGACATAGCAAGAAGCCGAGAGCGTAACAGTTTGCGGTTTTTATAGTGTGTAAATCGTGCAAATGCGCCCTTTTAAGAAGAGGCAAATCTGCCAACATTCTTTTAGGTGTTGCAAATTCTGCAAATTGTGCAAATGCGCACTTCTTTTTAGCGTGTCCGATTTGTCCAGATTCGCCTTTTTCCCGCGTCCAATCGAGCGGACAGCCAAACGAGAACAGAGCTGTTCTCAACAACACGACTGAGGTTGGGGTATGCCTCTGAAATCTGATGTTTTCTGATGTTTTCAATTTCTGGGGTTTTCGTAGGTTTTACGTTGTTCCGTCTTTGTTCTTTCTTTGTTTTCGCCTGAAACTCTCCGCGTGGAGTGATTGAATTCGTTTGTTTATTCTATTTTTAGTGTCGATTTCTGTTCTTCCCTCGTGCGCGTGGACTGAACGAAACGGAAATCTTACCATTCCTTACCAATCTTGAGGCACTTGTCCCTCGTGCGCGTGAAGTGAACGTTTCCTATTTATTTCCTATTTATTTCTTGTCATTCTCTCGTCACTGCAACCGACAATCAGACAAGCAAACCGCCGCCGCGCCAAACACCTGGAGCTTCCCGCGAACTGAAACGAGCGAACCTTTCCGAATTTTGCGTGTGATAACGGTTTTCGCGTCTGGCTGACAATCAGCAAAAACGACAAAGCCGGATTCGTCGTCCGGCTCGATTACCAATTTGCATTGTCCGTCTCGTTTCGCGCATTTTTGAACCGTTCCGCAAATGTCCACCGCCGCGCCGACAAGTTGTGACAAGTCAACACGCGCCTTTGCCACGCCCAAACGCTTCACAGCCTTTGAAATCGCGCCTAACCCGAATCTCTCAACCGTTCCCGTTCCCATTTCTCCATTCTCCAAACGCTCTTAAAAACTGACATTTTCCGGACATTTTATGCGGTGTCCAAAAACCCCCCGAAAAATTAACACTCAATGCGCCGTGTTTGTTGAACTTCAAAACCCATTTTTAGACTGTCCGAAAAGTGTAGTTTTTGGACGGCTCATAATATTCGATATTAAAATAATCTATGTTATTGTAACCATCAAAAATCTGTTTTTAAAGAGTTTGTCTCTAAAACAAATTTCTAATTCATAGGACTTTCTCAAATTAGCTGAAGGCAATTGTGGGATTTCGCATTTGTTGAATGAGATAATCCGACAACAAGCCTTGTTTTAACTGATAAACCGTTTTCTTTGTTTTATCAGCCAGTTCTTTGACACTTAACCAAACTAGCATCGCCGCTGCAATGTGATTACGCTGCGAACGATTAAGACGACATTGGCAACGCTCCAAACCCGTCGTTTGTTTTGCTTCGCGGTGAAACTGCTCGATTTTCCACCGCTGCCCGCTCTCTTTTTGAGCCGCACCGATGTCTGATTGAGTCATCTGGTTCGTGACGAGATATTCCGTGCGGTGAGTTGTGACCGCGACCCGGAACAATTTCAAGCGCGTCGCTCCGGCAAAACCTTTGAGTTTAACTGTTTTGCCGGTTTTTTCTTCGGCTGTCGTCCATTCTAAAGTTTCGACTGCCCGATACGGCTCTGTGCCGCCCGATTCATCCACTTGCCGGTTGCGCTTTATCGGACAGTAGAACAGTTTTCCGGCTTTGATGAGTCTGCTCATCAAGGCGGTCGTGGCATACCAACTGTCCATCAGCACGGTCGAGAACGCGATGCCGCGCCGCGCAATCGAATCGAGCATCTCCGCTACGTGGTCGAGTTTTGTCTTGCCGTCGCGGTCGGGGTCGAAAACGCGGTAGTCAATCACCCAAAAGCGGTCACGAGCGGCGTTATAATAAACGCAGGTGACAATGCCAATGCCTTTGATGATGCCGCCCGCGTTGCCCGAATACTGCCGCCGCACGCCTTCAATGTCGCGCGAATGCGATTTGTCGGCAACTGTATCATCAAAGATAATGTATCCGGCAGCGGTTTGCTCAAGCGTTTCACGGGCTTTCTCCCAAATCAAGCGCGGCGTTAAGCGTTCGTTTTTCAAATACCGATAAACGCTGTTATGGTCAAGATGATCAACGTGGTCAGCCAGATTCGTGCAAGTATAGTTAATCTGGCTGCTCAATAAATACTGACAATAGATTTGGCGTGTTGTTTTCACGCTCAAATTTTAATCCGATTCTACTTTTTGAGAAAGTCCTAATTCAATAATTTCTGCCGGGCATTTGTTGTTCGCATGAAATCTATAAATCGTATTGATTTGCTTTCTCGACGCATTGTTCATTACTTCGTCCCTTTTCTTTTTGACCGGCTGCGCGTAACAATG
>MWVT01000072.1_pt1 | contig 17646 bp, 19 predicted proteins | sample 1047201 | NCBI WGS metagenome assembly MWVT01 (sample SAMN06349988, study PRJNA376086) | soil metagenome | isolation source: TG5-1 sample Antarctic (ecotone) soil | place: Antarctica | collected 2015-01-13 | reverse complement strand
CATCCATTTGTTTGCACAATAGTTTGATAAGGTCAATGTTTTTCCACTCGTTGAAGCCTCCTATATTGTATGTTTCACCGGTAGTGCCTTTATGAAAAACGAGATCAATAGCAACAGCATGATCTTTTACATAAAGCCAGTCGCGGGTGTACAAACCATCTCCATATACAGGTAGGGGCTTTTTATAAATAATATTATTTATGAATAAGGGAATTAATTTCTCCGGAAAATGATTAGGGCCATAATTATTGGAACAGTTAGAGATGACAAATGGAAGCCTATATGTTTCTCCGTAAGCACGTACAAAATGATCAGAGGCTGCTTTCGAAGCTGAATAAGGTGAATTGGGGTTATAGGGAGTGCTTTCCGTGAAAAAACCTGTGTCCCCTAAAGCTCCGTAAACTTCATCTGTGGATACATGATAAAAAAGTTTAGTATTCATGTGATGTTGCCAGTGCTTTTTGGCAACATTCAATAGGTTGACGGTGCCTACAATATTTGTATATACAAAGTCCAGTGGAGAAAGAATAGATCGGTCTACATGCGATTCTGCTGCAAGATGAATAACACCATCAGGTTGGTAGGTATGAAAAATTTCGTTAAGTGCCTCATGATCGAGAATATTCACTTTTTCGAATAAATAGTTAGGTGCATTTTCTATGTCTTTCAAATTTTCGAGGTTACCTGCATAGGTCAGTGCATCAAGATTAATTATTTTATAATGTGGATAATTGGTAACGAATAAACGTACGACGTGTGATCCTATAAATCCCGCTCCTCCTGTAATGATGAGGGTTCTTTGTTTGGGAAGAAATGAATGATCAGATTGATGCATTACGATTAAAACTTATAATATGATTAGATAAATATTAAAATTATTCTTGAAAAAATGTAGTTGATGAAATTCATCAGCAAATATTCTTAAAAACCTTAAAAAATTAATGTTTGAAGAATCTTGGCATAGTTCCGCCAAATGAAAGTATTTATAAAGATTAACTGTAACCAAAATGATGATGATCGCGATACCATTCGAAAGCCCTTTTAAGACCCTCCCTTAAATTGATTGAAGGTTCATAATCCAAAAGTTGTGTTGCTTTAGAAATATCTGCTAAACTATGTCTTACGTCACCCTTGCGCTCCTCGGCATATAAGGGAGATAGATCACTCCCTGCTATACCTTTAAGGTTTTCAAATAAATCAATCAAACTGGTTTCTTCACCATAGGCTATATTATAGACCTGGTTAACTGCATTTAAGTTTTCTGTGAATAATGCTTTTAGATTAGCATTCACTACATTATCTACATAGGTAAAGTCGCGGCTGTGTTCTCCGTTTCCGTTGATTGTCGGCGATTCATTGTTTAATACAGCTTTAATAAAAAGTGGTATCACAGCAGCATAAGCGCCGTTAGGATCCTGTTTTGGCCCGAAAACATTAAAGTATCTTAAACCAATTGTTTCCAGCCCATAGGTTTTAGCATAGACCTGAGCGTAGAGTTCCGATACATATTTAGTAACGGCATAAGGTGAAAGAGGATTCCCTATTTTATCCTCTACTTTTGGTAAGCCCGGGTGATCGCCATACGTAGAAGAACTGGCAGCATATACTACACGCCGTATGCCTTTCTCTTTTGCAGCATTAAACACATTTAGTGTACCAGTAATGTTTACCTGATTGGTGGTGAGAGGATCTGCAATTGAGCGGGGGACTGAACCTAATGCAGCCTGATGTGAAATCAAATCCATGTCCTGTACAGCATGCAGGCAGGTTGAAAAATCTCGTATATCACCTTGAAAAAACTCAAATTTTTCTGAAGATTTAAATTCATCAATATTTTTCAGTGAGCCCGTTGATAAATTATCCAGGACCCGCACATAGTTAATCACTTCTATGTTTAATAATTGTTTTACAAGATTGGATCCGATGAATCCGGCTCCCCCTGTTATCAGAATCCTCATATCTAAACCTTATCTTTTTTCCGATCCCATTTTTTCATATCCATCCATCCAAACCAGGAACTCATTTTACCATTCGCACGTTTTTCCTCTCCGTAATATCCTCCTGATTTTTGTCCATAACCATACCCATACCCATATCTTCCATAGCCATAATATCCATAACCTGTCCGAATTTTGACATCATTTAATAAGATAGAAATTTTAGGTATTTTTCCGGAATTATGAAATTCGTCTATTGAAAGAACTTGTTTTTTAGAAGTATAGCTTTGTCGCACAATATATAAAGTAGCATCTGCAAACTTGCTAAGTGTCATAGCATCGCTCACCATGCCAATGGGTGCGGTATCAATGATAATCACTTCAAAATTTTGCTTCAAATAATTAAAGAGCTCGTTTAGCTTTTGATCCAGCAATATTTCCGCAGGATTGGGAGGAATAGGCCCACAAGCCATAACAAAAAAATTATCGCATCCTTCAACAGGTATCGGCAGTTCTTCAAGTTTTACCTTACCAAGAATATAATTTATTATTCCGGGTTTTTTAGAAATATTAAGATGGCTAAGAATTTTAGGCTTTCGTATATCTAACTCCAATATAATTGTTTTTTTGTTTGCAAGTGCCATTACTGCTCCAAGGTTGGTACTTACATAAGATTTGCCCTCCCCACTAAAAGATGAAGTGACCATGATAACAGGCTTATCTATTTTATTCAATACATATTGGAGATTTGATCGCAATATCCGGAATTGCTCAGCTACCAAACCCCTGTGGTTTGGGCGCACCACCAGTGGTTCTTTATCGAAAGAATGCCCAATTTCACCAACAATGGGCACGGTGGTGATCTTTTCCACATCTTCACGGGTATTGATCTTATCATTAAAAAGTTCCTTGATAAATATGATTAAGGATGGGAATGCTAGGCCAATAACTGCCGAAATCAACAACACGTTTGTAGGGTCAGGTTTAACAGGAATCGGGTCGGCTTCAGCTTCTTCTATCACTTTCATGCTGGAAATAGTACCTGCGAGGGTAATAGCAGTTTGTTCTCTTTTTTCCAGCAGCAGATTATAAACAGTTTGCTTAGTTTCCTGTTGGGTTTTAATCTCTATAAGTCTTTGCTGCTTAGCCGGAAGTTGCCTTATTTGAGCATTTGCATTTGATTTAGTCAGTTCCATTTGATTGATAGAAGCATTTAAGGACTTTCTAAAATTGCGGAGGCTTTCTAATATATTAACCCGGAGCCTCTCTATACCATCCCTAATCTGCTCTACTCGTGGATTGCCAACAGGTACATTGGCATCAATAAGCGCTTTTCTCTCTAATTGCGCCACATTGTATGCGCTTATCATAGTACTAAGTGTAGCATCTGTGATTCCCAAAGAAGAAGGCACTAGTGTATAAGCATTTTTTCCCTCCCGCAAATAACCTTCTATAATCTGAGCAAAATTTTCCTGAACTTTAAGTGATTTTAATTCTTCGTCAGCCATTTCAACTCTTGAAAAATAACTTCCAGACTGCACCTCTGCATCAATTAAATTGTTTTCTTTTTGATAGGCTATCATGGACCCTGTTACACTATCAAGTTCACTTTCCACTCCCTTTAATCTTCCATCGATGAAATCAAGCATGCGCCTGTTGGTTTCATTCTTATCTTCACGGGTAGCCACCTGGTATTCCTTCATTATTTCATTAATCACGTCTGCTGCCAGGTAAGGATTGGAAGCTTCGAAGCTCATCTGAATTATACCAGCTGCACCACCAGGGGCTACTTGCAGGTTGGAAGAAAGCTGACTCGCAGAAACATCTGTTGGATGCCATAAAATTCTGTAATCACTGCTTAAAGCAGTTACTCCGGTATAAACGAGCCTAAATATGCCATAGTCTGTTTCGAAATACTGACCAAACCTGATTACTTTATCCTCATCATCAATTTTGAAACTTACATTATTAACTATATGCACTTTAAAATTAAAATCTTCAGTTGAATCTGCAATCTCCTTAGTTTCAATCCTAAATGGGCATGCATTGTAGATATTAGACTCCTTAATTTTGCCTTTTACGTAATAAGTATAGTTCAAATTCAAGTCTTCTACAATTCGTTTTATTAATTGACGTGATTTTATTATTTCGATTTCATTCTTAACATTGATGGAATTATCCATAGAAAACATCTCCTGGAACCGGTCACTACCTCCTCCCCCTCCAGAAGATTTTTCCTCTGGTTTTACTACAAGTGCGCCACTCGACTTATATGAAGGAGTAGTATAGCGTAAATAGAGATAACCTATAAGAAGTGATAGGGCAAGAGAAATAACAAAAAATGGAAGAAAACGTATGTACTTAAACAACAATTCTTTAAAAGTGAGCCCAACTACTTCTGTTTTCAAACTGCCGTTTTGAAATTGTTCTTCCATCTATTATTTTATTATCGGGTTACTAATGTAATAATTACAGCTGCTGTAGAAATAATACCGGTGACAAAACCTATTTGGGTAAGAATTCTTTCCTGTTCGGTTTGGCGTACTTTAAACCTTGTTTGCTCAATAAGAATAATATCATTTTGCTGCAATTGATAGTAGGGGGATTCGAACATTTTTGCAGAAGTCACATCTATAATACCCATTTGCCGTGTCCCATTATTCTCTCTAAGAATTTTTACTTCTTTTTTCTTTCCAAACTCAGTAATATCTCCTGCCATGGCGAGTGCTTCTAATAAAGTAAGATTTTCGACCGGAATAGTTTGTACTCCCGGATTTCCAACCTCACCCAGTATACTAATTCTGAAATTAACAAAACGAATGATCACTGTAGGGTCGGTAAGTAGTCCTTTTAATCTATTCTTAATAATTTCTCCTAATTCAGCTTTTGTAAGTCCCTCAGCCCTAACTACCCCAAGACGTGGAAGCTCTACATTCCCTTTTTGATCTACAAGATAACCAACCATTTGAGTTGTCGATTGTTGACTGAAAGGCTGGATTCTAAGATTAAAATCCATGTCTACTTTCTCATCTAGACTGGCACTATAAATTTGTATTGATAAAAGCTCATTTTTTTGTATAACCGGTTCTTTTATTAATATAGCTTTTTGCAGGGTTGTGTCATTCATATCTTCTAAATAATTATAAACAGCCCTTTGAGTTCCACAGGATGCAAAAAAAATACAGCAAAGCATCAATATAAAAAGGTTTACTCGCATTAATGATTAGTTTGATTTATTAATAGGGAAAAGATTTTTTTTAGATATACTAGCGATTAAGATATAGCCTAAACTTTCTATAACCACCTTTGCTACTTTATTTTTCACCTCTATTACTTTTGCTTCTTTATCCATAAGTGGACCTGATGTTACCACCACTTGATCATTAAGTTGAATATCAATATTAATTAAAGAAACATTTTCATGTTGACCCAAAAATTTTTGAATATTCAGAATTTCTCTTTCTTTTATGACAGCCGGTTTCCCATTCCAATATACAAAATTGATAACTCCGTCTGTCATACGTACAGGTAAACGATCCTCATCCGGCACTTTCACAAAAACATAAGATTTAAACAACGGCTCTTCTATCATTTTTACCCGGTCACTCCATTTTCTATGCACTTTATTAAGCGGGCAATAACTTTCAATTCCTTTCATAATTAAAAGGCTATGCACTTTTTTTTCCCACCTTGGCCTAGTATATATGGCGTACCATTTACTACTCAATACTAATTTTTTTATAAAGCTTCGCCCTCTCAGTCACAGAAATTTTTTTTGGAACTGGTATATTATTTTCGTTTGCGGGTGCAAATATAGGGGATGCCATGTGAGTGACAAACTCATAAAAATTACAGATTTTGAATTAGTTATTGAATAAATTTTGTATGTAGGCTAACTTCTCCGGATTTCAAAATATACCTTTCATTAGATTTTGCTGCGATAGCTTCGCCGATTTCATTGAAGGCCAATGGATAACCTTCTTTGCTTACCCAACCTTTATGCCGTGCCGGATTGCCATATACCAAACTAAATGGACTTATATCTTTTGAAACTACCGAACCTGCACCTATCATACCAAATTCACCAACCTTTACTCCGCAAATAATTGTGGCATTTGCACCCAAACTTGCACCCTGGCCTATGATCGTTTCTCTAAACTCTTTTTTCCGCTCAATGAAACTCCGGGGATTGATAACATTTGTGAATACCACTGAGGGCCCTATAAATACATCATCTTCAATCAGTACCCCATTATAGATTGATACATTGTTCTGAATCTTTACTCCATTGCCGATCATTACACCATTGCCTATAAAGACATTTTGCCCAATGATGCAATTCATTCCAATCACAGCACCAGGCATGATATGACAGAAATGCCATATTCTCGTCCCCTCTCCTAATATTGCGCCCTCATCAACAATAGTAGAAGGATGTATGACAACATTTGACATATCGCATCCAAAGTACAAATCAAATTGTACATTTAGCAAAACCAGCTTATTGAAAACACGTTATTATTCCTTAGATGTGTTCCGGGGAGCTACTGTTGCCTTAATGATCCTGGTAAATAACCCCGGATCCTGGTCACATATCTACAGCCCAATGAAACATGCATCCTGGCATGGGCTGACTCCTACCGATCTTGTATTTCCTTTTTTTCTTTTTGCGGTGGGTAATGCTATGGCTTTTGTAATACCCCGCATGGAGGCTGCAGGAGAAGTCGTATTTTGGAAGAAAGTACTGAAGCGTACCGCATTGATTTTTTTGATTGGCTTGTTTTTGAATTGGTGGCCATTTGCGAGGTGGCAAGATGGTCAGCTGGTCTTAAATGGTTGGACGGGGCTAAATACTGAAGGGAAGTTAAGTGGTGTTCGGATAATGGGGGTATTACAACGAATTGCATTGTGCTATTTTTTTGCATCAGTGATTGTGTTTTATTTAAGGGCCAGAGCAGCATTTTTAACCGGACTGATTTTATTGCTTCTTTATTGGGCATTATGCATAGGGGGAAATCCCAACGACCCTTATAGCCTGACAGGTTGGTTTGGTAATGAAATAGATAAAATAATTCTACGGGAAGTGCACATGTACAAAGGTGAAAAAATCACTTTTGATCCGGAAGGATTGATGAGTACTATTCCAGCAATCGTACAGGTTATTTTCGGCTATTTGGTGGGTAATTATATTTTGAAATTGTCAAGCGTTAAGATAGTAGATTATGGAGGGCAGATGACAGATGACGGAGGACAGATGACAGATAACAGTAGCCAGAATAGAGAACCACTACAAACTACAAACTTTGTCCGACCGGTTGATTCGAGCGGGTACAAAGTACAAACCTTATATCGTATTCTTACTGGACTCTTTATTGCTGCTATGGGTTTTTTATTAGCTGGCTATATATGGGGTTTGAGCTTTCCTGTTAATAAAAAAATATGGACGAGCTCTTACGTAGTTTTGACTACAGGAATGGCAATTGCTATTCTTGCCACATTGATATATGCCATAGAAATAAAAAATATCCGGGGTTGGTGGACACGTTTCTTCGATGTATTTGGAAAAAATGCACTTTTTGTTTTTGCATTAAGTGCCTTCCTTCCCAAAGGCCTTCGCCTCATACGCATTCCAAACGGCTTGAGTGAAGCAGGTAAACAACTTTATGTAAGTCCCTGGAATTGGCTTTATGAAAAGATATATAAGTTCGTACCAGGTGCGCCGGAGATCGGTTCCCTGCTTTTTGCACTCACTGTTATTCTTTTTATGTGGGCTATTTGTTATTGGATGGATAAAAAGAGAATATATGTGAAAGTATAAATCTAACCCTCTTGATGTACTTAAAAAATTTGGCTACTTATTTCGTTTTGATAAACTTTTTACTTTTCGAAAATGGATTAGCTAATTAAAGTTAATTCATTTGCCTTACAATACTTCGTCCTCAGAAAACGAGATCAGCCGAACATTATCAGACATAAAATTTTTAGTCATGCACTTTATTTATGACCTACCACATTTTTAATTTTTTTATAAAATTGTCACGTATTGGTGACAATATTAGTTTTATATAAGTTGTCCTTACTCTTAAAGGGTATTTATTATAAGGCCTATACTTTTTAATAATTTTTTTTACATCTTCTAAAAACGTCACTTGTAATTTTGCACAGAAACTCTCCGAATGCCTTCTATAATAGGCTAATTCGTTGTTTTGGAAACCTATAGGATAGTATTGTGCAATACGGATCCACATTTCCCAGTCTTCAAATCTTAAATTCTCATCATAATATCCAACATTTTCTAAAACAGATCGTTTCATTAAAGCCCCAACCCCAAATATAATGTTGTAGTCCATTAATTGTTGAAACATATCAGAGCTTTTTGGCACCCTCACAGGATAGCTCTTATAATGACCCGTGTCCTGGTAGTAAAGAATACCACTGCCATAAACCATGGCATAAGATGGATTCGACTCCAGAAAGTTCACTTTTTCTTCAGTATTGTGTACATCAAGCCAGTCATCTGTAGATAAATTACATATATACTTTCCCGTTGCTTGTTTTAACATGGCATTCAAGTTAATAGTCAAAGACAATGCAGCAGTATTTCTTATTGCAATCTTGAACCTTGCATCTGAACTTAATAACAAAACAGCTTTGTCGTAACTGTCATCAGCGGAATTATTATCCAGGTATAAAATTTCTAAATTGGTATAAGTTTGCTTCAGAACTGATGAAATACATTGTTCGATGTATTTACCATGATTCATAGATACTAATAATATACTTACCAGGGGTTTACTATCCATTTGTTCCATTTAGAAATTTGCCTCGCAACAGAAAAAAACAGGTGATAAAGTATAAAGCATAATTTAGGGCATAAGCATAAGTAGAGCCGATCAATCCATATTCATTTATAAAAAATATTGATATTAAAACATACAACAGGTTGAAGATTGTTTCTGTAATGATGAACATTCTTGCCATTGCTTTTGCCAGCATAAGGAAAGCCAGGAGCCAACTGCCAATTTTAATAACATCGCCCATTAATTGAAATAAAAACAGAGGCTCCATAGGTGCAAATTCCGGTGTGAATAAAACCGTAATAATAAAATATCTCAATACAAAAATACTTATAGAAGCAATAATAACTATGGGCATAATAATTTTATATCCTTCATAAATTTCATGTTTTATTTCTTTCGAATTTCGGGTTTCGGACAGTTTGGGAAGATAATATACCGCAAGCGTGGTAGTGACTAACATAAGATACATAGATGATATACGCGTAATTGCTTCCCAATATCCGGCACTTACAATTGAAATTTTGTCTGTTAAATAATTCCTGATAACTAAAAAAGAAAGGGGGGTAAGAATAGCAGAGGTAATTCCCATTGCAGAAAACCTGAACAAGTTCTTTAATACACTTCTATCCAAATCTCCAAAAAATACAGAGACAGAAAACCAGCTACATTTATAAAGTATGAAGAAAGCTACAAGAAATATAAAGGCCTGTGTTAATACCAGTGATAACAAAGCACCTGTTAAGTGATGATAATATATTAAACCCCCGGTAATAAATAATGATAGCAAACTTGAAATGACATTGACCAGTGTTAATTTTCTTATTTCTTTGGTTCCGTTTAAAATAGATAGGATCAATGTATTTATTGAAATGAAAAAAACGGTACATCCAAAAATGACAAATAAATAAGCATATGAAGATGTATGCAGAACTTTATGTGAGAAATAAGTACTAAGTAAAATACAGGTAAGCCCTACTATTGCCGAACAGCCTATTATAATTTTGAATGAGGTACTAAAGAGGGCTTTTAGTTTAACGGGTTCTTCAGCATACTCGGCTGTATATTTTATTACACCATTATTGATAGAACCAGTAGCTAAACTGGAAAGTATATTAATGAAATTCTGGAAATTACCCATCATCGCCAGGCCAGCCGGGCCTATATAAATAGAAATGAATTTGTTGATTATAAAAGATGATAATATTTTTATTAAAGTAGAAATACCGCTATAAAAACTAGTTTTGATAAGATTCACTATGCTTCTTTAATATTGGTTTACAATATCTGCAACTTTGCTGATCTCATCACTTGTCATTACGGGGCTTATAGGCAGGGATATTATTTGTTCATGTATCAACTCACTTACCGGGAAAGTTAAATGTGCCCATTCAGAATAAGCTGGCTGCTTATGAGGTGGCTGAGGATAATGAATTACGGTTTGAACACCATTGGCAAGTAAATATTTCTGGAAAACATTCCTGTGAACCGTGCGTACGGCAAAAACATGCCAGACATGCGACTCATCATTTTCAATACTTTGCTCCCTATTTTTTATGGGCAAAATAATTTTTTCATTGTTGATATGCTGAGTGTAATAAAAAGCCACAGAACGACGAATATTATTGTCATAATCCAGGTCCTTCAGTTTGATTGATAGAAATGCTGCCTGTATTTCGTCCAGGCGGCTGTTAACACCCTTGAAAATGTTTTCGTATTTAGTGTGTGACCCGTAATTTCCTAATGCTTTTACAACAGTAGCCAAATCTTCATCATTTGTCGTAATTGCTCCTCCGTCGCCCAATGCACCCAGATTTTTTCCCGGATAAAAACTAAATCCACTGGCATCTGCCAAGTTTCCGCACCTTTTCCCATCAGTATAAACAGCACCATGAGATTGAGCGCTGTCTTCAATCACCTTCAAATTATATTTTTTTGCAATAGTGTTTATTGCATTCATATCACATAGGCTTCCGTACAAGTGCACCGGCAATATAGCCTTGGTTTTTGAAGTTATTTTTTCTTCGATTAACGTAGGGTTGATTAAATATGTATTAATATCCGGTTCTACAAAAACAGGGCTAAGATTTGCCTTTGAAATGGCCAGTATGCTTGCTATGTAAGTATTTGCCGGTACTATAACTTCATCACCATTTTTTAAAAAACCTAAGTGCTTATAACCTTCTAAAATCAATATTAGCGCATCTAAACCATTGGCTACCCCTATACAATATTTTGCGCCGCAATATTGCGCAAATTGTTGTTCAAATTTTTTTACTTTTTCGCCTAGGATAAACCAGCCGGAATCCAAAACCCCTTGCATTGCATAGAGTAATTCTTCTCTGTTTCTTAAGTTGATTTGTTTCAGATCCAGAAAAGGAATCATATAAAAGTGTTATTCAGCAATTAAACATTTTTACCAAATGATTTAAGCCTAGTAAGGATTAAACAAGGCCCGTAGATTTTTAAACAGCTTTATTCTGAACTCTGTTAATACTTTTGCTGATTTCATCCCTAATCCTCCTTTTATTGTTTATCGAATTTAGGTTCTGATCACTTTAAATATTCTCCATCCACTTTTATAATTTTTCATTTAATTCTAATACTCCTTGAAAGTGATAACAAAAATTTACAAATATATCTCATAAATAATGTATAGAGTGTTTTCCTTCGTCAAACAAATTCCCATCAAGATCAAAGCAATTTCTTTAAATAGTTGCTATAGCGAATATTTCAGCGCAGTTTTTAGGAAACATCTTTCCGATTTTATAAAATCCTTCAATCATTCCTTCATTCCAGTTCTTTTCAATCTGACTATTTGATAAAGGTTTTAAAAATACACCGCCAGTTTCCTGAATTGTAAACCCGGCAGTAATTAAATGTGATTTCAAAGTATCCATATCATACACCCTGTAATGACCTAATTCATGATCTCTTGAATTTAGTTCATATTCACTTTTTAAAAGGCCCATTTGTACAGCTACCATCCGGTGAAGAGATTTCGCATTAGGAACACCTACCAATAAGACACCTGCATCGGTAAGCCATGTTGAAAGTTTTTCTAATAACCTCACTGGTTTTTCAATGTGTTCCAACACATGATTCATAATAATAGTGTGATATTTTCTTTCAGGGGTGAATTCTTCGAAAAGGCTATGGTATTTTTTTAACTTTTGATGAGAAGGAATTTGATTTAATAAATCATGCGCTCCTTCAACAACATCTAATTCGTCAAAATCATTTAATAAAAGTTTAGTCATATACCCCGTAGATGGTCCTAATTCACAGGCAATACTCCCTTTAAAATATTCTTTGAGAGACCGATAACAAAATTCTGTCTGCTTATAATCAATGTCCAGCATATTTGAACCATAAAATTTGGCAGACTCAGCAACTATATCAGGTATATTCATGATTAATTTGTAAAATTAAAACCTATATAAATTAAAGTATTACTCATAGATCAAATACCCTGCATTTGCCCGGTATTGTGAATGTAAAATTCTGAAATTATTGGTGCCCAAAACATCTCTAAGTGCAGCAGTTTCACCAGGCCATTCCTGTACATTTATTTCATCAAAACCAATAACGGCACCCTTAGTTAAATGAGGTATTATAGCCTCTAAGCATTCTTTTGTGGGCTTGTAAATATCAAAATCAAAAAAAGCTAAGGCAATAATAGTCTCCTGGCGTTTTTTTAAGTATTCTTTAATTGTAATTGTGGCATCCCCCTTTACCAAATCATATTTTTTAATATTGGACAAAGGCGCACCACTTTCATGCAGTGTTAAAACATCTTCTAAAAACAATTCATAGTTTTCCGGCACAGAATAGTCATGTTCTTTCCAATCAAATTTTTGGTTTTTATCTTCCTCAGTAACCTTAGGGAAACCTTCAAATGTATCAAAGGCAATTACTTTTCTATTATGATTAAATGGCTCATAAATACCTCTAAGGGAAGTAAATAATGCCAGATTAGGACCATATCGGGTACCCAATTCTACGATACTGCCGTGCAGATTTAATATTTTATGATATAACTCATTAATAAATAAGATCCGCGATAAACTTCTTCTATCTAAAAACAGTGCAATATTATTCATTAATTCATCTGCAGGGATCGGGGCATTAAGCATCATTTGTCCTAAGGTCATTCTGTTTTCAAAATCGGCTTTACTGTAGCTTTTCATGACCTCAGCATCACTTGAAATGTTTCTTTCCATAGTATTGGTTTATTCTAAAAAATAACGGTTTTGGTAAAAAAATAGACATTACTTAGCCGCTAAAATCTGCAGCAATTGTTTAACCGAATCTAAGTTTTCGATTTCCTCTTTTGTAAAAGAAATTTTTAATGAATCTTCCAGTTCCACAATTAAATTGAGATGATTAATGGAATCCCATTGATCTACATCGTCACGCCTTGTTTGGATAGAAATTTCAACTTCTTCTTCAAAAGCTGTTTTAAAAATTTTTTGCAGATCGCTTAGCTCAATTTGCATAACTAACGGGTATTATCAAATTTTGATCAATTGTTTTTACAAATTCCTGCGCCGGCTTGTTTTTTAAAGTTTCTTTAAATTTTATGGCTTTTATATAAATGCTATCTTTCTCTAGATTTTCGAATACCCTTTTAAAGAAATCAAATTCTATTCTTTTTCCTAAAGCCCGGCAACTCATTAAAAAGTTCTCAACAACACCACCTCCTTCCTCTATCCTTACAAGAACCAATCCTACAGTTCCATAATTACCAAACTTATCGGATGCTCTTAATGAATAAATCCTGTTCCTGTTCAATATAAATTCTCTTAACTCATCTTCCGTAAATGGATTTTTATTAAAGTTGAATTGGTTTGTTTTTGCTGTCATTTGTGATAAACGAGCTAAATCACCTACATCATTCAACCGAAAATCCAGGGTTACATCCAGACTTTTTATAAATTCCTCAATATTTTGAAACTTTTTTTCTTCGTCCTTCCGATGAAATTCAGTCTCATATTGAGTGCTCTTTTCAATATCTTCCTGAAGAATTTGTTTACGCTTAAAAAGAAAGCTATCGGTTAAGTTTAAAAAAGAAGCATAATCATTTTTAAATTCGATAGCAGAAACACCTTTAGCCAGCTCAGCCACCGAACTTACTTCAAATAAATTGTCATCAATATAGATAATCGAATCAATTCCGATATTCAGTTTTCTTATAATCTTATTTATGTTCACCCATTTGTCATCCCAGTTTATTTCTTTAATTACAAAATCCTTCCACTTTAAAGGCATACTCATCTTTTCAAATACTTCTTTTACGTCCTGCGCATTATTTTTAGAACACAAACAAAGCAAAAAACCTTCTTTTTTTTTGGCTTTTAGAAAAAGCTGAAAATGATAATAAAGAATTCCTTCAGAATTATTATCACATTCTATTCCTTCCAACCCATCCTCCCCAACAACACCTTTCCATAATGTGTTGTCGCAGTCAACAACAATAGCTTTTTTCTCTTCTGCTTCCAGCCATTTCACCTGATTGAAAATGGTTTGAGCAAAAAGTGTTATAAATGGTTTAGTATAAGGCATTTGGTAGAGATGCCCCAATGCATATTGATAAACATTTCTCATGCCTGCCTGAAAACATAAATTATTAAAATCAAAGATGAATCCATTGGAATGTTTTAGGTAATTTGAAATAAGATCATCATATGATAAGGCAGTATCAAATAAATGCCCTAATGAATTTTTAAATGCTTTTGATGAAAAAGATAAGCTTAAGCTATTGGAGAAAAGAACCTTGTTTTTTATGCGTGAAACTAATGCGTTAACAGCTGATAAATAAGATACTTGCCATTCAACAGGCTTTTTATGGAAGTACTGATCTGAATGTATATATAAAATAATATTTTTACTGAAATCTTTTTCATCAAAATTTAACAGAAAAGAAATAATATCTTCCTGATAATAAGTTTGGATATTTCCGTTAAAGCCCAATTTCGTTAGTTCTTTAAGAACCGGCTCTAATACAACATCAGAAATTATTTTAACTGTCATTACCCTCTATTAAGAATTCAACAACTTGTTTATTCCGTGTATAATAAAAAACTATCTTTTTACCATGAAAAAGAACTGCTTCTACCGGCATCATTATCGGGATAACTTTATATTGCTTTAAAATAACATCCACTTCGTTCAAATTTGAAACAGAATAACAGAAGTGATGAAAATGATTTCCATACTTAAGTAGGGCATTCCATGTAAAAGCAGAATTATTAAGAGGTTGAATCAGTTCTATAAATCCATCGATACCATGTTGCTTGTATAAAGAAAGCCGAGCATTTTGAACAGGATCATAAATGTCTGCAATTTTTATTTCTGCTAATAAGCCTTTTTCCCATGAATCTATATCTTTCACAATAAATCCGGAATGATGAAACTTTAGCATCAATTAAATTTTACTACCAGTTTTTCGATAAAGGAATAATCTGTTTTTTTGTATGTATTGCAAGTTAGTTCCTGAATTTTAAGCATATGTTCTTTTACTGGCAAAAATTCTTCACCCACATCGTTGAAGCCAAATTTGTAATGCTGTCGCCATACTTTAATATTTTCTGCAGCAGTACGGCAATATATTCTCTTAAGCTTCATAATATCAAATCCATATTTTAATAAAATATATTCTGATTCTACTGCCTGAAGTGATTTAGTACAAATGTATCTGCCAAATTCAGCTTGTTTATTGGTAATATTATAAATTGAGATAGTACCACAACATTCATTTTTTTGAAGATCAATTATTTTAAAATAATAACCATCCTTTTTATTGAAATTGGCTTGTATCCAGGATTTCTGCTCATCAATACTAGTTTTTTCAGAACTGGATAAATATTTATTGAGTTGCTTATCGTTTCTAAAGTTGCAAATTATTTCTGCGTCCTCCATTAGTACTTCAGATAATAACGTTTTTCTCCCCCTGATCTCCATTAATAAATTCTTTATAAAATTTATAATCTCTGATATAATCTGATTCTGCATACACCATATTTGCTATGCACATTAGAACAGAATTATGAGTATATTTCATTGTTCTCCAAAACATTTTTGGAATATAGAGACCAACATTAGGTTTATCGAACAAATTGTTCTTTTTTTCCGGAAAGTAATTCTGTATCAATAATGATTTTACCTGCAACGGCAATTAATATTTGTTCCAATTCATAATGCGCATGCCCACCCCTTTCTGATTCTCGTTTGAGCAACCACCAATTCACCTTCATACCAAATATAAAGCCATGTAACTGTATTAGGAGTAAGCATTTCTGCTGCAACAAATTGCCCCCATCCTTTAAATCTGTCTATCCATCTTTTTGCAAATTCAAAATCTTTTGTGGGCAGCGCACCTTTTCCACCTCCGCCAATTGATGAAGCCCGTATCCATATTTCCCCGGATTGATTTCCGAGCTCTTTGAAAGCATTTTCCAGATCGGCTACATTATTTAGCATTAAGTTCTCAGGAACTGTAATTCCAGCTTTCTTCCACTTCAGGTAAGATTTATTTTTATTCACACACACATCTATTACCTCATGCGTTGGCATAAATATCTTAGTACCAGTAGATATTATATCTTCTCTGAGTTTTGAAGCCTCAAATACTTCCAGGTCATTTTGAAAATGTACGAGATCAGGTTTCTCCTTTAATAATATTTTTTTCAGTGTTGATTTATAGCCTTCGCTATCAGCGTATGGAATAATATATTTTTTTCCAGCAGCCGATAAATAAAGATCTGTTGGTTCACTACCCATCCCAATGATCTCTTCTCGTTTCTGAGAATTTAATAAAGAATTTATAACCCCTTCAGAAGGTGCGCCACCGCAACCCGCTATTAATATTTTTTTCATCTAATATTTGAGCTTTTTAAATTCTTTATAGTCTCTTATATAATCTTTTTCTTCATAAACTTGACTGGCGAAACACATTTGAACAGAATTATGATCGTATTGCATGTTGTGCCAGCAATATTTGGGCAGGTATATGCCCTGGTAAGCGTTTTTAAGGATATGGCGTTGGGGATCTTCTCCTGGCATTTCAGTTGTTACAATAATTTTTCCTGCAACAGCAACGAGTATCTGCTCAAGTCCATGATGCGCATGGCCCCCTCTCTTAATACTTTCTGGCGTAAAATATGTCCAGTAAATTCTCTTTACAACAAAAGGAAGATTTTCTTTTTCGGCAACTGATATATAGCCCAAGGCAGGTCCTCCCAGTTTGGGAAATGTAATGATATATGGCTCATTCATAAGATTAGTCAGTTGTTTACACCACTTTTAAAGGGTGAACAAAACTAACGTAGAATTATATAGAACTAAGAATAAGAGGATTGAAAAGATTAAAAAAGAAAATAAGAGCCATTGATTTTTTAAAATGCTCTTTTTATCATGCGACTATCTATTTACACTCAATCACTTGAATCCCCGTACATACTGGTTTTCTTCTATTTCCTCCACCGCTTAGCTACAGCACCATCCATCTTCACAATTTTAGGATGAAACACACCAACTGTTTCAACTAATGCAGTTTGTGCTTTCATCACTTCATGAATATCCTTGTAAGCAAAAGGCGCTTCATCTAATCCGCCGCCTAAAAGTTTTACACCTTGCATTGCAAGCACTTCATTCAACTCTTTGTGTGTCACAGTTTTCAATGCAGCAGTACGGCTCATTCTTCTTCCGGCGCCATGCGATGCTGAGTTTACCGAAGCCACTTCGCCTTTTCCTTTTACTATAAAACCCGGCGATGCCATAGAACCCGGAATGATTCCAAGTACATTTTTTCCCGCAGGGGTAGCTCCTTTGCGGTGTACAATTACTTCTTTGCCTTCCCATTTTTCTTTCCAGGCGAAGTTGTGATGATTCTCTACCATCTTTAATGGTTT
>MWVT01000071.1_pt1 | contig 17699 bp, 16 predicted proteins | sample 1047201 | NCBI WGS metagenome assembly MWVT01 (sample SAMN06349988, study PRJNA376086) | soil metagenome | isolation source: TG5-1 sample Antarctic (ecotone) soil | place: Antarctica | collected 2015-01-13 | reverse complement strand
CATAATGGGTGAGCTTAGCCTGGATGGTTCCGTGCGCCCGATAAAAGGAGCATTACCCATTTCTATACAAGCACGCAAAGAAGGTTGTAAAGGATTGATAGTGCCTATGGCTAATGCTAAAGAAGCAGGCATGGTTACCAATCTGCAAGTGTATGGCGTATCGCATATCAATGAAGTGATTCAGTTTTTCGAAAATGACGAACAAGGATTAACTGCAATTAAAATAGATACAAGGGAAGAATTTCTCCATTCACAATACCATTTCGAAATTGACTTCTGTGATGTAAAAGGCCAGGAAAATATCAAGAGAGCTTTGGAAATTGCAGCAGCAGGTGGCCATAATGCCATATTGATTGGCCCTCCCGGTGCAGGGAAGACCATGCTTGCTAAAAGATTACCTACCATATTACCACCGTTGAGTTTGCATGAAGCTTTGGAAACCACAAAAATCCATTCAGTAGCTGGAAAACTTCCTGAAAATTCGACGCTGATTGCGAGACGGCCATTCAGAAGTCCACACCATACCATTAGTGATGTAGCACTGGTAGGAGGAGGAGGCATACCGCAACCAGGGGAAATATCATTGGCACATAATGGTGTTTTATTTCTTGATGAATTGCCTGAGTTCAAACGTACCGTGCTCGAAGTAATGCGTCAGCCGATGGAAGAAAGAAGGGTAACTATTTCGAGGGCAAAGATCGCAGTGGATTTCCCTGCATCTTTTATGCTGATAGCATCTATGAATCCATGCCCTTGCGGCTATTACAATCATCCGGAAAGAGAATGCACTTGTCCACCTGGGACGGTACAAAAGTATCTGAACAAAATATCGGGGCCACTGCTTGACCGGATAGACCTGCATGTGGAAGTAACGCCTGTGGCTTACCACGAATTATCCGGAACGAAAGAGCAGGAAAAATCTTCTTCTATCAGAGAGCGGGTCATTAAAGCGAGAGAAATACAGGCAGAGCGGTACAAAGACAAAGAAGGCATTTATGCCAATGCACAAATCAGCAGTAAGATGCTGAAGGAAATATGTGTGATTTCTTCGTCAGGTCACAACCTGCTGAAAGCAGCAATGGAAAAATTAAATTTATCAGCAAGGGCTTATGACCGCATCCTGAAAGTTTCCCGAACCATTGCCGACTTGTCAGCAAGTGAAGATATAAAAATGGAACATCTTGCGGAAGCCATTCAATACAGAAGCCTTGACCGTGAAGGCTGGGCGGGGTGAATTTTTTTATTTTCTTCCTGTGTGGCATATTATCCAATCCCTACATATATTAACCCGATAAATAATAAACAAAACGCAATTAATATTTTTGTTTTCATTAGATAGAGATCATCTAATCACCCCACACAATAGTATTAAATTTCCGCTACAGTCAGAGTATTCTGTTTTCCATCCCTGCATTCATATTGTAAACCTTCTCCAACTAAGGAAGCGTTGATCAAGGTTAAACCGGATGGCCTACTTCATGTAACTTTGAAAACTAATGGCACTCAATTGCATCGTGTACCAGGCATTTGATAAAGACAAGATCAATGAATGCAGGTACGCATTACTGAAATATCTATCAGTATATAATTTAAATGCTCCCGATGATGTAACGATCGTGATCTATACAGACCAGCCCTCTGTGTTTGAAGCCTACTCACCTTATTTTGAAAATTTCAAAATGAACAAGCGTCAACCTTTATCCAAATGGGCGTTTTTGGAAGAAGGTCTGTCGCAATTTGATTCTGTGCTTTATTGCGAGACCAATACCTATCCTGTAAAAGCCATTGAGCCCTTATTTGAAAAAATGACGATGGGCAAAACATATTTATTGTTTCAAAAAAAAGTAAGTTCAAATTTACAAAAGGGTGTAAAGAAACTCATTAGCGATGGCAAAATAGTAAATAATGAAGGTGTTCAATCAAGAGTTTCAGTGGCAGGCATACCCAAAGATCATGCATTGATTAATCAGCTAAGGTCTGGAGCCGGTACTCTGGGAAACAACAGTGCAGATGATAGACAGATTATCCTCATGCTGTCCAATCAAAGAACGCATTTTGATGGCTTTATAGACTACAGCGAACTTCCGGAATTTTCAAAATTGCTCAATGTATTTTTTAATCAAAATGAAGAAGAAAGTATTCCCAACCTGGTTAAGCTTATTCATCACCTCGATGTGAATCAAATAATCCTTGAAAAAAGGGAATTTGAAAAATTACCTATTCATAAAAAATGGTCCAAACGAATTTTAGGAAAGGGTTGGTCTATAAAAGAGTATTCAAAAAAATTATAATTCAATAAGTATTTACATGAAGATCTTACTGCAGTATCTCAAACCTTATAAGCTGCTCGTCGTGCTGGTATTGTTTCTGGCAGCCATCAATATTGGATTTTCACTGATGGATCCTATTATATTTGGTAAGCTGGTGGACCTGGCCAATTACCAGGTAGATCAACCTTTTGACTGGAATAACTTTTTATATATAAAAACATCTGTACCCACTAAAAAAGGTGACTCTGAAATGTTGTATGGGGTGTTGTGGTTATTGGCAGCTTCTATTTCTGTTGCCATGATCAGCCGCATCGCCAAAAATTTTCAGGATTATTTTTTGAGTGTGATCGTTCAAAAGTTTGGAGCCAAGGTATTCACTGATGGTTTGCAGCATGCCATGAAATTGCCTTATTCTGAATTCGAAGATCAGCGAAGTGGAGAAACACTAAGCATACTTCAAAAGGTAAGAACCGATACTGAAAAATTCATAAGCAATTTCGTGAATATTCTCTTCACTGTTTTGGTAGGTATTATCATTGTTGCCGTTTTTGCATTCCGCATTCACTGGTCGTTACCGGTTATTTACTTCGGCGGTGTAGCAATACTCATGTTTATTTCAAATTGGTTAAGCAAAAAAATCAAATCTATTCAAAAAACGATTGTATCTCAAACAACAGCACTGGCAGGCACTACCACAGAATCATTACGTAATATCGAATTGGTGAAAAGCCTTGGATTGACTCAGCAGGAAGTGAGTCGCCTGAATAAAAACACTTATAAAATCCTTGGGTTGGAACTCACAAAGGTGAAGCGTATCCGCAGTATTGGATTCGTGCAAGGCACTTTTGTAAATACACTTCGACAGTTGATTTTATTCATGCTGATGTGGCTGATTTTCAAAGACCGGATGGATGCAGGCGACCTGGTGACCATGCAGATATATTCCTTTTTCATATTTGGGCCGTTGCAAGAAATAGGTAATATTATTCTTAGTTACAGAGAAGCCGAAGCATCATTAAATAATTTTAAGACACTGATGCAAAAGGCGCCAGAAGCGCAGCCCAAAAATCCACAACACCTTGGCAATATCAACCAATTAAGTTTTGACAAAGTAGCTTTCAAACATATTACAGCTACGCAAAAAGCGATAGACAATATCAGCTTCAAAGTGGATAAAGGAGAAACCATTGCTTTTGTAGGACCATCAGGATCTGGCAAAACGACTTTAATGAAATTACTCGTTGGACTATACCGGCCCAATGAAGGCAATATATTTTACAATGGTATCGATGAAAATAATGTTGACTTTGAAGACCTGAGAAATCAGATCGGATTTGTAACACAGGATACACAATTATTTTCCGGCACCATCAAAGAAAATCTTTTGTTCGTAAATCCATCAGCCGGGGAAGACGATCTGAAGGAAGCACTGAATAAAGCGTCTTGTCAAAACTTATTGGAACGTGCAGACAAAGGACTGGATACGATGATCGGTGAAGGTGGATTAAAACTATCCGGAGGTGAAAAACAACGGTTAAGCATTGCACGTGCACTCTTGCGTAAACCAAATTTGCTGATGTTTGATGAAGCTACATCAGCGCTCGACTCACTTACCGAAGAAGAGATCGCCAAGACCATACGCCAGGTATCTTCCCTAAATGATCAGATCACTATTTTGATTGCGCACCGTCTGTCTACCATCATGCATGCGGACAGAATTTATGTATTGGAGCGGGGACTGATAATAGAAACAGGCACTCATGAAGATTTGCTGGAAGAAAAAGGTTTGTATTATGCAATGTGGCGGCAGCAGATCGGGGAAAGGAAAACTGAAAAAAGAATTGCCCCTGCTACGGTTTAATCTTCTTTGTTTTTATCCCATAGATCGTTAAAAATATTTCCATTGATACCTTCTATATCACTAAGTTCCAGCTCCAGTGCATTCATGCTTTTAGTGATCTCCAATAAAGAAATAATGAGCGAAGTGAGCAGGCTTAATAAGCTCAATCCGAATACATATTTTGCCATTTGCAGCCAGCCGTTATAAATGCAAAACATACAAACAACGCAGAGTGAAAAACTAAAGACTCCCAATCCCTGCATGTACCGGATCAGGTTGATGCGTTGTCTCAGGTTTTTTATTTGCTCTACGATCTTTGTTGATTCTTTGCCCTGGCGATAGTTGTCATGCAGCTTGCGCACAAGGCTTGCCAGCGCTACGAAGCGGTTGGTGTAAGCAAGGAGTAATAGACTTATCGCAGGAAATAAAAGAGCAGGTGTATTTAATGAAAGCTCCATGTGGGGACAAAAGTAGTACTGTGTAAATCAAATGAGAAAAAGGTAAGGCCTTTTTAAAGTTGAATAAATGATGATCAGATAATTATATAAGGAAGTACGCCATGTTTAAAATGTACATTCTGGGCTTGTTCCTCCATCCACTATTGCAAGCCCTTTCCTTTTGTATAAAGACCAAGTTGAAAATATCAATTCACCAACGGCTCTAACTGCCTTATAATATTTTGCCATTCAACATGGGTATATGGCTTGATGAGAAAAAGTGATGCACCTAATCTTTTACAAACATCAATATCTATTTTATTCGCCGAAGTGGTGACGATAGCTACAGGAATTTCTTTATACTCCGGATGATCTTTTAAACGCTGAAGTGTCTGCCTTCCATCGAGTTCAGGCATGTTGAGGTCTAGTACAATAAGTGCAGGTAGTGATTGACATTTATCTTTCAGGCATTCTAAAACTTCACGACCATTGCTAAAAAATTGAAAATGCAAAGGATGTTTCAATTTACTGGAAGCATCATGCACCCAGCTCCGATCATCTACATCATCATCGGCATAAAATACGACTTTAGTTTTTTCCAAGGAATTATATGGGGTTATGGAAATAAATTATTGAAGAAGACAAATGTATGTGTCAATTGTTCGCATGCGGGTGAACAAATTATTATCAATGCCGAGGCTTAATCTATCCGTTCTATAATGCCTGCAATACCTTGCCCGCCACCTACACAGGCTGTTACCATTCCATACTTTTTGCCATTCCTTTTCAAATCATTGAGTAGTTGAATGGTAAGCTTGCAACCGGTGCATCCCAAAGGATGCCCTAATGCAATGGCCCCACCATTAGGATTTACCAATGCCGGATCAAGACCTGCCTCTCTGATTACAGCAAGTGATTGCGATGCAAATGCCTCATTCAATTCAATCTGTTCTATTTGCTGCAGGTTCATATTTGCCTGCTTCAATACTTTAGGAATCGCGGCTACAGGACCAATGCCCATGATGCGTGGATGCACACCTGCAGAGGCACAAGCTACGAGTCGGCCAATAGGTTTTATTCCTAATTGATTCACCATACGTTCACTCATCACGACTACAAATGCGGCGCCATCGCTGGTTTGAGAAGAATTACCTGCCGTCACTACTCCGTTTGCCGCAAAAGCAGGTTTTAATTTTGATAAAACTTCTACAGAAGTATCACTGCGTGGACCTTCATCTGTATCTACTAAATAAGTTCTTGTTTGCTTTTTTCCTTTTTCATCAAGATATACTTGCTCTACATTGATCGGTAATATGCCTTCTTTGAAAACACCATTCTCTATTGCCTGCAAAGCTTTGCGATGAGAGTGAAAAGAAAATTCATCCTGATCTTCACGGCTTACATTAAAATCTTTTGCAACAGCTTCGGCCGTCAATCCCATGCTTATATAATAATCAGGATCGTCTTTGGCAATAGAATAAGCAGGTACTGTCTTCCATCCTGCCGTAGGCACCATGCTCATACTTTCTGTGCCACCGGCAACGATGCATTCTGCCATACCCATTCGAATTTTTGCAGTAGCAATAGCAATAGTTTCAAGCCCTGAGGCACAATACCGGTTCACAGTCATGCCGGGCACATCATAACCCAAAGCACGGGCAGCAATGATGCGGCCTACCTGCAATCCCTGCTCTGCTTCAGGCACCGCGTTACCAACGATCACATCATCTACCAGCGCCTTTTCTAATTGCGGAATAGATGCCAGTAATCCTGTTATCACTTCAATAGCCAGATCATCAGGCCTGTAAAAACGAAATCCACCCCTTTTTGATTTTGCAACTGCTGTTCTGTATCCCGCTACTATGTATGCTTCCTGCATGCAAATATTTTAGATTTAAATAAATGAAGTTATGAAAATGCTACATGATTTATGATGCAGAAATGCGAACTCTACCCTAATGTTATCTTCGCCACCATGTATCGCTTGATTAGGCAAATCTTTTTTCTCATAGATGCAGAAAGAGCACACTACATAGCAATGAAATTGCTGAAAGTTTTTTGCTCCATTTCATTATTCAGAAAATGGCTTCACTCCCTTACCCGTTCGGTAAATTTATCTTTAGCCAAAGATGTGTGGGGCTTACGTTTCAGGCATCCGGTAGGCCTGGGTGCAGGCTTTGATAAAAATGCATTGTACTTAAGAGAACTCGAAGTATTAGATTTTTCTTTTGTTGAAATTGGTACAGTCACTCCTTTACCGCAAAGCGGAAATCCTAAACCACGAATATTCCGTTTGCCAAAAGATAGCGCACTAATCAACAGGATGGGCTTCAATAATGATGGCGTGGATGTGGTAGCAAGGCGGCTGAAAGCCTGGCGAAAGAGGGAATCAGCAATGGGCAATAAGCAATCGGAAATTAATAGCACAATGTTCATTGGGGGTAATATTGGTAAAAATAAAGACACCCCAAATGAAGAAGCCTGGAAGGATTATGTGAAATGTTTTATAGGTCTGCATCGCTATGTAGATTTTTTTGTAGTAAATGTGAGTTCGCCTAATACACCTGGTTTGCGTGCACTGCAGGAAAAAGAATCACTAAGCATGATAGTGACCCGGCTTCAGTTTTTAAACACGCACCTGAATATAAAAAAGCCAATACTCTTGAAGTTAGCTCCTGACCTGGAGTTGGAAGCCATCAATGATGTAATTGCACTAGCCGGGGAACTAAACCTTGACGGGCTCGTCATCACCAATACCACTACCAGCAGGGAAACTCTCAGCACAGATAAAAAAGAAGTGGAAAAGATGGGGGCAGGTGGGCTGAGTGGCAAACCCCTAAAAAACAAATCTACATCTATGATCCAATATATTTATTCTGAAGCGGGTTCTATACCTATTATAGGGAGCGGAGGTATATTTACCGCTAAGGATGCAAAAGAAAAAATGGATGTGGGCGCCTCATTGATTGAAGTATGGACGGCTTTCATTTATGAAGGACCATTTATTGTAAAAAAAATCTGCAGGCATTTATCTAAATGACTGAAAGTTAACTTCGCATTTTAAATTTCTATTGAATGGAACATTTATTTACCTCGGAAAGTATTATAAGTTTTTTGATTTTGGTAGTGTTGGAAGTGGTGTTGGGCATTGACAACGTCATATTTGTCAGCATCATTATGAACAGGTTGAAAAACAAGAGTGATGAGAAAAAAGCCCGCCGGATCTGGATGATTACCGGAATACTTTCAAGAACGTTATTGCTTTTGGGATTAACGTGGTTGCTGGCTCAAAAAGGAAAAGCGATATTTAGTTTATTTGGTAAAGGCTTTGACCTGGCCAGCATCATTATGATTCTTGGTGGATTATTCCTAATGTATAAATCAGTGAAAGAGATTCATGGCAAACTCGAAGGAGAGGATCCAAATGCCCTAACACAAAAGCAGGGCGGTCTTTCTCTTGCGCAGGCAATAGTACAAATATTGATTATTGATGCTGTATTTTCTTTTGACAGTGTAATAACTGCGGGAGGCACTGCAAAATTTGTAGAGATCATGATAGCAGCCGTGGTGATTGCCATGACCATTATGTTCCTATTCAGTTCCCGGATTTCAAGCTTCATTCATAAACATCCTACTTTAAAAATGCTGGCCCTTTCCTTTTTAGTAATGATCGGTTTGAGCCTTATTATTGAAGGATGGGATTCGGAAAGAGCACATGCTTTGAATTTGAAAAATTATATTTATTTTGGTATGGCCTTTTCCTTTTTGGTAGAATTATTAAATATGACTCTGAGAAAACGCATGGCTAAGAAAAGAGTGGTGAAACTGAATGAGCCTATCATTAGAACTCCTGATCAGGGTGATGATCAAACACATTAGCGGTTAAAAGAGCAGCAGCCACAATTCCTGCGGTCTCTGTACGCAAACGGGTATTCCCAAGGGACACAGGTTGAAATTTTTTGACAAGAGCAAGTTCAATTTCTTTTTCTGTAAAGTCGCCTTCAGGACCTATTAATATAATTTGATCGCCCGAATTATTCATTGATAGATTTCTTAATCCGGGTTTGTTTGCAGGCAAACAGTGCGCAATCATTTTCACTGCAAAACCCATTTCCAGTGCATCATTAAAACTGATTGGCACATGCAAAGCAGGCAACCAGGATTGCTTTGATTGCAGCATGGCACTAACCAATATATTTTGAAAACGATCTATACGGTATTTATCTTTATTTGTCCTTTCACAAATGAGGGGCATTATTTCCTGCACCCCCATTTCAGTAGCTTTCTCCAGAAACCATTCAAACCTTGATGTGTTTTTTAATAGTGAAATAGCAATGCAGATTTTTGGTGTTGATTGATGCTTTGTATTTTTCGACAACACTGTAACGGTACAATGTTTCCGATGGTCATCTGTAATAACAACGGTGCAGTTATCGCCCTTGCCATTTGTGAGAATCAGTTGATCATTTTTCTTTTTTCGCAATACCTGTATTATGTGCTTCGAGGTTGCTTCATCGAGTGTAATAGAAGGTTGGGTAATGTCGGCAATATAAAAATAAGGCAGATCCATTATTGGCATAAAAAAACCTGCAATTAATTATACATTATTTTTTTTAAAAAGGTGTTTCATCATCCGTACGGTTATTCATTTTACTTCCGGTTTGTATAAACATCCGTGCACCATTGCCATCGGCATCTGGTACAGGTTTCCAGCTACCAGGCAGGGCAGGTCCTCCAAAGCTTTCACCTCCTTCATCTTCTATAAATTTTTGGATGTTCAACAATGCTCTCAATTTGATCGTTTCCAGGGAGCCATTGCGGTGTTTGGCAATACGTATGATCGTTTCACCTCGGTTACTCTCTCCCATTTCATTTTGCCCTATATCATAATATTCAGGACGGTATAGAAACATCACCATATCGGCGTCCTGCTCAATAGCTCCGGACTCACGCAGGTCACTCAATTGGGGCATTTTATTTCCTTCTTTTCTTTTTTCCACTTCCCTGCTCAATTGCGACAGGGCTACAATGGGCACATTTAATTCCTTAGCCATTGCTTTCAAACTCCGCGAAATATTACTGATCTCCTGTTCCCGGTTTCCATTTCTATTATCACCTGTGCCACTCATTAATTGCAGGTAATCAATAATGATGAGGCCGATATTACCCGTATTCTTCAAGCGACGGCATTTTGCACGCAATTCGAATATGTTCAAGGCTGCCGTATCATCAATGAATATGGGAGCCTGCGAAAGCTTTTGAATACCCCGTGCATACAATTGTTTCATTTCATGCTCTTCCAGTTTGCCCCTTGAAATCTTTTCAAGCCAGATTTCACTTTCGGCCGAAAGAATACGCTGCACCAATTGGCCTGCGCTCATCTCCAGCGAGAAAAATGCTACTGGCGTGGGTTTGGTAGGATGTAGCGCAGCATTGCGTGCCAGGTTGAGTGCAAATGCAGTTTTACCCACAGATGGACGTGCAGCCAATATGATCAAATCTGTATTTTGCCAGCCATAAGTAACCCGATCAAGTTTGGGGAAGCCACTAGGTACACCGGATACATCTTCGTTTTTGTGACGCAGGTCTTCAATGCGTTTGATGGCTTCGATCAATACAGAATCAATTGTTTCATAATTGTTCCTTAGATGCTGGCTCGTTACTTCGTAGATTTTACTTTCTGCCTGGTCGAGCAGGTCAAAAACATCTGTACTGTCTTCATAAGCATCACTGATAATTTCTCCACTTATTCTTATGAGTTCACGCTGAATGAATTTCTGTAAGACAATCCTGGAATGTGCCTGCACATTGGCAGAGGAAACTACCGTATTTGTTAGCTTAGTGACAAAGTATGGCCCGCCTACAATGTCAATTTCTTCACTGGTACGTAATTCTTCTACTACTGTTAGAATGTCTATAGGCTGGCTTTTGAGGGCCAGGCTCTGCATTGCCTTAAAAATCCGCTGGTGCGCATCTACATAAAAACACTCCGGCTTAAGAATTTCTATGACTAAATCGAATGCTGCTTTTTCCAGCATGATCGAACCTAAAACGGCTTCTTCCAGGTCTTTTGCCTGGGGAGGCACTTTTCCATACACCATTGTGCTCAAGTCTATGGAACTCTTTCGTCTTATTTTTCGGTCTTTGTTGATATTGGTTAAATCCATTGTTCTGAAAAATGATCTTTTGAGTTAGTTTTTTAGCTGGTTAATTAAATTAGCAGCATTCATATTAATTAATTATGAATTTGTTGTTAACCTAATATGTTCACCAAACTTGCAAGCGAATAAAAGGAGAAAAAAACACAAGAGATAAACTATTTCAATTTACAGACTATCCACCATGAAATGAACAAATAAAGGAACATTTCCACATTTAATTATGATCATTCATATTTTCTAAATTGTTATCCCCAAAACTTGTTAAAAAATATAATTGTTGATTTCTTTGGTAGATAAGCTTTACTTACAGTTTGGTGTTTCAGGTCAAAACAGGGATTAGGGTTAGTCAAAATCTTCTGGTTTTGATTGTGAAACAAGCTTTTGAAGCTCTTCACTAAACATGTGTTTCATAGTAATACCTTTTTTCTTACACTAAAAGCAGTGTTGGAACCCCAATATATTTTACTAAATAAGCATGGAACATCGCTCAGCTTAATTTTTTCGTTGTTTCAAAATTTATATCAATAAAGGAAAATAGATTCCACAAAAACTAATTGTATTTTTTATTTACATAGACCTTGGCCCGATTTAAATTCTAGATAAAAAACATCCCGCAATCCATAAAAACAGATACGCTGGGTTCATTTCGACTGTAATGCTTACTTTTGCGCTCCAAATTATTTTTAAACATAAAAACAGGGTAATGAACAATTACGAATTGATGGTGATTTTTACCCCTGTGCTTAGCGATGATGAGTTCAAAGCGGCACAGCGTAAGTACACTTCATTGGTGACCGATAATGGTGGTTCAATGGTAGGGGAAAACGCATGGGGACTGAAATCACTGGCGTATCCGATCCAGAAAAAAACCACTGGTTTATACTGGGTTTCGGAATTTACTGCGTCATCCGACTTCAATGAGAAGCTTAAAATCCAGCTTCTTCGCGACGAGAGTGTTCTCCGTCATATGGTTACCAGGCTCGACAAGTATTCTGTCGAGTACAACCACAGAAAAAGAAATGGCTTACCAACAGGAAATGAAAAATTACAGGAGGTAAAAAATGGCTAGACCAAATGAAATTAAGTACCTGACCGCCATCAAACAGGAAAAACGTCCAAAGAAGTTTTGCCGGTTTAAAAAATATGGTATCCGTTACATTGACTACAAGGACATAGAGTTCCTTAAAAAGTTTTTGAACGAACAAGGCAAAATGTTGCCCCGTCGTATCACAGGAAATTCTTTAAAGTTTCAGCGTAAAGTAAGCGATGCTATAAAAAAAGCAAGACAGATGGCCTTATTGCCTTATGTGACTGATCTTTTGAAATAATCTCACAGCTAATGCATGCATTGCATTGAAATTAGAATTAGTAACCATCCCTAACTCTTTGCTATTAAAGAAGGACAGTTCTCTCAGAACTGGGCTAACGGGAACTAAAAAGTAAAAATGGAAATCATATTAGTACAGGATGTAGACAACCTTGGCGGAAAAAATGAACTCGTGAAAGTGCGTAATGGATATGCACGAAACTTCCTTATTCCCCAGGGGGTAGCAGTAGAAGCCAATCTATCGAACCGTAAGCAACTGACTGAGCGACTGAAAGTATCTAAAAAGAAAGAAGATGCAATGCTTGCGCAGATCAATAGTGTAATTGCTAAACTACAGGAAGCACCCCTGAAAGTAGGCGCCAAAACCGGTACAAGTGGGAAGATTTTTGGAAGTGTGACGCCATTACAAATAAGCAGGGCCATCCGCGATCAGAAAGGTTATGAGATTGACAGAAAAAAAATTATTATTTCAGAAGAAGTAAAAGAGTTAGGCACTTACAAAGCTGCTATTGATTTTGGAAACGGACAGCGTGCAGATGTGGACTTTGAAGTAGTGGGTGAGTAAAATCTTCCAACGACGAGGGTAATCAAAACCTGAATTATTGATAAAAAAAATTAAAGTGTTCAGAACGAACACTTTTTTTTGTGACTATGATTTTTCTCCATATTTCCTTATTTTCGTAATGTACTGGTGTTTATTTGCAGATCCCATTTCATTGATATATCATTGGTCTGTTGTTTGCTGTTTACACATTATATTGTTTTTTAAACTTTTCTGAAAATGAACATTTATGTAGGAAATCTGAGTTGGAATCTGAAGGATCAGGATCTGACCGACTTATTCACACCTTATGGTGAAGTAGGCACAGCAAAAATTGTTATTGACAAATTTACCCAACGGAGCAAGGGTTTTGGCTTTGTTGAAATGCCAAATGATGAACAGGCACAGGCAGCCATAGCACAGTTGAATGGCAGCGAAGTGGATGGTCGCAACCTGGTAGTAAATGAATCACGCCCTAAAGAAGAAGGAAGTGGCGGCGGGGGCTTTAAAAAGAGAAGCTTTGGCAATGGCGGCGGCGGTGGAGGCGGCTTTAAGAAAGGCGGCGGCAGTGGTGGTGGTTATGGTGGAGGCGGTGGAAACCGTGGAGGAAATGGCGGTGGCGGTTATGGCGGCGGCGGTGGAAGCCGGGGCGGCAGTGGCAGCGGTGGAGGAGGATATCGCGACAACTATTAAAAATTATAATCTTTTAAGCTTTGTAAGAGTCTGGTAAGCCAGACTTTTTTGTTTATGTATTTAGAAGCAATGCTACTTTTAATCCTTTGTAGAAAATTGACCCACTTTCGGGGGATAGGACACTCTTACATTTTGGGATGTGCCTCCCCTTTCTTTTGTATTAATAAATATTTCTCCAGACTTCTTTTATCTCAAAGCTTTCTTCTTTCAGGGGGCGGCCGAGGTTCTTCCGGTTTAGGGCTTGCCGATGTACCGGCATTAGTATTCCGTCTGCTTGGTAAGTTATTCAATAGTTTAATAAAGAACAAAAGCCGAACAATTATTCATCAGCCGGTATATTGGTAACCCATGTTAGCGGTAGTACTTCAAAATCTTACGCCTGCTGCTAATCCTAAATATAAAACGCTTCGCTGTTTTGTAGGTATGTCTACAATAAACACTTTAGCCGTAAATCGTCTTTTGTCACCCAAAAATCCTGTAACACTATATTTAAAACCATAGTCCATTGAATAATTAAAGTCCCGCACAGTATACCATGCTGGTCCGTACGTTGCGGAAACAGCAAGATTCTTAGTGATAAAAATTTGAGGTCCAATCTTAACGCTGTGAACAGCCGCACTTTTGGCTGCCTTGCCTGTAGCACTATCCAACACTAAAAGTTTGTCGCCAATGAACCAATCAGCACTCGTTTCAATTAGTGCTTGCAGTCTGTGTTTTGAAAAGAAAGAGGCATCAATGCCAAGCCCAACACCCGCATCATTCGTGGCCAATCCGTTTAAAGCAAAATTGAAATTTGCTGTCGCTCTTAATGTGATAGACTTGTCAAACTGTCCGAAGCAAGATAGCTGTGTTATAATAAAAAATATTAAACATACTTGTTTCATTCCTTCATGACACATGACTTAAATTGAACGCTGCTTCCGTATTACAGCTCACTCATGTATTTCTGTAAATTGCACTTCAACCTCATGGATTTCGACATCTCCTTCAATTCTCATTTTTGCAGTTCAGGTCTTTGAGATCGGTTTTTTCACAAACTTCTATTTACATTTGGTAGCAACTTTTTTTAATTTTCTTAATAATCCATCAGTATGCTTTTACCTATCGGAGATGATAATAGCGACCGGCACACCACACCCATTGTCAACTATATTTTAATAGCCATCAACATCCTTGTATTTATTTTATTACAAAATATGGGACGGGATATTGATTTCACATTTGCTTATTCTACGGTACCCGGTGAAATTCTTTCAGGGCTTGATATCGTGACTAACCCTAAAATGTTGGAAGATCCATTAACGGGGCAAAGTGTAGAAATGCCTGGGTTGAAAGTTACCCCTGTGCACGTTTATTTAACCCTTATTTCATCTATGTTCATGCATGGAGGCGTAGCGCACATAGCAGGTAACATGATGTACCTCTGGATCTTTGGTGACAACCTTGAGAATGCAATGGGTCATACAAAATATTTAATTTTTTATCTCTTGTGCGGAATTCTTGCCGGCCTTGCACATGTATTTACCACTTCTATTTTCAATCAAAGTTTACTGATCCCAAGCCTCGGCGCTTCAGGAGCTGTATCCGGTGTGCTCGGTGGTTATTTGCTGATGTTCCCAAAAAGGAAAGTTCATGTATGGATATTTCTTACTACCATGTCTGTACCTGCATTCCTTGCAGTAGGGTTATGGTTTGTATTCCAGGTAATAAACGGTGTGGGTGCATTGGGTGGAGAAGAAGCAGGAGGCATAGCTTACGCTGCACACATCGGGGGTTTTATAGCAGGTCTGGTATTGGTAAAATTCTTTGCAACAAAAATGATTATACCAGAAAAGAAAATTTTTGGGGTAAACAATTGATCTCAAAAGAAGATGCACTGAAATATTCCCCATCTATATGTGCATCTACAGAAATGGGAGTTGTGATCTGTACTTTTTTAATCCGCCGGTAGTCAATAAAAGGAAGATCTAAATGTTTCCCCGTTTCTATAACAGGCAAATATCTGATTCTTTTTAATGGGGAAATAGCATATACCATATTCAGATCTAATAATCCATCATTCAGCAATGCTTTTGGAGCTACTTTAAATCCTCCTCCATATCTGATGCCATTGGCAATAGAAATAAGAAAACATTTTTTTTCAATAACTGTATTTTCAAAAGCAATTGAAAATTGATTTTCGCGGTAGCCAAGAATATTTTTTAAAATAGTAGCGTAATAAACAATTTTTCCCACTAATTTTTTCTTTCCCAACAGATCTTTTACCACAGCCCCGTCGAAGCCAATGCCTACCCCATTTAAGAACAATTTTCCGTTACAGTTTCCTGCATCAATCTTTTGGATGTTGTGCTTCAACAATTTTTTCACTTGTTGCTCAATGCTTATTTTTCCATACAACATCCAATGAAAATCATTGCCAGTTCCTCCTGCAAAAATGGAAATCGGTATATCTAAATCTGGATTTTGATTGATAAAATAATTCAATGTACCATCGCCACCTATGATCCATACTTCTGAAAAAGCCTGCCATCGATTCGGCCAACCGGAGATGTATAAAGTATGCTCTGTATCTGTTTGCGTTAATATACTGCTGATCTTCTTACCAATTCCCCATGACTTCGAACCCTGGCGTGTTGGATTACAAATGAGGGCAATATTTTTCTGCATTGCATTATATCGAATAACTTTTCTACCTCATCATATTATTATGGATTCAATATTTTAATAATGCCTGCACCATGATAGGAATGTATTTCACCATTATACAAAGCCTCTGCACTTACAGGCCCCTGCTTAAAATTTCCTAAAGAAACAGCCCGCACTGCATAATAATACACCTGCTTCGGTGCAGTAGCATCTACAAAAAAATGAATACGATCGTCACGCACATCCAATGATACAGGTTCGGCAGCACCCTTTATCCAGTCCATACCGGGCAGCTCTTTTGTACGCGGATTTTCAATTTCAAAACCTGCCGGTAACAGATCAGTGATCACAAGATTTTCAATAACACTGCTAAAGGATTTTTCAAGCGATAATGCAACTATGATCAAATCATTTTGTTTAAAATTATTACCCGTCATTTGTTTACCGTTTCGATCAAAAAACTGACGGCGCACTTTTATAAAATTATCTTCTTCTTTATAGGCACCGGTTGTACTGATGCCGGAAGCTACCCAGGAATAATACAGGCGGCCATTACCTTTTGTAGCCAGTTCTATAGTACCATTTTTTAGCAATGCTTTGTTGCCTCTCCAATCACTTCCATCAATTTTACCTACGGATTTCCCTTGCACTTTTATATCAGCAGTTACATTAGATCTTGCAGCGCTGCGTGCCAGTTTTCCCAAAGCCAAAAATGAAAATGATCTTTCCTGTGTATTGAGATAGCGTTCCTTTTTTAACCGATCACTTACATGTCTAGCCATTACTGGTATTTGTGCATTGCCGGGATCCACATCTATCAATGCATTCAACGCAATAGCTTCATCACGTGTTTCACTATAAAAGCTGCCACCTGTTTGTTGTACACTGTATTCTCCGCTGAACGATGAAGGAAGAAAAGAAGTAAATGCACGTTTATCGCCTCCCACTGCATATGCTGCAGACAGCAAATACTTACCATCAAGCGCAAGCAACTGTGCATTGGATTTATAATAATTCATAGCCGATACCTGCATACGGTTAGCAAGCGACAATACATACAAACTATAAGGCACTTCCTTTGGCGCTATCTTACGGTTTTGATCTCTGTTATAATAATATGTAATTGTTTCTTTAGTTCTCAACCTGTTCGTAAGATAACTGAGCATTGTTTCGAGTAAAGAATTGTCAACATCAAAGCCAGCTTTTTTTGCTTCCAATAAAAAATGCGCCGCGTAAGCTGTAGTCCACCAGTCTTCTTTGCCTTCACCATCCCAGAGTGTCAATGCACCATTATATAATTGCCGCATTTTGATTTTGCGAACGGCTTCCAATACATTGTTTACAGAAGTCTCTCTGTTATTTCCTTTCGCAGTAATCATGTCAGCGAAGTCTCCATAGTACAATTGTGGAAAGGCTGCTGATACTATTTGTTCTGTGCACCCATAAGGATATTGCACCAGATAACGCAATTGATCGGCAATTTCTGCAACAGGCGACCTGCTAACAATAAGTTCATAATCAGCGCTGCCAGGCATAAAATCATTTTGTGGAAGGTTGATTTTATGATTAGCTCCACCTACTATTGAGCCGCTTCCTGTAAGCTTTTGCAATGTAGATGGAGGGCGAACTGAAATCTCTGTTTCTTGAGTAAACTTTTCTCCAAGCGCATTCACGGTTACAATCATTTTTGCTATACCGAGTGTAGGTGCAGCCACCACTCTGAATAAAACTTTGCCCTCACTATTAGCGCCTATGTTTATAGATTGGCTTGCACTGCCTACTAC
>MWVT01000070.1_pt1 | contig 17760 bp, 11 predicted proteins | sample 1047201 | NCBI WGS metagenome assembly MWVT01 (sample SAMN06349988, study PRJNA376086) | soil metagenome | isolation source: TG5-1 sample Antarctic (ecotone) soil | place: Antarctica | collected 2015-01-13 | reverse complement strand
GCAACAGCATAAGGCTATTAAGGGTAAATACCCTGATGCCATTCTGCTATTTCGTGTAGGCGATTTCTACGAAACATTTGGTCCTGATGCAATCATTACTGCGCAGGTATTAGGCATTACCCTTACCAAACGTAATAATGGTACTACAACAAATTCTGAATTGGCCGGATTCCCTTATCATGCTTTAGATACTTACCTCCACAAATTGGTAAAGGCAGGTTATCGGGTGGCAATATGCGATCAGCTCGAAGATCCAAAAGCAACCAAAGGAATTGTAAAGAGAGGCGTAACAGAAATGGTTACTCCGGGCACCACTACAAACGATAAGTTGCTGGACCTGTCTTCCAATAATTTCCTGGCAGCAGTCCATTTTCAAAACAACAATTACGGACTCGCATTTCTTGACATTTCAACAGGTGAATTTTTTACAGCTGCAGGTGATAAAGAATATGCCGACAAACTATTGTCAGGTTTCAAACCGGCTGAAGTGATCTTTCAAAGACACCACCAAAGGAAATTCAAAGAAGAATTCGGTGCTAAATTTTATACTTACACTTTAGACGAATGGATCTTCACTGAACAGTATGCTCATGAGCTTTTACTGAAACAATTTGATACACATTCATTGAAAGGTTTTGGTATCGAAAACTTCGATGAAGGACTAATAGCAGCAGGTGCCGTTTTGCATTATTTAAAGGATACAGAACATCCCAACCTGCAACATATTAACAGCATTCAGCGCATACAGCTCGACGATCACTTGTGGATGGATCGGTTCACCATTCGCAACCTTGAATTGCTTGGTTCCGGAGCTGACAATGGAGCCTGCCTGCTGAAGGTAATGGACAATACTTCCACTCCTATGGGCGCCAGGTTGTTGAAACGCTGGATGGTGCTGCCATTAAAGGACATACCGCGAATCAATGAGCGGCTCGATATTGTAGAACAACTGATCCTGAATACCACTTTGCGTAATCAATTAATGCAGGCTTTGCGACCCTGTGGAGACCTTGAGCGGCTCTTATCTAAAATTCCGCTGAAGAAAATAAATCCACGTGAGCTGCTGCAATTATCCCGCTCTTTACGCCAGATCGGTACCATCAAAGAGCTGTGTGCACACAGCGGCGTTCAGCTTTTGATACGTCTTGCAGATGCACTTAATCCATGCTTTTATATTGCAGAAAAAATTACGGCCCGCATTATAGATAACCCGCCGGCACTCGCAATTAAAGGGGGATTCATTAATAAAGGAGTGAGTGAAGAGTTGGATAGTTTGCGAAGCATTGCACACAATGGCAAAGAATACCTTTTGAAATTACAATCCGATGAAAGTGATCGCACCGGTATCTCCTCACTGAAGATCGGGTTCAATAATGTGTTTGGTTACTACCTCGAAGTTACAAATCTGCATAAAAACAAAGTACCCCCGCAATGGATGCGCAAACAAACCCTTGCCAATTGCGAACGCTACATTACTCCGGAACTGAAAGATTACGAAGAGAAAATAACGGGCGCAGAAGACAAGATGCTTGCAATAGAACTTGAGCTATTTGAAAGTTTGATCAATGAGCTCAATGATTTTATAAGTTGCATCCAGATAAATGCGCAAGTGCTGGCTACTATTGACTGTTATTGCTGCTTTGCCAACAATGCACTGCAATACAATTACAAAAAACCTCACATTCATGAAGGCTCAGAATTAAAAATAAAAGAAGGTCGTCACCCTGTAATAGAAAGAGCTTTGGGTGCAGGTGAAAGCTATATCCCTAATGACCTTGAATTAAATAAAACAGATCAGCAAATAATCATACTGACAGGACCTAATATGAGTGGAAAGTCAGCGCTCTTGCGGCAAACTGCACTCATCACACTTATGGCGCACATGGGCAGCTTCGTTCCTGCAAGTGAAGCTTTTATTGCCCTCACAGATAAAATATTTACCCGTGTGGGTGCATCAGATAATATGAGTGCCGGGGAAAGCACTTTCATGGTGGAAATGAATGAAACAGCTTCTATACTTAATAATATCAGTGAAAGATCTCTTATAATTTTAGATGAAATAGGCAGGGGCACATCTACATACGATGGTATTTCTATAGCTTGGAGCATAGCAGAACATTTGCACAATTCACCTTACCAGCCCAAAACCCTTTTTGCAACGCATTACCATGAGCTCAATGAGCTGGAAAATAAGTTGGAACGGGTAAAAAATTATCACATAACAAATAAAGAAATCGGAAATAAAATTATTTTTCTTCGCAAGCTTGCACGTGGTGGCAGCACACACAGTTTTGGCATTCACGTAGCCCGCATGGCAGGTATGCCTGCTGGTCTTATACAGCGTGCAACCGAAGTGCTAAAAAGTCTGGAGGCAAATGCAGTAGATGGAACTGTGATTGAAAATCTAAAACAAGTTACTGCACCTAAAATGCAGTTGAGTATATTCGATGCCCACACAGAAACATTCGAAGAACTCAGGACCATCCTGAATGGGTTCGATATTAACCGGCTCACACCGGTAGAAGCACTCATTAAATTGAATGAGATCAAAGGGATGTTGAAATAAAAATTATCCCATACTATTTCCGCAATGAAGGGCTGCATTTTAATTTAAACAATCTCATTTCACATCAAACCATACAGGCTGCGGGTTATCGAAATCGCCATTGTAATTGATTAACAACTCTTCACCTTTTTTTATAGCACGAACCGTTCTGATTGTTATCAAACCTTTTTGAAAATTCATATCATATTCGCAATTGGCTTTATATGCATGATTATATAAAACAATGTAGCCAAGTGCAATGCAACATTGCTTTTTATCATGTCCCCATTCGAAGATATAATCATGCAATAAGGTTTTGTCCAGCAGCAACCTATTTTCATTGCTCATAAACATGACAGGTGCAACCTCAATCGTAACACCTTTGTCCAGAGGCTCATTTGTAAACACACCTCTTCCTTTGCGTTTTGTATTGGCAACAAGTATGCAGCGATGTAAAAAATGCATGCTCTTCACCCCACAAATATTTAAAAAAATATCTTGCCGTATTACAAAAACGAATAAGATAGCTTCGCCTAATTTTGAAAAATGTCATTTGAACAACTGACGCAGGACTTTGAACGTTTATTGGAAACAGGCGATCCGCTTGCTATGCGCCAATTCCTTGACGAACAAAACATCAGTGACATTGCCGAACTCGTGTATGAATACGAAGAACACGAAAGTAAGATCATTGCCAGCATGGCTGTGCACCGGGCAGCAGGTGTATTTAAAATACTGGAATTTCCGACGCAACAAAGGATCATTAAAACATTACCTCCGGCTAAAACAGCAGAACTGTTGAATGATCTGCCACCAGATGACCGAACCTCGTTTCTGGAAGAGTTACCCGGCAGCGCTGTACGAGAACTTATCAAACTACTTGATCCGGAAGAAAGAAAAATCACTTTATCGTTATTAGGCTACCCTGAAAATAGTGTAGGCCGCCTGATGACACCCGACTATATCTATGTGTATGAAAACGACACTGTACTTGAAGTACTTGATACTATACGAAGAATAGGAAAAGACACCGAAATGATAGATGTGATCTATGTGATCAATGAAAAAGGTGAGTTGCTTGATGATATACGTATCCGCGAATTTATTTTAGCAAATCCAGCATTGAAGGTGAGCGAACTGATGGATGACCGCGTAATTTCTTTAAATGCTTTGGAAGACCAGGAGGTAGCGAATGAAGCATTTAAAATGAACAACAGGGTAGCATTACCGGTTGTCAGCGACACCAATAAACTACTGGGCATTGTAACCATAGATGATGTGTTATGGGTAGCCAACGAAGAATTCAGTGAAGACATACAAAAAATAGGGGGTACTGAAGCATTGGAACAGCCATATCTTGAAATGAACATTTTTAAACTTTTCAAGAAGCGGGTGGTGTGGCTGATCGTATTGTTTATTGGTGAACTGATGACCATATCTGCTATGCAACAGTTCCAGGATGAAATAGCGAAAGTGGTAATACTTGCTACATTTATTCCGCTCATCATTTCCAGTGGTGGCAATAGCGGTTCACAGGCTGCTACTTTGATCATACAGGCCATGGCTTTACGTGAGATCAGCATTTCTGATTGGTGGCGTATTATGCGCCGCGAAATCATTTCAGGCCTCTTACTCGGAGCTACACTTTGCATAATGGGTGTGTCGGTCATTTTATTCTGGCATATCTTTTCAGATGCATTCGGAATTTATTATAAAAGTATTGCCTTCACCATTGGCATTTCGCTTATTGGTGTTGTATTGTGGGGCACACTTGTAGGTTCGATGTTGCCTTTATTATTAAAAAAATTAGGCGCAGACCCGGCTGCATCCTCCACACCTTTTGTAGCCACTCTTGTGGATGTTACCGGTTTGATTATTTATTTTTCTGTTGCGCTTTCTATATTGAGTGGTAAATTGTTGTAAGAGATTGTATTTTACTAATAACTACGAGTAACAGCCAGATTTTCGTTTATTTGTTTTCATTAAATCGAAATGATCGTCAAGTGGTTTCTTTGTTTAATAAAGTGAGCTGAATTTGACAACAATCTTTTTTAAAATATATCGGATGAATGCAAAAATCATTTTCATTGCTTTGCTCATGTATTTTTCTATACAAACTCATGCTCAAAAAATAGAAAAACTTTTGGATTACAACCTGAAAGAAACCGCTACAGGAGTTAGGTATTATATGCTAATGAAAAAACAAGATTCTCTTTGGCATAGAGAAGTTTATTATATTCCTGAAAGATCCATTTACATGGAAGGTTACTATCGCGACAGCAGTGCAAAAATCAAGAATGGTGCCTTCGACTATTATTACCCCAATAAAAAATTGAAAGCCAAGGGAAGTTATTTAAATGATAACGAAGAAGGTGTAGGTTGCGGTGGCATGAAAACGGCATGCTTTCCGACTCAGCTACCTACAAAAACGGAGTATTGATTGGTGAAAGAATACAATGGTTTGAAAATGGGTATATATTAGATTCTTCTCATTACAACAGCGATGGAAGTGGTGTGCAAATAAGCTGGTTCGATGATGGAAAGGTATCGTCCGCAGGGCGCTTTGCTGCCGGAAACAAAAAAAATGGAATATGGAAGTTTTTTCACAGAAATGAAAAACCAAGTGCAATTGAAGATTATTCGGGAGGCAAGCTAGTCTCCGGTCAATATTTTGACACCAATGGAAATATTTCCATAGATACAGCCGGTTTAGATAGAGAAGCCATATTTCCCGGACGTGAAAATGCTTGGCGGAATTTTCTGGAAAAAAATTTGGACCCTTCAGTTCCTATACGTTACAAAGCACCTGCGGGATCATACATTGTAGCCACTAGATTTATAATAGAAACCGATGGAAGTATAACAGGTATCACACCCCTGACAAATTTTGGATATGGGATGGAAAAAGAGTTAGAGGCTATAATAAAACGATCGCCAAAATGGATACCTGCCATGCACAAAGGAAGAGCAGTGAAAGCTTATAGAATTCAGCCGCTCACGTTTGTGATAGCTGACAGGTAATATGTGAGCACCCCAGTTAAATTTTAATTGCTGACATACTAAGCAGCTATTGTCCTGGTTTTGTCGTCTCCCTTATTTTACTGATTTTCGCAGATTGTGAAATTTTGATCAACCCTATTTTATTATGTGTGGAATTGTAGCCTACATTGGTCCCCGTGAAGCGTTCCCGGTTATTTTAAAAGGTCTTAAGCGACTCGAATACAGAGGTTACGACAGTGCCGGCATTGCCTTAATGAACAGTGGGCTTAAAGTTTATAAGAAAAAAGGCAGAGTTGCAGATCTCGAGGAAATACTGATCGGCAAAGACATGCATGGTCATGCAGGCATAGGGCACACTCGTTGGGCTACACATGGCGAACCAAATGATTGTAATGCACATCCCCATATTTCAGCCAGCGGAAAACTGGCGATGATCCATAATGGGATTATTGAAAATTATGGACAATTAAAAACAGAGCTCCTTAGCAAGGGTTATAAATTTCAAAGCGATACGGATACAGAAGTTCTTCTTAATTTCATTGAAGAAATAAAAAAGAATAACGACTGTACCCTTGAAGAAGCAGTTCGCATTGCATTGAAACGTATTGTAGGTGCTTATGTAATCGTGCTTATAGATTCAGACAACCCGGATACACTTATTGCCGCAAGAAAAGGAAGCCCCCTGGTAATTGGAATTGGAAAAAATGAACATTTCCTTGCCTCTGATGCATCACCAATAATCGAGTACACCAAGGAAGTGGTATATGTAAATGATTATGAAGTTGCCATTATAAAAGCTGATGAGCTGATCTTAAAAAATCTTGGCAATGAAAGACAAACACCTTTCATTACAAAACTGGACATGGAATTAGCTGCAATTGAAAAAGGTGGTTATGACCATTTCATGTTGAAAGAAATTTTTGAACAGCCGCAAACAATTTATGATTGCATGCGGGGCCGGCTCGATGCGCAGGCTGGTACAATCATCATGAGCGGTATAGATAAGTATGCAGAACAGATAGTGAATGCGAAACGCATAGTGATGGTAGCATGCGGTACAAGCTGGCATGCAGCACTTGTTGCTGAATATATTTTTGAAGAACTATGTCGCATCAATGTGGAAGTGGAATATGCTTCGGAATTCCGGTATCGTAATCCCGTGATAGAAGAAGGTGATGTGATCATTGCCGTGTCGCAAAGTGGAGAGACAGCAGATACACTTGTGGCTATTGAAAATGCAAAATCGAAAGGAGCAATTATTGTAGGTGTAGTGAATGTAGTAGGCTCTTCTATAGCCCGCCTTTCTAATACAGGTGCTTATACTCATGCAGGGCCTGAAATAGGTGTTGCTTCCACAAAAGCTTTCACTGCTCAATTGGTGGTTTTGACCATGATTGCATTAAAGATAGGACATCAAAAAGGCGTACTTGACCAGGAGCGGTATTTACATTTACTAAGAGAATTAGATGCTATCCCCGGTAAAGTGACAAAGCTTTTAAAACAATCGGATCATATAAAGGCATTGGCTGAAAAATATAAAGATGCAAGAGACTTTTTATACTTAGGCAGGGGTTACAATTTTCCCGTAGCCCTTGAAGGGGCTTTGAAATTGAAAGAGATATCTTACATACATGCCGAAGGATACCCCGCTGCAGAAATGAAGCACGGTCCAATAGCTCTGGTAGATGCAGACCTGCCTGTTGCATTTGTTGCTACCAAAGATTCTTATCATGATAAGATCATATCCAATATGCAGGAGATCAAAGCAAGAAAAGGAAAAGTGATTGCAGTGATCAATGAAGGGGATGAACAAAGCATTTCATTGGCCGATGATGTTATCATAGTGCCGGAAGCAGATGAAATTGTTGCTCCTATGTTGAGTACGATTCCTTTGCAACTGCTCGCTTATTATATTGGTGTCGCTAAAGGAGTAGATGTGGACAAACCCCGCAACCTGGCAAAATCTGTGACAGTAGAATGATCCTGGAACTTTAAAAAGAAACTCGTTTCAATGAACGAAAGCCGTAAAAAACATCTCTCTTCTATCGGATACCAATTTGTGGATAGCAAATTTATTCCTGAAGGGAAAGACGAATATCACCTTCGCAACCTGCAAAACCGTAATGGCATTGAATATCGAATGCTTAATGCCTATGAAATAGAAGTATTGGTGCGCAACAACAATACATCTGATAACTGGAACAAAATTCACGTATCGAACGCATTCAATCCCGAGCTTGTAAAGAATTGCAAGTTTTATGGACTTATTCGAATCGGCAAACTCGAATCATTTTCACTCGAATACCATAATGTTTGTATGCCGGTAGGGTTATACAACAGCACCGTCATCAGTTGCGACTTTGGAGACAATGTGGTGGTGAATAATGTGAATTACATCTCTCATTACATAGTGGGTAATGAAGTAATGCTTTCCAACATTCATGAACTGCATGTAACAGACCATGCAAAATTTGGTAATGGCATTATTAAAGATGGTGAAGACGAAAGTGTGCGGGTATGGATGGAAGTATGTAATGAAAATGCAGGCCGTAAGATCCTTCCTTTCAATGGCATGCTCGCAGGCGATGCATACTTGTGGTCTAAACATCGCGAGGATGGACTGCTGATGCAGCGGTTTCGTGAAATGACTGAAAAGAAATTTGACAAACAACGGGGTTATTATGGGAAAATCGGGGATTGTACGGTTATCAAAAACACCAGTATCATAAAAGATGTATGGATAGGCACTAATGCCTATATCAAAGGGGCTAATAAACTTAAGAATCTCACCATCAATTCTTCTTTTGAAGCACAGTCACAAATAGGTGAAGGATGCGAAATGGTGAATGGAATTATCGGTTTCGGATGCCGTGCTTTTTATGGTGTGAAAGCTGTACGTTTTATTATGGCTTCACATTCGCAACTGAAGTATGGAGCCCGGCTTATCAATTCTTATTTGGGTAATAACTCTACGATCTCATGTTGCGAAGTTTTGAATTCACTCATTTTCCCTGCACATGAGCAACACCATAACAATTCATTTTTATGTGCTTCTACAGTGATGGGTCAAAGCAATATTGCTGCAGGTGCTACCATTGGTTCTAATCACAACAGCCGGGCTGCAGATGGTGAAATCGTTGCTGCACGTGGGTTTTGGCCGGGTCTCTGTGTAAGTCTGAAACATAATTCAAAATTTGCTTCTTTTACTCTTGTTGCCAAAGGCGACTATGCTTCAGAGTTAAATATACCCTTACCCTTCAGCCTGGTAAATAATGATGTGGCCAATGACAGGCTTGTGGTGATGCCTGCTTACTGGTTCATGTATAATATGTATGCACTTGCCCGGAATGCTTCTAAACTGGTGGACCGCGATAAACGTCTAAAAAAATTGCAGGAATATGAATATGACTTTCTGGCTCCGGATAGTGTAAATGAAATTTTTACTGCGCTCGATATATTAGTCCATTCAACGGCAGTTGCGCTAAACAAAGCAGGGATAACTACTATTGAAAATTCCAGGTTGAAAGCAGAAGAAATGCTGAATGATGTAACAGCTAGTTTGGATGGTATTACAATTCTCATTGATGACTTCGAAAATAACAGCCGTCCCACGCATATAGTAAAAGTGAAAGAAGCTTATACGATTTACAAAAAAGTGGTGAACTATTATGGTGTCACACAGCTAACAGACCATATTTTGCATAATAGAATTTCGTCCATTGAAGAATTGCAAAAAGATTTACATAGCGATAACGGTAGAATAGAATGGCAAAACATAGGTGGCCAGTTGATTCCAAAAACCATGCTGGCTGACTTATTAGCGGATGTAAATTCCTATAAAATAAATAGCTGGGATGAAATTCATCATTTTTATCAGGAGATTGGAACGTCATACCCGAGGCTAAAATTAGAACATGCTATTGCTTCGCTTTCGGAAAACGCCGGCATTAACTTGAACGATCTTACACCAATGCTTTTGCATGAATTAATAGATCAGGCAGCAGAAACAAAAAAATGGATGACAGAAAATATTTATCATTCGAGGGCTAAAGACTATCAGAATGATTTTAAAAAAATGGTGTACGAAAATGAAAACGAAATGACAGCCGTTTTAGGGAGCCTGGATGACAATGTTTTTATTGAACAACAGAATGAGGAATTGAACCGTTTCCTTGAAAATACATTTAAGGTAAAAGAAGCGTTAGGTCTCTTAGCAGAAGCGTAAATTCATTTTACTTTTTCCTTAAAAAGATCCGGATAGGCACTCCCGAAAATTCAAAATGCTCCCGTAGTTTATTTTCAAGATAGTTTTTATACGGTTGTTTTATATCATCGGGATAATTGCAAAAAAATGCAAATGAGGGAACGGAAGTTGGCAATTGGGTTGTGTATTTTATTTTCACAGGATTACCTCTTACTACCGGTGCATGGTAGGCTTCCACTGCTTTCAACATTACTTCATTGAGTTTGGCTGTCGCTATTTTTCTCTGCCTGTTGTCAAATACTTTTAGGCCCATCTCTATAGCCTGGAATATCCGTGTTTTTTCTGTTGCGGAAATAAACAGAATAGGTACATCATTGAATGGTGCTAATCTTTTTTTTAAAGCAGCTTCATAGTCTCTTGCCGTATTGGTTTCCTTAGGCATCGTATCCCATTTATTTACGAGCACCACTACACCTTTCCCTTTTTTTGCAGCAAGACCAAAAATATTAAGGTCCTGGGCAGCCAATCCTTTTTCAGCATCCAATAAAAGAAGGCAAACATCGGCTTCATCAAGCGCTTTCACTGCCCTAATTACTGAGTAAAATTCAATGTCCTCATGTACTTTGGCTTTGCGCCTGATCCCTGCGGTATCTATCAGTACAAAATCTTTATTGAATAAATTGTAGCGGGTGTGAATGGTGTCCCTGGTAGTACCGGCTATCTCACTTACGATGCTCCGCTCCTGCCCTGTCAGTGCATTCAGTAAAGAGGACTTGCCCACATTAGGCTGCCCGATGATCGCAAACTTTGGCAGGCTTGCTTCTTCCAATACATCTTCACTGTCTTTTTTCTTTATGAGATCTGTAAGTGCATCCAGAAGTTCACCTGTACCGCTGCCGCTTATCGAAGACACAAAAAATATTTTTTCAAATCCCAAACTATAAAACTCGGTAGCTTCCAAAAGCCGCTGGTTGTTATCTACTTTATTCACTACCAGTAATACAGGCTTTGTAGAGCGACGGAGCAAATGTGCCATTGCATCATCGAGGTCAGTAATTCCGGTAGCAGCATCCACCAAAAAAATAATAGCGCTGGCTTCTTCGATTGCTATTACGACTTGCTTGCGTATTTCACGTTCGAATACATCTTCACTATCTGGCACAAAGCCACCTGTATCAATTATATTGAAACTTTTACCATTCCAGTCTGCTACACCATATTGTCTATCGCGGGTTACACCCGGTGTGTCTTCCACAATGGCTTTGCGCTGTTCGAGCAACCGATTGAAGAATGTACTTTTACCCACATTGGGCCGTCCTACTATCGCTACTGTAAATCCCATTATATATGCCCCTGTCCCCCGCCGCTGGAAGGAAATTTATTTTTCTATATTAATTATTCTTTTGAAGTTGAATGTTGACATCAAATACCAACACATCTTATATTTTAATCAGCCCAACTAAGAAGTACATTCTACTTTAAAAAAAGTTTGCCGCACCTTAGTTCCCCTGCGGGGGGCAGGGCGCCTTAATACCCATACTCTTTCAAGTACAAATCATTTTCCCGCCATTTAGGCCGCACTTTTACGAACAGTTCCAAAAAGATTTTCTGACCCACAAATTTTTCAATATCCTTTCTTGCTTCTGTGCCTATCTTTTTAATCATTTTCCCACCTTCACCAATGATAATAGATTTTTGTGTGTCCCGTTGTACTATAATATTTGCGCCAATTTTTATTAAGCCTGTTTTCTGTTTGAATTCATGTACCAATACAGTTGTATGGTAAGGTATTTCATCTTCGAAAAGATCGTATATTTTTTCCCTGATCATTTCACTTACAAAAAAGCGTTCTGAAAGATCAGTCATTTCATCTGTGCCATAAAATGGTTCACCTTCAGGTAAAAGATCTACAATATCTGTCAGCAGTGTATCCAAATTCTTTTTGGTCAGTGCTGAAATAGGAATTACTTTTTTACAATAAGTCTTGTTCTCAAAAAATTCTTTGGATGCAACAAGTTTCTCAGGTGAAACTTTATCTATTTTATTGAGCAGTAACAGGCCTGGAACTGCTAAACGAAGTGAAGAAAAAAGGGTGTCACATTCTTCCCAATTATCTTTTATGTCAACAAGAAGCAGTGCAACATCGGCATCTTCCAATGAGCTTTTTACTGTTTTCATCATTTTCTCGTGCAGCTTGTATTTCGGTTCTATGATGCCGGGTGTATCAGAAAAAATTATCTGGTATTGGTCGGTAGTAAGAAAAGCTTTTATACGGTGCCTCGTCGTTTGTACTTTAGATGATACAATAGCAAGCTTCTCTCCCATCAAAGCATTCAACAGCGTGCTTTTACCGGCATTAGGCTTTCCGAATATATTTACAAATCCTGCTTTCATATAGCCCCCTATCCCCCGGTAGGGACCTTTACCCCTGCAGAGCCGCCGCTCCACTTACAATCTCCGTAAGCTCTGTAGTAATAGCCGCCTGCCGTGCACGATTGTAAGAGATTTTCAAACTCCTCAGCAATTCATTTGCATTTTCACTTGCCTTATCCATGGCAGTCATGCGGGCTCCATGCTCAGATGCATTGGCGTCCAGAACAGCTTTATATAACTGTGTGTTTAAAATCTTCGGCATCAGTTCGGCCACCAATTCTTCTTTGTTGGGATCAAAAATAAAATCTGCTTTCACAGCTGTGCCCCTTGCCTGAGCTTTTGGAATAGGTAAAAATTGCTCTAATACAAATTGTTGCGTTGCGGCATTTTTAAACTCACTGTACACCAGTTCCACTGCATCAAATTCTTTGTTTTGAAAAGCTGTAATAGCTGCCTGCGAAGCCTGCTGCACTGTTTCAAAAGTCAGGTTTAAAAAGATATCCTTGTGGGTATCGCTTACTTTAAAATTATTTTTTGAAAAATGTTCATAACCTTTTTTTCCTATGCTCCAAATGGTGATATTTCCTTTGGCAGATTGCGTATTGTATTTTTCTTTTATCGTTTGCTTGGCAAGTTTGATCACATTGGCATTGTATGCTCCTGCCAGCCCCCTGTCTGATGTAATTACAATTAATAAAACTTTTTCTACCTGCCTTTCTTTTGCAAGTGCGTTTCCACCTTCCACTTCCGTATTACTTACAATATTGCTAAGCATTTCCTGAAGTTTTTTTGCGTAAGGACGCATTTGTATGATGGCATCCTGGGCCCGGCGCAATTTAGCAGCACTCACCATTTTCATTGCCTTGGTGATTTGCTGTGTGCTCTGCACTGATTTTATCCTGTTCCTGACTTCTTTTAACTGACCAGCCATAGTAAAATTTGAAAGTAAGATGTAGTCCCTGCAATTGATGATGCCCAGGCCTCAAACCGGGCGCAAAATTAAGGCAAGAAGGTGATATTTCCCATCCATCACATTCCGGTTAGTTCGAATATGCGCCGGACGCCATATTCTATGCTCAACCTGCCTCCCACCTTTGTACCTTTTTCTATGGGGCGTGACTGTAGTCTATATATCTCTAGTGTTACCGGGCCATTTTTTATTTCTTGCAAATCTGCTTTTGTAATTTTCAAAAGCCCGTTTTTTATACTATCCTTTCTATTAATGTCATTCGTGTGAAAAGCAGTATCTGTCAGCACGATCAGCACTTCTTCTTCTTCGTCCAACCCTTCCAGTTGAATTTCTAAATTATCGCGGCTTAATGCCTGGGGTAATGAATCAGTTAGCGCAAAGGGATTAAATTCAAATTCCTCGGTATATGTTTTGGCGCCATTTGTAAAAGTGATGGTATGCGGTCCTTTAAAATCTTCAATTAAATATCTGGCTTCATAGTAAGCACCTGTGAACCCTGCACTGTCTGCCTCCAGCTTTTCCCCATCAAGGGCAACACTGCTCCCTTCTTTTAATTGCAGGTTCTTTCCATTATTATCGCCGGCTTTATATTGCAATAGCACTGCCATTTGTCCTTTTTCTTCTTCGCCGAATATTTTGTAGTCAAAATATATAGCATCCGGATCTATCTTTTGTGCAATTCGATCTTCATTATTGGTACAGGAAATAACCATGGCGGTAAAAACAAATAATAATATTCTGATCGTTTTCATTCGATATTTTCCTATAAAATGCTTAGCAACCCACTACGTTAAAAAAAAAATTAAGAGCGAACTAAAAACAATGTCAGGAGCCTGCCGAGGCCTCATCATGGCAATGATTTTCTTAATCCAATTTTATAAAATTCCTTACACATTAACCTATGCAGCAGGCAAGATAGCCAAAGTCTATTTGAATTATCTTTGCAGGCGATGTCAACCTGGCTGCTAAATTTTTTTAGCATCTTTTTTGACCATCAAACTGTCCCGTTTCAAAACTCATAACACTACCTAATAAATCATATGGCCGGTATATTTTCCAAAATTTTTGGTGGCAGCAAATCGGAAAAAGATGTAAAGCTTGTTGCGCCCCTTGTCGCTAAGATCAATAAACATTTTGACGCTTATGCTTCGTTAAGCAACGATGATCTACGAATTAAAACCATTGAATTCCGTAACCGCATTCAGGCATATCTCAAAGACATTAATGCAAAAATAGAAGACACCAACACACGTGCAGACGAATTGCCTTTCAACGACCTCATGGGTAAAGACACCATTTACCAGGAAGTAGATAAATTGAAAAAAGACAGGGATGTAAAAATAGAAGAGGTCTTAAAAGAACTCCTTCCCGAAGCATTTGCGGCGGTGAAAGAAACTGCACGACGCTTTAAAGAGAACAAAGAATTAACCTCACTCGCAACTGAACTCGATAGAGAACTAAGTGTTTCTAAAAATTACATACAGATCAATGGCGACCAGGTTACGTATCAAAACTCATGGACTGCAGGTGGCGGTGAAATAGTCTGGAATATGTTGCACTATGATGTGCAGCTCATTGGTGGCGCCGTATTGCATAGTGGAAAAATTTCTGAAATGGCAACCGGTGAAGGAAAGACACTGGTTTCCACTTTGCCTGCATACTTAAATGCACTGGCCGGCGAAGGCGTGCACATCGTAACTGTAAATGATTACCTCGCCCGGCGTGACAGTGAATGGAACGGACCTATATTCGAATGGCTTGGCCTGCGTGTGGATTGCATTGACAAACACCAGCCAAACAGTGAAGAGCGCCGTGAAGCTTACCGGGCTGATATTACCTATGGCACTAATAATGAATTTGGTTTCGATTACCTGCGGGATAATATGGTACACTCGCCCGATGAAATGGTGCAGCGCAAACACCATTACGCCATGGTAGATGAAGTGGATAGTGTATTGATTGATGATGCCCGAACGCCACTAATTATTTCAGGACCGGTACCCAAAGGAGATGATCAGCAATACCATATTCATAAGCCCCGGGTGCAAAACCTGGTGGAATCGCAGGAACGTTTGGTGCGTGGATTTTTAAATGAAGCCCGTAAAAAAATAGCTGAAGGAGATGATGATCCAAAAGGCGGCGGGTTGTTTTTGTACCGTGCTTACCGCGGACTGCCGAAGTATGGACCACTAATCAAATACCTGAGTGAGCCCGGCATAAAAGTAAAAATGCAGAAAGCAGAAAATTATTATATAGCCGACCAGCAAAGGCACATGGGCATTGTGGATGAAGAATTACTGTTTCATATTGATGAAAAAAACAAAAATGTTGACCTCACCGACCAAGGAATTGCACTCATCACCAAAAGCGGTGAAGACCCTGATTTTTTTATTCTCCCCGACATTGGGGTGAAGCTTGCAGATATTGAAAAAGGCGAACTACCTGCTGAGGAAAAAATGCAGCAAAAAGAAGTATTGCTGAATGACTATTCTCAAAAAGCTGACCGCATACATTCCGTACAACAATTATTGAAAGCCTATACCCTCTTCGATAAAGACATTGAATATGTAGTGATAGATGGTGCAGTGAAAATTGTGGACGAACAGACAGGCCGCATCATGGAAGGCAGGCGATACAGCGATGGCTTGCACCAGGCCATTGAAGCTAAGGAAGTAGTTAAGATAGAAGCTGCTACCCAAACTTATGCAACCGTAACGCTTCAGAATTTTTTCCGCATGTACCATAAGCTTGCAGGCATGACCGGTACAGCGGAAACAGAGGCCGCAGAATTGTGGAGTATTTATAAACTGGATGTGGTAAATATTCCGACCAATATTCCTGTAACACGAAAAGATCAGCAAGACCTGGTGTATAAAACCAAGCGTGAAAAATACAAATCAGTAATAGAAGAAATAGAAAGCCTGCGGAATGCAGGCAGGCCGGTGCTTGTAGGTACTACCTCGGTGGAGGTGAGTGAACTGTTGAGCAGAAACTTACAAGTAAAAAAAATTCCGCACAATGTATTGAATGCAAAACAACATGCACGTGAAGCACAGATCGTTGCAGAAGCCGGTCTGGCCGGAGCAATTACCATTGCTACAAACATGGCCGGACGTGGTACCGACATAAAGCTTGGGCCCGGTGTAAAAGATGCAGGAGGACTGGCAATCATTGGAACGGAGCGGCACGAAAGCCGCCGTGTGGACAGGCAGTTGCGAGGTCGTGCAGGCAGGCAGGGAGACCCTGGTACATCGCAGTTTTATGTATCGCTGGAAGACGACCTGATGCGCATGTTCGGCAGCGAACGGATAGCAGGTTTGATGGACAGGTTTGGTTATAAAGAAGGTGAGGTAATACAACACAGCATGATCACCAAGTCTATTGAAAGGGCGCAGCGCAAAGTGGAAGAAAACAACTTTGGTATCCGTAAGCGTTTGCTGGAGTATGATGATGTAATGAATATGCAGCGGAACGCTATTTATGAGCGACGCAACCATGCCCTGTTTGGCGACCGCCTGGCATTGGATATTGACAATGCATTTTCCGTAACTGCCGAAGACCTGGTGAGCAATTACCGTGAGCAGGAAGACTTTGAAGGATTCAAGCTGGCATGTATTGTAAACTTTAGCCTTGATACAAAAATATCAGAAGAACATTTTAAGCGGGACTCACCCAATGCATTAACCGATCTGTTGTACAGTGAAACAATAGAAAATTACGAATCACATAAACAAAGTGTAAGTAAACAGGCAGTACCGGTATTTAAAAATATCAGGCAGACGCAAGGAGGTCATATTGAAAATGTAGTAGTGCCCTTTACCGATGGACGTAAGATGATCAATGTGCTTACCAACCTCGATAAAACACTGGGTTCGAATGGCGAAGAACTGTGCAATGCCATGGAACGTAATATCACGTTGGCAATTATAGATGATAGCTGGAAAGAACATCTGCGTGCCATGGACGATCTGAAGCAAAGTGTGCAGACGGTTTACCTCGAACAAAAAGATCCGCTCGTAATTTATAAAGTAGAAGCATACAACCTGTTCAAGCGCATGAGCTCAGATGTGAACAGGGAGATCGTTTCCTTCCTTTGCCATGCCTCTTTGCCAATACAGGCCGATGACCAGCAACAACTGCGTGAAGGCCGGCAGATGAAGACGGACATGAGCCGGATGCATGCAAACAAAGAACAGATAGATGCAGTTGGTGATGATTATGCAGCGAATGAAAAAGATTATTTCGATCCCTCAGGCGGTGACGTGGCCGTAAAGAAAGAACCTATCCGTGTTGGACCAAAAATCAGCCGCAATGCTCCATGCCCATGTGGTAGTGGTAAGAAGTATAAGAACTGCCATGGGAAGGAAGGGTAGATGACTTTTTATATAATTCAAACCTCTGTTTTTGCAGGGGTTTTTTGTGGAAGTGATAAATGTTAGTGCTGCTGCTCTTGAGCTTTGGTAGCCCGAACTTAATTTAAGTCTCCGTTGAGGGTTCGGTTCCCTGATCAACAAAGCATTAAGATGATTTAAAAAAATTAATTAAGTTGTAAGAATTATATGAACCTATTTTTATCTGACAATTATTTAAAATAATAATGCCCTATGAATGAGGCATGACAAAGGAAAGAAACAATTTCCCTGTTCACATCTGAGCTCATGCGCTTGA
>MWVT01000068.1_pt1 | contig 17892 bp, 12 predicted proteins | sample 1047201 | NCBI WGS metagenome assembly MWVT01 (sample SAMN06349988, study PRJNA376086) | soil metagenome | isolation source: TG5-1 sample Antarctic (ecotone) soil | place: Antarctica | collected 2015-01-13 | reverse complement strand
CCCAAAAATCTGTGTTCAATGTATTGTACGATGGAACTTCTTATTTTATTTCGGAGAAAGATTCCATATTTGTTTTCAATGAAAAGCTCAAACGGTTCATCCAGGATACATCTTCTTTCCTCAAAAACTACATAGCACATGATGCAGATGGCACAGGTGATGCACCCACAGATCATCTGGGTAGGGTGTGGGCTAATTTGGGATCGGGTGTATTTGTTAAAATATCAACTAAAGACAACAGCCTCAAAATTATTGATGCTCCGTTCAGGGAATTGAAGAAAGACTATCCGGTTTGGGCAATTCATCCATCCGTTGATAAAAATGGTAAATCTGTTGTTTGGTTTGCCAGCAGGGAAGGCGTCATCCGGTACGACGGAAATCTTGATGAAACTTCCAATAAATCTTACAATACTATTATCCGAAGAATAACCCTAAATGATGATTCCGTTTTTTATTCCGGGTTTGCTACACCTTCAGAGAAAGCTGAATTTTCACATTCCTGGAATTCAGTTCGTATTCAATATGCAGCTCCTTTTTTCAAACTGGAAAATGAAATCGTGTATTCCACTTACCTGGAAGGCAAGGATAAAAACTGGTCGGAATGGAGCAAACAAAATTTCAGGGGATTTGGCAATCTTACTGCAGGTAAATACACCTTCAGGGTGAAAGCCAAAAATATTTATGATACAGAAAGTAAGGAAGCTGTTTTTTCATTTAGTGTTTTACCACCATGGTACGCTTCCTGGTGGGCATATATTCTATATCTGATCATTGCAACTGCTATAATATATTCCATTGTTCGCTGGCGTACCCATCAGTTGCAAGCCAAGCATCGTGAGCTTGAAAAAACGGTAGCAGAACGTACGGCACAACTAAGCCATCGTGTGGAAGAACTGGCTGTTATTAATAGTGTTCAGGATGGGTTAGTAAGAGAAATGAATATGGAGGGTATTTATGAATTGGTGGGAGAAAAAATTAGGGAGATTTTTAATGCACAGGTAATAGATATCGTAACTTATGACAGTAGCACCAATATCATGCAAGATCGTTATGCTTATGAAAAAGGCGACAGGACTCTGGTAGGCACTTGGGAGCCCTATGGCTTCAGAAAGCATGTAATAGATTCCGGGCAGTTGTTACTGATCAATGAGGATTATGATAAAAAAAGCAGCAATTTCAACAGCAAACCAATTCGTGGAGAACAGCCAAAATCTGCAGTGTGGGTTCCCTTAATTAGTGGTAATGAGGTGAAAGGAATGATCAGTTTGCAGGATCTTGACAAGGAACATGCTTTTTCAGATTCAGATGTAAGCCTGCTTACCACATTAGCCAACAGTATGAGTGTTGCCTTGGAAAGTGCCCGTCGCTTTGACGAAACGAACCGGCTATTGAAAGAAACCGAACAACGCTCAGCTGAATTGGCAGTGATCAATAGTGTTCAGGAAGGTCTGGCTCATGAATTGGATATGCAGGCTATTTATGATTTGGTAGGTGACAGAATACGGGAGGTATTTAATGCGCAATCTGTAATGATAGCAACATTAGACAAAGAAGTAGGAGTAGAATATTTTCAATATAATTATGGTAAAGACGGACGGTATTATCCTCAACCAAGACCTTATGATAAACTAAGAGTGCATCTTATTAAAACGCAGCAAAAAATATTAGTTAATAATAATATTGAAGAAGCAGTTGCAAAATTTGGATTGAATGTTATACCGGGTACTGAGTTACCTAAATCAATACTGTTTGTTCCTTTAACTTCAGGGGGGAAAGTAAACAGTTATGTTAGTTTACAAAACATGGATTTGGAAAATGCCTTCAGCGATTCTGATGTTCGCCTTTTGGAAACCCTTTCCAACAGTATGAGTATAGCTTTGGAAAATGCCCGCCTTTTTGATGAAACAAATCGTTTACTAAAAGAAACAGAACAACGTACCGCAGAATTGGCAGTGATAAACAGCGTTCAGGAAGGGCTTGCGCATGAACTGGACATGCAGGGCATTTATAATCTTGTAGGAGACAGAGTTCAAAAACTATTTCAAACACATGCTGTAATCATTGCAACTTTTGAGCTTGAGAAAGGAATAGAACATTTCAATTATGCTTTTGAAAATGGACAAAAATTTCAGTTTGATTCCCGGCCCATAAATACGCTGCGTCGTATACTTATTGAAAGAAAGCAAACTATTTACATTGATAATGAAGAAAAAGCAAGAGATGAATATGGGATCACAGCAATTGGAGATACAAAGATGCCTAAGTCGTTGTTGTTTGTTCCTCTCCTCAGCGGCAACAACATTAAGGGTTATGTAAGTATCCAGAATGTTGATAATGAAAATGCATTCAATGAATCTGACATTAGGTTGCTTGAGACATTAGCCAACAGCATGAGTGTGGCACTGCAAAATGCAATACTATTTGATGAAACGACTCATCTTCTTGCAGAAGCCAAACAACGAGCTGCGGAATTAACTACTGTAAACTCTATTAGTAAAGCCATTGCCTCTCAGTTAGATGCGGATGAGCTGATCCAATTCGTTGGAGACGAGATGAAAAATCTGTTTAAAGCAAACATTGTTTACCTGGCTTTGCTGAATGAAAAAACAAGAATGATACACTTCAAGTATCAATTTGGTGAAAAAATGGAGTCCAGGTTGGTGGGAGATGGGCTCACTTCGAAGATTTTAATGACAGGTGAATCTCTTTTAATTAATAAGGAGGTTGAAGAAAAAACGAAGGAGATGGGGATTAAAAGTATGGGAGTCACTGCGGCATCATACCTCGGAGTTCCCATTCCAGTGGGAGATGCCGTGATAGGTGTGATAAGCGTTCAAAGCACGGAACATGAAAATCGCTTTAATGAAAATGATCTTCGTTTACTTTCTACTATTGCTGCCTCAGTAGGCGTAGCATTAAACAATGCAACGCTTTTTGAAGATATTAAACAGACAAAAAAGCAAGCAGAATCTGCAAGCAAAGCTGCAGAAAAAGCCAATGAAGCCAAGAGCGCTTTTCTTTCCACAGTCAGCCATGAGCTAAGAACACCGCTTACCTCTGTATTAGGCTTCGCCAAGATTATCCGAAAAAGACTGGATGAAAAAATATTCCCTTCGGTAAACAGGACAGATCAAAAAACAGAAAAAACAATTAATCAAATCCAGGAGAACTTGAATGTAGTCATATCAGAAGGTGAAAGACTTACCCATCTGATTAATGATGTTCTCGATCTTGCCAAAATTGAGGCGGGAAAGATGGAATGGAATGTAGAAGAAGTCTCATTGGCAGAAGTTGTAGAAAGAGCAATCTCCGCTACTACTTCCCTATTTGATCAAAGATCTTTGCGTCTTGAAAAAGAGATTGAAGATGATCTGCCCACTATTCAGGGTGACCGGGATAAGCTGATACAGGTGATCATTAATCTTATTTCCAATTCAGTAAAATTTACGGAAAAAGGTTCTGTTACCTGCCGGGTTTACCAAGAAAAAGAGGAACTTATAGTAAGTATCAGCGATACGGGTATCGGAATAGCTCCTGAAGATTACAATGCTGTGTTTGAACAATTTAAACAGGTGGGGGGAGATACACTGACAGATAAACCAAAAGGAACTGGACTGGGTTTGCCTATTTGTAAAGAAATTGTTGAACACCATGGTGGAAGGATTTGGCTGGAAAGTGAACCGGGCAAAGGAAGTACTTTCTCATTTGCCTTACCTATAAATAAATCCACGCCTGCCCCGCGCCCACTGCATCTTGACGAACTAATAAAACAGCTAAAAGAACAAGTGGCCTATTCACATTTAGATCTAAAAGCAGGAAAGCCAGCAAATATTCTCATTGTAGATGATGATGATTCTATTCGTTCCCTCCTGCAACAGGAATTGGGAGAGGCAGGTTATCAAATTGATGAGGCCGCCAATGGAAAAGAAGCACTGGCAAAAGTGCGGGCTAAACGCCCCGACCTGATCATTCTTGACATCATGATGCCGGAAATGAATGGGTTTGATGTGGCTGCTGTTTTAAAAAATGATCCGCAAACAATGGACATTCCCATTATTGTATTATCTGTTGTGCAAGACAAAGCAAGGGGATTCAGGATAGGAGTGGACAGGTATCTTACCAAACCAATAGATACAACACTTTTGTTTGACGAAATTGGAAGTTTGTTGGAACAGGGCAAATCAAAGAAAAAAGTAATGGTGGTTGACGAAGACAGTTCTGCAGTGAAAACATTATCTGATGTATTGGAAGCAAGGGGTTTCAATGTAGTAGAATCGGACGGGAAGGAATTAATTGAAAAAGCTATTTCCAGCCAGCCTGATATTATCATACTTAATTCATTGCATTCGGACAAGCAAGAAGTAATTCAAACGTTACGGTTTGAAAAAGGATTGGAAAATGTGTTGTTTCTGATTTACCAGTAAAAGCCATATAAATAAACTCACTAAATAATAAAACAATTATGGAGAAAAAAATCCTGATCGTAGATGATGAAGCACATATCCGTATGCTGATTGAGCAGACTCTTGAAGAACTGGAAGATGAAGGTGTTGAATTTTTAAGTGCCGAAAATGGGGAGCAGGCTCTGGAACTTATAGTGGCAGAGAAGCCCCAGCTCGTTTTTCTTGATGTAATGATGCCAAAATTAAATGGTATGGAAGTGTGCAGGCGGGTGAAAAAAGAATTGTTACTTGAGAAGGTTTTTATTGTGTTATTAACTGCCAAGGGCCAGGAGCTCGACCGCATGAAGGGGCAAGAAGTAGGCGCTGATGTGTATATGACCAAACCTTTCGATCCTGAAATGATCCTTGCAAAAGCAAGAGAAGTATTAGGTATGGAAAAATAATTATACAAATTTTATATCACCCTCTCAATGGCAAGACCAACGCTGAAAAACTTTATTAAAAAAAATGAGATCACAACATTGATCACTTCTCTTATAGATCAGTTACAGGCCGCTGTATGGGTTGAAGACGATTTAGGAAAATACTTAGTAGGGAATCAGTCTGAAGAATCTCAGTATTCAAATACCATTATCGTTGATGATCAAATTATAGGGTTTGTAAAAGGTGATCAAAAAGCTGCTCTCATTTATGATCTTCTAAATCATTTATTAAAGAAAGAGGCAGAGAAAAAAAAGATGGGGAGCGAAGTGTTGAACCTATACCAGGAGATAAACCTGATTTTTAATTTTTCGGAAAAGCTGGCCCAAACAATTAATGCTTCAGCTATTTGTTCTATTACCCTTGATGAAGCAAGAAGTGTAATTAAATCGGATAATGGAGTGATTATTTTATGGGAGGAGGTTACGAAAAAATTACAGGTTTTATCTACATCTCAGGAATCATTTTTTAATCAGGAAACAATCAATAGTCAGTTACAATTTTTACTTACCATTGTATTGGGTGGACAGTCAGAAATTGTGACAGACACTTCTCCACTCAAAGAAGCTGGAATTGTTTTACCGGAAGTGCGGTCGGTTATTTATTCTGCATTAAAGGTTAGTCAGCGGGTGATGGGGGCTATTATATTGGGTAGTAATGAAGATGTGCAATATACAGCCGGTGATTTAAAATTATTGACCACACTGGCTTTGCAATCATCAGCAGCCATTGAAAGCGCCTTGTTATACCAAAAAAATATCAGGGAATCCAAAGAAAGGGAAGAAGCCATGCGCCTGATGTATGAAGTGACCGAAAAATTTGTCCCTCACGAATTTATCGGGGCGCTGGGTCACAAAGTGCTTACTGATGTAAAGCTTGGAGACAACGTAGAAAAAATAGTCACCGTTCTTTTTTCCGACATCAGGGACTACACCACTTTATCAGAGCAAATGACCCCGGAAGAGAATTTTCAATTTATATGTTCATTCAATGAACGCATGGGACCTGCTATACGCAAACATAAAGGATTTATCAACCAGTATATCGGCGATGCCATCATGGCAATTTTTCCCTTCAATGCTGCCGATGCCTTATCAGCTGCAATTGAAATGCAACGAGAAGTAGCAGAACTAAATAAATTACGAAAAATAAATAATGAAACTTCTATTCAGATAGGGGTAGGTATGCATACAGGTCCGCTAATAATGGGTATAACAGGCGATGAAAACCGTATGGATGCCACAACCATTTCAGATACTGTGAACACGGCATCAAGACTGGAAAGTCTTTCAAATTACTATAAAACAAGTATCATTTTAAGTGGCTCCTGCATGGAGCAAATTACCCAAAAAGAAAAATATCTTTTGCGCTACCTGGGCCTGGTGCAATTAAAAGGAAAACACCAATCCATTAAAATATATGAGTGCTTCAGTGGTAACACTCAAGAAAATATATTCAATAAACAAAAAACACTTTCTGTTTTTAATGAAGGGATGGATAATTATTTAAACAGATCATTTGGAAATGCCGTCAAGGCTTTTTTATCAGTCAAAGAAGCCGACCCTGATGATCTAACAGCCGAATTTTTTCTAGCGAATGCAAAACAATTTCTTCAAAAAGGTGTGCCTGAAAGCTGGGGCGGCGTTCAGAAAATGATGAATAAGTAAATCAAAAAACAAAAATCAATTTTTTTCAAAAAAATTGGAAGTGAATACTTTTCTGAAATATACTTAAATCAAAAAGTAAAATTATTTCGTGTCTGAATCCCGCCAGCTCGCTGCTATTGTGGGGAATCTTGAAAAACATAATTATTATACTCAATCACTGCCCGGAAACTACTTAATTGCTCTACATACTTAAACCAAACAATGGAACCAACTGCTACAACCAAATACAAAACTGTTTCTACTGCTGTACCCCTTATCTCAAACCGAACGCATTGGGGTTAATTCACATAAAAACTGATCCCCAAGTTTGATGATATACGCTCCGATCCGCGTTTTATTATTTGCTTCGGCGTATTGGATTGCCACAATGAAATATATTAGGAGTAAATTTTTTAAGAGTATGCCTCAGCAATCAGCAAAAAAGCAAATTAAAACCCCGTTAATAAAATATCTTTTCTTCTTACTCTTGTTGCCACTATCAGCACTTACTCAAAGCAGTGAACCGGCTATTGATAGTATAATTAACCAACATAATACAAAAGGATTTAGTGGTGTAGTGCTTGTGGCAGATAATGGCCATGCTTTATATCACAAAGCTTTTGGCTTCCGGGAATTTGCTTCCGGAATTCCTTTGCAGGCATCTGACATTTTTGAAATGGCTTCCATATCAAAAACTTTCACCGCCATGATCATTATAATGCTGAAAGAAAAAAGCAAACTGAATTATGATGACCTGGTTGAAAAGTATCTTGACATTCCGTACAAAGGAATCACCATTCGTCACCTGCTGACACATACAAATGGCTTACCCGACTACCAGGAGATCATGGACAGGAACTGGGACAAAACAAAGGTTGCAGGCAATGATGATATTTTAAAATACCTGAATAAGTATGCTCCTCCGAAATTGTTTGAACCTGGCAGCAAATATGAATACAGCAATACCGGCTATGTGCTGCTGGCAAGCATTGCTGAGCAGGCAAGTGGAAAAGATTTTATTAAACTGTGCAGAAAGTGGATATTCAAACCACTTAAGATGAGCAGCACCAATATCCGGACCCTTAAAGAAAAAAAAGGAACTAAAAACTTTGCCATCGGGCATATTTATGTGCCGCAGAAACAGCAATATGTTCGTGCTGATTCATTTCCTTCATCAGATTATACGATTTGGCTCGGTAAAAGGAAGGGTCCGGGGCGGGTCAGCTCTTCCGCTGCTGATCTGTTGAAATGGGATCAGGCATTATATACCAATAAGCTTGTAAACCAATCGACTTTGCTGGAAGCTTTTGCACCTTATAAATTATCAACTGATTTATTGACAAACTATGGCTTTGGATGGATGTTACGATCACATCCGCAATCAGGAAAAATTGTTTACCACACAGGCGATAACCCGGGTTATGAGAACAGTTTTGTACGGTATATTGATAAGAAGAAAACAATTATCATTTTAAGCAATAATGCCTATGACAATTTGGAGGCTATGATTCAACAAATAGAAAATAAATTTCAATAGCCAGACAAATGGTATTATAAAAAAGGGCCGGATTACTTTCCGGCCTCTGACAATTGCTTAGCCTTTATCTTTGATTATACCATCAGGTGTTTTAAGCATAATAAAATACATTCCTTTTGTCAGCCCTGTTGCATTTATTTCCATTCTGTTGTTCTCTTTTTGAGCAGTAGCAAGCCTGGTAAGTGCAACGGACCCATTGCTTTTTAATAATTTAGCACTTATCCGACCATCCTTGCTGCTTGTAAATTTGTAAGCCAAAAACAATTTAAATAATATCATTTATGTCCAGGATTTATCTTAATCCCGAATATGGAGTCAAATACGGTGTCCTAACTATGCATTTGTTTAAAAAAATAATATTGACAATCGCCACTATTTTACCTGTTATACTATCAGCTCAGCAAGTTGAGTCATCAAATGCTGCATAGAAATTCGTTGCTTCACTAAATTTTAATCAACAAAAGATTACAATTTTTTCTTTAAGAGATACCAACAGATTTAACTGGTTTTATGTGCCACTTAAAAATCGTATGGGCATATCATGGAATGAAATGAATGCAAAGCAAAAAAAACTAAGTTTTCTATTACTGCAATCTTTTTTAAGTGGTAAGGCCTACCAACAGAGCCAGGATATTATAAAGCTTGAAAATATATTAAAACAAATGGAGCCTCACCGTGAAGCTGGATTCGGGATCCGGGGAATTATAAGTTTGTTTTTTTTGGCAACCCCCTCAAAGAAAAAGCCTATGTCTGGCGATTTGAAGGTCATCATTTATCCTTTACATTTTCATCAATCAATCATACCATTACTTCTGCCACCCCGGCTTTTATGGGAAGCAATCCTGCTATTATACTTACAGGTTCGGGCAAAGGAAAGGAAATTTTGAAAGATGAATCCGGTTTAGGGTTTTCATTATTACACACACTCAAGTCAAATCAGTTATCTAAAGCTCTTTTTCAAGGGAGGTTCCATCTGACATCTTAACGGGCAATCAAAGGGAAGTTTTTATAGATCAACCTCAAGGAATTTCTTATTTGGAATTGGATGACATTCAGAAAAAAAAATTGATAGAATTGATCAGTCTTTATATATACCGTAATACGAGGCTGTTTGGCAATCAATGATGAAAGAAATAACGAATGATGGTTTGGAAAATATATATTTTTTATGGATCGGTGCACAACAAAAAGAAATAGGGAAGCCACACTATTACCGCATTCAGGGCCCAGGCTTTATCATAGAGTTTGATAATTCGCAAAACAATGCCAATCATGTACATACTGTTTTCAGAGATCTGAGACGAGACTTTGGCGGGGATGAATTAGGCAAACACTATAGAGAGAAGCATTGAGAACTACGTTTTTTTTCTCCTTTTGCAATCTGTAAATGTTATAAGCTTAAAGTCGAGATAGAGTTGTCGTTCACTTTTTCGTTTTCATATAGTCCAATGTTGGAACAAGGTTATAACATTAATTCAATTTTTCAGACAAAATTTCCCTGATTTGGTACTCCTGTATCAGCGCCGGGTTTTCAGGTGTCAATGTAAAAAATACTTTAATATTTTTCTTTTCTGCCTCCAAAATAAAGCTGCCTCTCAAATTATTTTCTGGGAGTAAATCATGCACACGAACGATTTTCCCTGCACCGGAAAATATCCTGCGGGCATCCGCTCTTAATGAATCAATTAAATAATCAGCAAAGAAATTCTCAGCAAATATTCCGCTCTTTTCTGCATCTTTCCAATGGGGCAATAACTTTACTAATTCGCTTTTCCTTTGATTCAATATCGGTGAAACAGGCAGTGCTCTTTTTTTCAATTGTGCCAGCTTTCTTATTGTGTCTAATACGGCGAGGTTGATGCCGCCCACACCTGCATAAGTGCGATTGGCAAATGAAACCACGCCAATGCCATATTCAGTAAATATTCTCCATTGACTGCCGAAGCCTGGCAATCCTCCGCTATGGCCCACCCAGGTATTCCCTTCACAATCTTTAGTAACACCGAGGCCATAAGCATACTGCGAACTCACAGGGCAAACCCTTCCACCATTGGGATAGCGAAAGCCTGCATTGAATCCGCTGAACACTCCCGCTGTATGCATTTCCCTTAATGAACTTCTTTTTAAGACATTACTTTCTTTGCCATTTTTAGGAGGCCAGGCATCAAGGTGAAGGATCATATATTTTGCAAAATCTTCAACAGACGATATCAAACCTCCCATAGCTCCATACGAACCATCATGCAACATCTCTTCTTCCTTCCAGTCCCCATTGATCCAGCGGTAACCATGGGCCAGTTTCGCGGCAGGCACTTTTGTGTATTCCCAATATGTATTGTTCATTCCCAAAGGCTTCAAAATATTTTCTGTAATGTATTGCTGATAAGGCTTACCGGAAACTCTTGTAATTATATTTCCCAACAACGAAAAACCAAGATTACTGTATTCGTAGCTAACTCCCGGTACATTGGAAAATGAAACTCCTTTTTCAATGATGTCTAATAATTCTTTATCACTATCTGCCAATTGCCTGTCGCCCCATGGATTATCTTCGGGAAAGCCGGCTGAATGTGTGAGCAGATTCCGAATGGTAATTGGTGCTGCATCTGTTGTCAGGTACTTAACACTTTTCATTTGAGGAATATATTTCGATGCAGGGTTATCAAGGTTCAACCTTCCTTCGTCTCTTAGTTTCACTATCGCCATTGCCGTAAAGCTTTTAGTCATAGATGCCATCCGGAAAACAGATTGTGTATTCACTTCTGTTTTGTTGGCAACATTTGTATAACCTGCCCCACCTGAATAGATCAGTCGTCCATCAGCTACTATGCCATAAGCAATGCCCGGTATATTATTTTTCAAAGCAAAATCAGTAAACATTGCTTCTACAACCGACTGAGTGTTTTTCAGTAGTTCAATTCTGTTTTTTTCTTCATTGCCTGGATTTGTATTCGATTGTCCGTATGCTGTAGTGAATAATACAATAGACAACAGAATTATATTTATTTTTTGCATACATTAAATGTAACGTTTTCAGGAATTGTGGGTACCAAACTTTGTTTGCCTGACTTATCGTGAAGGAGTTATAATTATCTTAGAGAGATGAAAAATCTTGTATCTCTTTTAAGCTCCCTCATTCTATTCTTTTTTGCGAATGCACAAAACGCTGATATACTCATTCGTAATGGGAAAATTTTAGACGGCACGGGAAATTCGTGGTACTATGGCGATGTAGCTATTAAGGATGGAAAAGTATTACTTATTGGTAAAAATCTGAACCTGGCCGCTACCAAAATCATTGATGCCTCAGGGCTTATTGTATCTCCGGGTTTTATAGATGTGCACACGCATATCGAAGGCGACGAAATGAAAAATCCTACCGCCAATAATTTTATCATGGATGGCGTGACCACAGTAGTTACAGGCAATTGCGGATCATCGAATGTGGATATAAAAACATACTTGCAAAGAATAGATTCTTTGAGGCCTTCTATCAATGTAGCCACACTCATCGGGCACAATGATGTACGCAGGGCTGTGCTTGGCAATGCCAACCGTCAACCTTCAGAAGATGAAATGAAACGCATGGAAAGCATTGTACACCAGGCTATGCAGGATGGAGCAGTTGGCCTGAGTACAGGCCTTATTTATATTCCGGGTACTTATTCCAAAACTGAAGAAATTGTAAGATTGGCAAAAGCCGCTGCAGCACATAAAGGCGTGTATGCATCGCACATGCGCAATGAAGGAGATAAAGTGACTGAAGCAATTGAAGAGGCCTTACACATAGGCCGGGAAGCAGCTATGCCTGTACAGATTTCTCATTTTAAATTAAGCGGACAACAAAACTGGGGGCGTAGTAAAGAAACTGTTCCCATGATTGTGAAAGCAAGAAGCGAAGGATTGGATGTTACGATTGACCAGTATCCTTATACTGCAAGCAGTACAGGACTTGCTACATTGATTCCTGATGAAATTTTAGCCGATGGTCCGGATTCAATAAAAGCAAGATTACAACGACCTGAAGTAAGGAAATATGTTGCCGGTGAAATGTTGAAAAGTTTGAAAAAAAGAAATCTGAAACATTTCAGTTACCCGGTAGTGGCCTTTCATCGTGCAGATACTACATATAATGGAAAGAGTATAGAAGAAGTAAACCTAATGAAGGGGCGCAAGAATAAATCAAAATACGAAGCAGAGACGATTATGGATATGATGGTTGCAGGTGGCGCATCCATGGTGTTTCATGGGATGAGCGATGAAGATGTAAAACGCATAATGCAATACCCATTCAATATGTTTGCCTCAGATGCATCTATCCGCATATTTGGTGAAGGTGCTCCTCATCCCCGGGGATTTGGTACCAATGCAAGAGTGCTGAGCAAATATGTACGTGACGAAAAAGTAATATCGTTGGAAGAGGCCGTACGCCGTATGAGTTCGTTACCTGCACAGAAATTTGGATTGAAAGACAGAGGTATTTTGCGTGAAGGTTTTGCAGCAGATATAGTTGTGTTCAGTGAAAAAGATGTGCAGGATATTTCCACTTATGAACAACCACATGCATACTCAAAAGGATTCAAATACGTGATCGTTAACGGAGCGCTTGTCGTAGAAGATGAAAAACATTTAGGAACCCGTAGTGGTAAAGCATTGAGGAATGGCCATAATACCCATGAAATTAAGAAGTCAACAATCTTTTAGCATTATTTAAGATTAATTATTTCCCTTTTCTCAAGATTCTTTAATACCTCACTTTTTTCTAACAAAGCCGGTCGTAGCTTTTTTTGCGATAGTAACTGAAGCTGATCGCCTGCATGTTTACTTCCCGGTTGCGACGAATTACCATAACTCAACAAAACACTTGCCCTTGCTTTTTTACCAAATTCTGTAATGGCCACATAAGTATCTCCATGGTAAGCACGGTTTTTTTTGTCCTGGTCTTCTCTAAAATACATCGTTCTGAAAACCCCTGATCTATCCGTTCCCCCATTACCAGGGAGGTCGACATTATTAGCCCTGAACCGGTTAGCATCACCATAAGCGACATCTAGCGAACCATATTTTTTTAAAACCTCGCTTGCAGCCATTGCTAATAATTCGACGGCTTTTTTAGGATCTTTTAAACCATCAGGTGTTGACACAGGCTCTGCTAAGCTCCACGGTTTAGCAAACATGTCTCTATTCAATTTAGAAAACCATAGGTCGAATAAAACTGCACCTCTACTCTCTGCATTGGTTGCTTTATCCCAGGCTTTTAAGATTGTTGCAGCTTTAGTGGAAAGGCTATCGGGGTATTGATCAACGGCTGCAAGCAGATCATCTAAAAACCGGTTAGCTGCTTCCATTTCTGTATTTAATTTATATCCCACCAGTTCATCAAAACTTACCGAGACATCATCTTTTATCATATTCACAGCACGTTGCGGACGTAATCCCATTTCTAAAGGCGACATGTATGCTGGAAATTTTTTTGGATCTAACATCACAGGATAAGTACTCGTCCATGGTGGATCATTTGCATTTTGCACAAAGCCCGAAGCGGGGTTAAATACTTTTGGAAGATCATTATAAGGATGTGTTTTGTTCCATATATATTTTGATGATGTGCCATCTATTGTGCCATTCCAAAACTTCGTGTCTCCCTCAGTTCTAACAGGTACATTTCCATTAAACAGGTACATAATGTTGCCAGCTTTGTCAGCATACACTACATTAAACATTGGATTCTGCAACATTTTGAGAGCAGACTCGAACTCGGCAAAATTTTTCGCTTTTGCCATTTTGTGATATTGTGCACCCATAAAAGCATTCTCTAAACCTGCAATGCGAACAGCATAGGCTTTACCGTTTTTATCTCCTATTACGGGCCCATGTTTTGAATATCTGAATGTTACATTTTCCTCCTGCATGGTTCCATCATCTTGCCGCACTTTTAATGCAACAGATCTTTTTATAAAAGGTATCATTGTGCTGTCAAGCAGGTACCCATCCTCTTTCAATGTAAGTTCATACCTGTCGCTGGCATCTATGGTATTAACGGTGTGCGTCCATCCGAGGGTTTGATTGAAAGCGATATTCAAATTAGGAAATCCTACTAATGAAACGCCATACGCACTAAAGCCGGGTGCATTTAAATGGGCTTCATAAAATGTAAAAAAATCCATCCAAAGCAAATGTGGATTGGTGAGCAGTAAAGCATTTTTAGATTGAGATTTAGAAGGACCAATTGCTATTGAATTAGAACCCGGCGTTGTTAACCTTTTGCTTGTAACTATATCACCACGCCCTAAAAATTCGAGACAAATAACTCGTGTGCTATGCGCTAATACATCATAAACGGTAACCGGAAGTACCTGCTGAAATTCTTTGCCTATGTCATCAAGGTGTGCCTTGGCATAAGCATTTATTCCTTTTACAAAAGCATCCAGGTAAACTTTGTATTCCGCCTTCTGCAGGTTATAATTTTTTTTCGCCTGCTCCGGCAAATTAAAAAGATGAACTTGTTGGTCTAAGTCAACATATCTCTTACCCCAGTATTCTGCAGCCCTGCCTCTTGCCTGCCCATACAATTGTAAAATTAAATTTGCATGGCTATGCATTTGCGACCAGCCGAAAGCATAGTACATTTCTGCTGTGGATTTACCGTATATATGCGGCACACCATAGTTATCCCATAAAATTTCTGACTTAGAAGATTGGGCTTGTGCAATAAGATAAAGACCAAAGAACAAAGTAAATAATAGTTTTCTTAATGTTTTCAGGAGGTATTTTGCCATCAGAATAGTTTACTGTTATTAGATGAAATGTACATGAGCTTTAATTTATTTTTCAGACATTCTTCAATCGTTGCCAATTAATCAACGCTTTTTCTTTACAAGTATTTTAGATCCTCTATTTGATTTATAATACTTTTATTATAATCATACTTTTAAATACCATAAGGAGATGGCTTTCAAACATTCTTTTTTGCAAAATAATTCATCAAATCAGTAATCGCAACTACACTTTCATAAGGAACTGCATTATAAAGCGACACACGGAAGCCACCTGCACTCCGGTGACCTTTTACACCAATCATCCCTTCTTCTTTGCAAAGAGATAAAAATTCTTTTTCTAAATCTGTATTTTCCATTGTAAAGCAAACATTCATTTTGCTCCGGTCTTCTTTCGCAACGGTACCATTGAATAAATCATGCGCATCAATGGCATCATATAGCAGTGCCGCTTTTATATAGTTTTGTTTTTCTGCTTCAGCTACACCGCCAATTGACTTCAACCAGCGAAGCGTAAGCAGGCATACATAGATAGCAAATACAGGAGGAGTATTGAGCAGTGAACCGGCTTCAATGTGATTTCTGTAATCCAGCATGGAAGGAATTTTACGATACACTTTTCCCAGGCATTTTTTATTCACGATCACCAGATTCACCCCTGCTGCACCAATGTTTTTTTGAGCCCCTGCATAGATCAATTCAAAGCGGTTGAAGTCAAGAACGCGACTTAAAATATCGGAACTCATATCGGCTACTAAGGGTACTCCTTTATTATAAAATAAGGATAGGTCCTGCCACTGTGTACCATAGATGGTATTGTTCGTAGTGAGGTGCAGGTAGGCTGAAGCAGGGTCAACGTGGAAGCTTTTAGGAAGATGATTATAATTTTGTTCTTTAGAACTGCACACCACATCTACATTTCCATAAAGCGCAGCTTCTTTGATAGCTTTTGCAGCCCACACACCTGTATCAGTATATGCTGCCTTAGCATCATCGTGCAACAAGTTCATCGGCATCTGGAAAAATTGAGATGAAGCGCCCCCATGCAGAAACAATACTTCATGTTCATCATCCAACAGCATCAATTCTTTAATGAGGGCAATGGCTTCATCAATCACATCCTGGAACAATTGTGTACGATGACCGATTTCTAAAATGGAAAGCCCTGTATTATTAAAATCAATAATAGACCTGCTCGCTTCTTCAAAAACCGGTTTGGGTAAAATAGAAGGTCCCGCATTGAAATTGTGCACTATTTTTTCTGCTGTTTTGTTCATGCTGTAAAGTTCAGATATAAAATTTATGAAAACGCCTGAGGTATTAACAATAGAAAGATTATTCGTGTACTCTTCCCTTGATTTCATTTTTTCTCCAGGCTTCGTTGAGTTGTTCAAACTCTTTAAATTCATCTTGAGAAAATTGAATTGATGAAATTGTTTTCAGATCAGGCTGTCCTGCATCTATCCATGCAGTGTACCAAAAAGATGCAATGGCATAGATAGATTGCCGCATTCGGCGTTCTATCATCCCATTTAGCTTTTTATCATAAGCCTTTGCAAAACGCGAAGAATATTGACGTATGATTTTGCCGTTTCTGTCTTCAAATGCAAATTTCTGATCTGCAGAAAAGTCAGCAGACAATTCTTTTTCATGTCTTAATACAGTATCGGCTGCTGCAGCGCTTTCCAACACGCGGTTCCATATAAAGTCTCCCGGGCTTTTTATATAAGCGGCTTTGCCGATAAAAAAATCCCATTCGTTTTCGGCTAATAATTCCGGTACCCGGCTTTCCCAAAAACCATGTATTCCGTGCTGTCCGGTATGCTGGCCGTTGTGATTGCTGGATGCATGAAGGGGCACATGCGCATCGGCAAGGTAATGACCGATCTCTGCGACATTTTTCAAAATGTCAACACCATTTTTTTCTTTAACAGCATCAGTCAGTCGCCTTTGCATCACCTGTACCCACCAGGGCACGATGCCATGTTGCTGCAAACTGTCTTCTGAATATTTAGCAACTGCATCATTCCAGCCTCTTGGCAGCGAGTCGTATGGATAATTGCCATAATGATCTATGTCTATATAATGACGCGGACCTTCCTGCACTAGGGCATACCTGCGTTTATCCGGGTCAATGGCATGGTCGCTGATAAACTGAATATGCGATTTAAAAAACACCATCATTTCGGGCGGCAATAAAAACACCGCATAATAATTGATTTTGCGATGAGCATAAAACCCCCAGCAGAAACATTGTTGGTAAATGATAATAAAAAATATGAGCAGGATGTGTTTTTTCATTAATTAATTTTTCACTCTGAATGGTGAATGGGCTAATAGGCAATGAGCAAACGAGCAATTAGGGAAAAAGAAATTACAACAGGCAATTGACAACAGACCACCATCATCTGTCATCGCCATTAAAAATCAACCATCCGACATCAGCGATCCGACATCTACCATCATCTGTCATCCGGCATCAGACATCTTACTATCATCCAATATCTTTTCTTTATGTTCCTCTACATGTGTCACTCCACCGCTTATTGCAAATTTCATTGCTTCGGCAGCGTTCATACTAGTCACAACTTTGATCCTGCTCTTAGGCAAAAGATAAACATTACCTGATATAGAATACGATGCTGGAATGTAAACAGCTACATAATCACTAAATCCAAGATCTTTTACATCATCTTTCGTGATGAAACCCATCCGCCACACATCATTGTCATCGATATTGGCCAATACGGGTTTATTAAATTTCTTTTTTTCTCCGGCAAATGCTTCAAAAAAATCTTTTACTGCGGAATAAATAAACCGGATGCCCGGCGTTCTTTGCAAAAGGCTGTCAAAGAGGCTGAATAATTTTAATTTAATAAAAAAGGAGCTCAAATAACCTACAAGACAAATCCCAAAAATTACGATCAAAAAGCCTAAACCATAATTATGGACCTGTACATTGCCTCTTTCATCGGTAGATGTGAAAAGTGGAATAAGGCTGTCAATGGAAGAAACGATCCAGTATATGGAGTAAGCTGTAATGGCAACAG
>MWVT01000067.1_pt1 | contig 17935 bp, 13 predicted proteins | sample 1047201 | NCBI WGS metagenome assembly MWVT01 (sample SAMN06349988, study PRJNA376086) | soil metagenome | isolation source: TG5-1 sample Antarctic (ecotone) soil | place: Antarctica | collected 2015-01-13 | reverse complement strand
GGTTAATAAAAGATTTTCATATTCAATTGGCTTTATTCATTACTTTACTTAAACACACTATATTTACTAATTATAGTAAATAGTAAACTATGACTATTGAAAATCAAATAGTTATATACTTAAAGCAAAATTTTGAGGCTTCTCCGGTTAATTTAGCAGATGTTATTCCCGTCTCAAAACAAATGCTTCATAGGGTGCTTAAAAGGATGATTGAAGAAGATTTGCTCGAAAAAATTGGAAGAACTCCGAAAGTTTATTATAGGCTTAAAGAAAAAGTTGAAAAAAAACAAGCACCACGGGAAGATATATCAGAAGAGGAAAAACTATTTCTAAATGATCACTTTAACATGTTTACCGAAACTGGAAATGAGTTAGATGGCATAGAAGGTTTTGAAAGATGGTGTGCAAAACAAAGATTACCGTTACAAAAAACCATCTCAGAATTTATAAATACCCGGCAAAAATACCTGGCCTACTACAAAAACAATCAATTTATTGATGGGACAGAGAAATTAGTAAATACAAAAGGGTTTAATAAAGTCTGTATTAATAAAATGTATTACGGCGATTTCTACGCAATAGAAAGATTTGGAAAAACAAAAATTGGAAATCTTTTACATTTTGCCAAACAGGGACAGAATAAAATGCTGATGGAAAAAATTTGTAGTCAGTTAAAACCAAAGATTGAAAAGCTAATCAGTGAAAAAGAAATTGATGCGGTTGGATATATCCCGCCGACCATAAAAAGAGAAGTTCAGTTGATGAACTATATGAAAAGATCATTCAATTTTTCTTTACCACATATTAATATAAAAAAAGTAAGTGGTGTTATACCTATTCCGCAGAAAGCATTGGCAAAACTGGAAGAGAGAATCAGTAATGCAAGGTCAAGTATTGTGGTAGATGATAAAAGAATGTTTAAAAAAATTTTGCTGATTGATGATGCAGTAGGTTCAGGAGCAACTATCAATGAAACAGCTTGCAAAATGAAACTTAAAAAAATGACTGCTGAAGTAATAGGTTTTGCTGTAGTAGGGAGTTTTAAAGGATTTGACGTTATACAAGAGGTATAAGTTTTTTTCCATTAAGATTTTTAAATTTGTTGTTTTCTAATTGCACGGAGCTATGTTCATACCCTCTTCGTATAAAAAGGCTTCGCCAACAATAGACTTAACTCAACATTTCAACTTTTTTATAAAGAGTTTTGAAATTCATAGTGGATATATGAAAATTGATGCCCTCCAGAACACCCGTTGCTGCCGATCGTTTTGCAAAATAGATAGATTTATTTTTTCTTAATTCTTCAAGTTCGGGGCTGTAATTGGCTACCACAATTCCTTTTGCTTTACCGTTAAGCATATCCTTATCATTACCACTGTTACCTGCTGTTATAAATTGTTCAAGCGGCATTTTCCATTTATAACTAAGGTAGCGCACTGCACTTCCCTTGCTTGCCCGAAATGGCAGCAAGTCCAGGAATTTATTATCTGTCAATAATACCCGGGCTCTGAGTTTATGATCATCCAGGAATTTATATAAATTAGCAATTGCATCTTCATTAAAATTTTCATCTACATAATAGCTTAGTTTAAAACGCCATTGGGCGTCGGGTTCCTGTAACCGTATTTTTGGAAATTTTATTAATGCCTGTTGTAATTCATTTCTTTTCCATTGATAGTCAATATGTCTATCCCATCCCTTATCCGGAATAAATTTTTCGGTATAATAAATTTCAGAGCCCGCCGAGCAAATTAGAATATCCGGCCCGGGAAGATCATACATAGCAAATGCCTGTTCTGTAATTTCCCTGTTTCTGCCGCTGGCAACACCAAATACCACTTTGCTTTTATTGTTATTAATCCATTGCGTAAATTCTTTTAGCCCTTCTGAATCTCTACCTTCCACCAGCGTACCATCAAGGTCAGAAATAATGAACAGTTCTGCATTGGCCAGTTTCTTTCCATAAGCAGTTTTATTGCCAAAATTAAGTGCATCATTATTTTTCTCTTTGAACAGGTTATTGATCACCTCAACATATTTGTTTGCAAATGATGTCCATGAATACAATTGGTTGGCGGCAACGATCCCATTGCCTGAATATTTTTCCCACGATGCCTGATCAGCAATGATTTTTTTGATCCCTTCAGCAATTGCTTTAGGATTTTCCACGTCAACCAATAATCCATTGTCACATTGTTCCAGAATTTCTTTTGGCCCCCCTGTAGGTGAAGCAATCACAGGCAGCCCACAAGCAGCTGCTTCCACAATCGTCAATCCGAAATTCTCTCCAGGAGTAGCATTTACAAATACTCCTTTTTTACGGGCAGCTAACCGGTATATTTCCGGTACATCCAGCTTAGGGTCATTTTTTTTAGGAAGGGCCATCTTGCCATACAGGTCATATTTGTCAAGGAGAAGCAAGAGGTTAGTTAATATATCTTTTTCATCGGCAGGCATTTGAGAAATATCTTTTCTCACACCGGCAAATATGGCAAGATTAGCGATGGCCTGTAATTCTTTATCCTCGCCATAACATTGAATGATAGTTTCAAAATTTTTCCGTTTGTCGGCACGTCCAATAGAAAGTATCAATGGTTTTGCAGGGTTAAATAAGAAACGATCTATATCCGAATTAATCCGGTACAATGCCTGCTCCTGTTCAAGAGACATTTTAAAGGAGGGCATATCCAAGCGGTAAAAAGGATAGAATATTTCTGGGGTTACGCCTGGTGGAATTACTTTAAACCTGCCAGCCTTTGCATTCTCATATAAAGAATACTGTGTATCTATTATGTGCTGTGTGCTAACAATAAAAACATCTGCAGTTTGCAACAGGCTTTCTTCAACAGAAATACGCCGTTCCATGTTGAATTTTTCCTCGATTTTTTCCGGCGACATTCCATCCTGTAATAGGATATTTTTTTTATTTCTTCCCAATGAATGCCCGGTGGCTAGAAAAGGTATCCCGAATATTTCACTCACCTGGCCAGCCAGATAATTACCATCAGCATAATGCCCATGAACCACATCGGGAATGTCTGCTTCGTCATCAATAAACCTAATTGTTTTATCTATAAACTCATCCAGGTAATCCCAAAGAGATTCCTTTGGACGGTAATTATTGCCACCACAAGTCATTCTTATAATGCGTGCTTTTTCATTTACAATTTCAATTTCTTTTTCATAAGAAATAGAAACCCGTTTGTCGATAATCCTGCGGGTGAAAAGGTCTACTTTTCGTACCTGTGGGTGCAGTGAAAGATTTTCCAACATCTCCAGTACATATTTTACCTGGCCACCTGTATCCTTATCTCTGCCAATTTCAGGATCATTAAAACGGAAGAGTCCATGTGGGCTATATAATTGAATGTAATATCCTTTCATGGTTTCCAATCTTTACATTATCCTGATAGCCGTAAAATTAGTCTAATCATTTTAATGGGTATTTTTACATTTTTTACCCACCTATAAAATGGACTATGTATTCAGGATCAGGATTTAGTGATTGGGAAATAGGCGATATTACTGTTATCATTCATGAGGGAGTCTATCACTTATTTCATCTTATCATTCCTAACCACGACTATATAGCACATGCTGTATCTCAAGATGGTATCTCATGGGAAAGAGTAAACAACGCTCTGTTTGTTGGTCATCCCGGTGAGTGGGACGATGACATGCTCTGGACCATGCATGTGATAGAAACAGGGGGTAAATTTGAAATGTATTATACGGGCCTGCAACGGAGAGATCGTGGTGTGATTTCAAGAATTGGCCTGGCGGAATCGACCGACCTGATAGTGTGGAACAAGAATCGGAAAAATATTTTTCCCATTGAGCCAAAAGGAATTTTTTACGAAACATACAAAACTAATCCCAGGACCTGGCTCAGTTTCCGTGACCCTTTCTGGTTTGAATATAAAGGAGAAGTGTACTTGCTTATGGCTGCACGTACACTTACCGGACCTTTGTCGCGAAGGGGTTGTGTAGGCATGGTAAAAATCACTAATGATATTGTGGAACTGATGCCGCCTTTATTGTACCCAAGGGTTTATGACGATATTGAATGCCCATGCGTTTTTGAACTGGACGGGCGTTTTTATTTGCTGGGGTCCATCAGGGAAGATATCAAAGTACGTTATTGGTTTGCAGATGATTTTTTTGGAGACTACCATTCTTTTAATGCGGATGTATTATTTCCGCAGGGAAACTATGCTGCCCGTACTGTGCAGGATGGAGCCCACTTACTGGTATATAATTTCTTTTATGCGTATGGAAAAATTGATGCCCTGCGTGTGTTACCGCCACCCAAAGAGCTTGTTACAGATGAAAAAGGAAGGCTTCTGTTAAAAACTTATTACCGCTGGGAACAGATGGTAAAAAAAACAATGCAACAAGCCGATTTCGGTCCTGTTAATAATTTACTTGGAAACCCCACTACTTCTCAAATCATTGAGCCGGGTAAGTGGACCTGCGGATCAATAAGCGGATACGAATTATTTTGTTTTCAAAAACCCTCTGCCAGTTTTATATGGGAAGGTATTCTAACAGTGGAGGGTATGGGAAAATTTGGATTGGTGAGCGATATTGACGATGATGGAAATGGCTATTTTATTTCTTTCGATCTTTCAAATGGGTTAGTAAATATAAGGACATGGGGTTTTAACCCATTGAACAGCAGGGAGAATTTTATTTTTCATGATATACAGTCAGGAGTTTTTACTATCAATAAAAACAAATCTTTTTATTTTAGGCTCATCCGTTATGGCAACTATATTGAGCTTTCTATTGATGGTATTGTAAAGCTCACATTAATGGACTATACCTTTTCGGGCAATGGTATTGGCTTGTATTCGTCTTCTTCTGTTATATCATTACAACAATTTACGATAAAGCTTCTCCCAAATCCAAGGGGAGAATATGCTAGCCAGGAAGAAGCGCAAAAATTGACTGAGTAAGACTTGAGAATTCAACAATTTACCATTCAACCAAGCACCTCTTTCACACTTTGTACTTCATAATCCGGGCAGGCTCCCTCCCGGGTAGCAATATAAGCGCCCAGTCCGCTGGCAAATTCGAGTGCATCTTTTGCGGGAACACTGTCCATTATGCTGGCTAAAAGTCCTGCCAGGAAAGCATCTCCGCTGCCTACCGTATCAGCCACCTCAACTTTGTATCCTTTATGACTAAAGGTTTCACCGTTCATGTATAATAAAGCTCCATCGCCACCCATAGTAACCACCATTTCTGGTATCTCAAATTTTTGGGCAATTGATTTCATCCTGTCTTCGGTAGTGCTATAATCAGAAAACCAGGTGCTGATCAGTTCCATTTCTTCCAGGTTCATTTTTAAAAGATCGGCTTTTAGTAACAGATCTTCCATTGTCGTTTTATTAAAATGAGGGGCTCTCAGATTTATATCCAATACCTTTTTTTGGGCCGTTTCCAGTAACCGAAACAAGGTTTCTCTTGAAACTTTATTTCTTGCTGCCAGGCTGCCGTATACAAAAAATCCTGCGTTCTTTGTCAGCTCTTCAAAAGAATCTTCCCATTTAATATAATCCCAGGCAACAGGCATCACAATATCATACACCATATTTTTATTTTCATCTGGCTTTGCATATACTTTTCCTGTTTCATATTTTTCATCTACCTGGAAATAATCGGTACAAACCCCTTTTTTTGAAAAAATTTCCACCAGCTTTTTTCCTTCATCATCATTGCCAATTTTAGTAATGACAGCAGGATGCTTTTTTTGTTTATGCAAATGATACGCAACATTTATTGGGGCACCACCCGGTTCTGCACCGGAAGGAAGTATATCCCACAACACTTCCCCGAAACAAACCACATTATGTTTAATATTATCTCTCATGTTTTAATATTTAATGGTTACACACAACGCCTGGTGTTGGCGCAGTATGGGTACCTCCCCTGGCAACAAGCAAGTTCTTAGCTGCCTGTCCCGCAGAATTGCTGGGATGTCCTCTCGTCTCAACGGCTATCGGGATGTGAGTGATTAAAGAAATGAAATCCATTAATTACATAAAGCTTATTAGTAAATGACCAACCCGAAACCAAAGAACAATACTGATAAATCCCAGGATTTCAATGTCCAGCCCGTCCTGAAGCTTCGGGACGCGGCAAAAATTTGTGACCTGTTGCACAATTCACACGTGTCAATAAAAATAGTTGTTTTCCTCTATGTTGGAATAGTAATTAAAAACATGCAGGAAAAAAACAATACACAGAAAAACTCTTCACCTTCTTTAAATTGATTTACAGAGTCCGGGCTACCGACCGATGCAAGAGTATATGATGAGCCGACAAAGCACAGGAACTTTATATACTATAGACATAGCAGGAGACCCAGCACATCATCTCATTACCCCGTGCAGAGAGTTTTACAGCAGATGAAAAAGACTGCGGGGCATTGATTCAAATAATACTAAGCGGGACCGTAGCAGATGCGTGTAGAGCGGCGTTATGAAAAGTTTGCGTAGCTGAATTTTTAAATAAGGCTTTAAAAGAGGGTTAATAATCATTATTTTTTGGTGGATCCTTTTTTTCGTTTTTATCTTTTTTACCAAATATGCCTCTAAGTATTCCTTTCTTTTCTTTTTCTGCAGGTTGAGTTGCTTCGCCAATTTTAGTTCCTTTTTTAGCAGATGTATCCCTCTTAGGTTTTTCTTTTTCCTTCTCCCTTGCATTTTCATCTACCGGCTTTTTCGATTCTGCTCCAATACTGTCAAAGCTTTCATCTAAGCCCCCATAATCATTTGCATTACCAACACCTACGTCATCGCCTTCCGCATTAGGTTGTGGATCACTTTCCAGTATGCTGTTAATGTCCCCACTGATTGTTTCATTTAATAAATCTGCAGGTTTTACAAACACGGCTTGTTTATCAATACCAAGAGATTTATCGGCATAAACTTTTTTAAAGAAGGCTTCCCAAATAGGTCGGGATGCCAATCCTCCATAGCCTTGTGTGCTTTCGATACGGATGAAACGATCATCGCAACCTATCCAGGTGCCTGCAAGTAATTGGGGCACATAACCAAAAAACCAGGCATCGGCATTATCATTAGTAGTACCGGTTTTGCCTCCCATTTCGGCAGCACCTAAACGCTGCATTAACCCAATTGCAGTTCCTTTAGTTACCGGGCCTTCCATTAATTTAACCATGTTATATGCGGTTACTTCACTAATGGCTTCTTTACGATTGGTGCTATAATCAAACCGCTTGAGCACATTGCCATTACGGTCTTCTATACGGCTAATAAAATATGGCTTGGTAGAAAAACCATGACCGGGAAAAATACTGTAACCCCATAACATTTCGTACAAAGAAAGATCGCAGGAACCTAAGGCGATGGAAGGATGCGGATCTACTTTTGTCGGAATATTGATACGTTCTAAAAAGCTGGAAAATTGCGCAGGCCCGACTTGCTTCATAATATAAGCCGATGCACAATTACGTGACCAGGCAAGTGCAGAAGCCATGGTTACAGTACGACCTGTGCAGGTTTTACTTGTTGCAGGTACCAGCCGGTCATTACCAAAATTTTGTTGCACATCTTCCACCATGGTTTCGGCAGTGAAGCCACGTTCTTCCATGGCTTGTGCATACAATAAAGGTTTGATGGAAGAACCCACCTGCCTTTTTGTGTTAAGGTTAGCATGGTCAAACTTGTAGGTTTTAAAATTAATACCGCCTACCCACGCTTTTATTTCTCCTGTTATCGGATCTGTTACCATAAAAGCGGTTTGCAGCATTTGCCTGTGATATTTAATTGAATCATAAGGCGTCATCACTGTATCCTTTTCATGTTTTATATTCCAGGCAAAAATTTTCATCTGCGTTTTTTTATAAAAAGTTTTTTTTATGTCAGCATCATTCCAGCCTTCATCTTTTAAATGATTCCAACGGTCGCTGTCTTTCATGGCTGTTTGCAATACATTTTCGTGCGTCTTCCATACACTGCCTGTTTTAATATTGCGTTGGGCATTTAATAATTTTTGAAGAACGGGCATTTGTTGCGCCACGGCTTCCTCTGCATATTCCTGCATGCGTGGATTGATGGTAGTGAAAATGCGCAAGCCATCATCATAAATATCATAAGACTCACCATCGGGGCGTTTTAAATCTTTTAAAACTGTTTTTAATTCTTCTCTTAATATTTCGCGGAAATAAGGAGCATAACCAGTGTTCTCATCCAGTTTTTTGTAGTTTAATTTAATGGGTTTTGCTTTTAACCGAATAGCTTCAGAAGCATTCAGAAAATCATTTCTTTCCATTTGACCCAACACTATATTACGCCTATCTAAAGCTGCCTTTGGGTTTACGCGTGGATTGTATAACGAATTGGCTTTAAGCATTCCAACCAACATAGCTGATTCTTCAATATTCAATCTGTCTGGTTCTTTTTGAAAGAAAGTCTTTGAAGCATTCCTGATACCATAAATATTATCTCCGTAAGGAACGGCATTTAAATAAAGTGCTATGATTTCTTCTTTTGTAAAATTTCTTTCCAGCCTGATAGCAATAATATATTCTTTTAATTTTTGAAGACTCCGAGTAATTGGATTGTTGGCTTTTTGCCCGTTAAATAAATTTTTGGCTAATTGTTGTGTAATAGTACTGCCGCCACCATCTTTTCCTAATTTGACAATAGCGCCAAAGGTTCTTTTAAAATCTATACCGGAATGATTGTAATACCGCTCATCTTCCGTTGCCACCAACGCATTTATTACATGTTTTGAGATATCGCTGTACACTACGCTGCTACGGTTCCCTCTTTCCCTGTAATATTTACCCATCATGGTTCCGTCTGCAGCAAATACTTCTGATGATTGTAAAATGCTTGGATTTTCAAGTTGCTTTAATGAAGGCATTTCCCCAAACATTCCAAATATGGCTAACAGGATAAACAAAAGAAAAGCTCCTAAGCCCCCAAGAAAAATGATCCACAAAGCTTTTACACTTTTTCTTGTAACGATGATTTTCTTTTTTTTTGCAGGAGATTTTGGATTTGCCATATCGCTTAATTATCGATTATTTATTATACCTTTTTGTAACAACAGAAACAATCAACAAAGCTAAAAAATTGAAGGAAACAGAAGGTTAAAATTTAACCGGCAAGTTTTTATCCAAAAAGCTTTTATAAGCGCTAAAATCTTTTGTATTGATGATGCTTTGGAGGTTCTCTTCAGACAAAATACTAAAGCTATATTTATCTGCTTTTAACCATGGAACAATTTGCGGTCCTGCTAATGGTGTTGTTTTTTGAACATACTCAATAGCCGCCTGTGCATTTACAAAGTTGCCAATCAGCAACAGGCGTGTATCATCATTTATAATAACAATGTTGGATTGTAAAGGCTGAGAATAAAATTTTTCCCTGTTATAGCGGTTAAAAGCATTTTTTGCTTCGTTACCAAAAACAACATCCACTTTATTTAAAACAATGACCGCATAGTGCTGTATGGCTGGATTAAATGTAAAAAGAGAATTTGTTTTTACAGGCAATGGCTTTTTAGATGCAGTATCTCTAATTGGTTTTTTTATCACCGGTGTACTGACGGTTAACGTATCCTTTGGTTTAATTACCACTTCCTCATTTTTTTGGACGGGAGCGGCTATGGGCATGGGTTCAACAAACAAAGAATCTTCAACAGGCCGTACTATTTCCAACTGTTGCAATTCTTCTTCTATTGCACCTCTGCGGCTCAACACCTGCACCAGGTTGTCAGCTTTTGAAGCTATGGGTGTACCATTATTTTGCTGAATAAGCTTTTTTAAAATGCCCGTTGCTACACTGTCTTCATTTTGCTTAATGTGATAAATTGCCTCGATGTATAATAATTGAGGCGACCAATAATTTGTTTGATAAATACTATCTGCCTGTTGCTTGGCAGTTTTCGCTTCAAAAAATTTTCCTTCCAGCATAAGATCATAAATATCCTCGTATGTTTTTGTGACTTCGGTAGATGGCTTCGCAGAAGCTGGATCCTTTCCTGTTGTAACAATAACTGCCGAACGACCGGTTGGATATTTATTAAGTAATAATTTTTTTACTTCTTCTGCTTTAACAATATTTCCTGTTTTGGTGTAACTGAGATATAATTGAAACAACATTTGTTCGGTTGCTTCATACTGAGGAAAACGATTACGTAATTGTTCATAAATCTCAATAGCTGCAGGATAATCTTCCAATTCGTTTACATATATATTCCCCAAAGCAATTAACGCATTCCGTATACTATCGTTTGATAATTTCAATTGTTCCGGAGTTAATGGTAATCGTGCTAACAAAGCGTCATAACTGGCAGGGAGGGTAGCATCTGTGGCTAAATTTCCAGGGTCGCGTGTATTATCGGGAGTTTTATTGCGTAATTGTGCTGTAACATCTGTAGCCCGACGCCAGTTGTCAACATTTGGCCTCGTGCCCCATACTTGTTTAAAAGCCGCCAAACCTGTGGCTTTTAAGTTTGCATTATAAAAATACCATTCACCTTTTGATTGTTGAGATGTAAAAGGGTCAGGAATAGTAACCTGTGATTTACCACTGGTAGCAGATTCCTCTTCTTTTAACCCTTGCTGCCTCCTTAACTGGCGAACTAATTTTTTTATAAAAGCAGAGCGATCTTCTTCCTGTAAAGAAGCAATGCGTTGAAGGCTATCCTGCCGTTCAATAGTATACATATGCGATACCAATCCGGCTAAAAATGTTTTGCGCCCGTTTATTTTTTCTGCCTCTTCGGTTGCCATATTTTCTATTCGAACACTATCATAGAAACTCGCGGCCTGTTTATAACTTCTTTTTGCAAAAGCCAGGTCTGCTAATTGCAAGTAAGCTTTGTTATTTACCGTTGGGTTATCTGTTTTATATTTTGATGAATTTAAAAGATGTGCCTGTGCAGCAGCGAAATTTCCACGTTCAAGTTCCATCTGTGCAGCCATTGCATAAATAACATCACGATAGTCTACATACTTATCCTTTTTTGCCATTTTCAATAATTCTGCAATGTTATTATCTATATAGGCTTCGCCTCCTTCTTTATTAATGCGGATAAGATTGAGCCTTGCATAAATATCCAATACCGGGTCAGTAGTATGACCAATAGATTTTGTATAATAATTTTTTGACTCTTCATACAAACCTTTTTGTTCATAAAGCTGGGCTGCCAAATATTCCCAACGGGCTTTTTCCTGTTTATTTTTTGTTTCACTCAGTGCGTTTACCAAATGAATTGCTGCACTATCCCACATACCTTGCTTATAAAACCAATACGCCTGCACTTCTTCCAACTCATTGTTCAGGCGTTTTGGAAAAAGAGGATCATTCTTAAGGGTCGCAATTAAACTTCCGGCTTCGGGCAAGGCGTTTTGCTGTATCATGGTTCTGATCTGCCATATAAAAGCCATATTACGGCTTGGCGGCTCGGATACCATGCTTCCTGGGAACTTATTATTTTCTTTTGTAGCAATGCTCAAGGCATTATTGCCGTCCATGCGGCTGCCAATGTATTTATAGTAACCATCTTTTTCCTTATCAGCAAATGCATAATTTATAAATTGAAACATTTCGTAAGCAGAATCATATTGTTGTTGCAGAAAGTATGCGGCGCCCCAAAGAAGATACATATCGTCAATCCAGTCATTCCTCAGATCGTGAAGTACAATAGCAGTTTTGGATTTATATATCACAGAATCAAGTTCAGAACTATCGCGGGCTGTAGCTTCTAAAGAGTAATTGTAAAAAGGTAATAAAGTAGAATAATCGTCCTGATGAGAAGCTTTTGCACGGTCTATGATCTCGTTTAGTTTTGTATTGGCATTAAAAAAATAATTAAAATGAGTGGTCATGTTCTGCATAACACGCCGGGGCAATTTGAACTTTTTTTCGCCGGTTTTTTCAGCTTTTAGCTCCCGGTCTTCGTAAGGCGCTGGTTTTTTAATATCAAGATCGAAACCCAACTGTGCATGCAAGGGCATTACACTAATTAAACTAAAGATAAAAAACGCAAAAAATAAAGGATGAACGTTCAGTCGCATTTCAACTAGCAATCTTAAGCACTATTAACTGATTTTCAAATATTTTAGTATAAAAGATAGCATATTTTTTAAGGCCGGTACTACCTTTAAACATTAAAAATGAAATATGGTTAAAATGGATGCCGGTAATACTCTAAGACGGTTACAAAACCGGTACCGGCTTGTGGTAATGAATGATGATACTTACGAGGAAGTAGTGACATTCCGCCTATCGCGTATGAGTGTGTATATAGCTTTAAGTACCATATTTGTGTTTTTAGTGGGATTAACCGTTGCTTTGATTGTATTTACCCCATTGAAGTATTATATTCCGGGTTATGGAAGCGCTGGTGTAGGGCGTGAATACCATGAACTTAAATACGTAACAGATTCATTAGAGAAACAGGTTACTTATCAAACACAATATATAAATGATATAAAAAAAGTTTTGAGCGGAGATGCAACACTTACGTTAGATACCACTACTTTAGAAGTGCCAAAAGACGAATATTCAAATGATTAACCAATTTAAAAACCATAAACCTTTATTCTATGTTTAACAAAGACAAAAACCCTATCCTTGAGCGAGTTAATGCCAGTAATGCCACAATGGTTGGCGCAGGTACTATAGTTAACGGAGACCTTTCCAGCGACAATGATTTGCGTATAGATGGCACTATACATGGGAATGTTTCCAGTACGGCAAAAATTATTATTGGTGCCACCGGTTATGTTGAAGGAAATATCGAAGGCCAGCAAGCTGATATTAATGGTAAAGTAGAAGGCAACATTTCAGCAGGCGATTTACTCCAATTGAGGGGTAGTTGTAATGTACAGGGAAATATTTCTGCCGGTAAATTACAAATAGAGCCCACAGCCACTTTTAACGGAAAATGTCAAATGGGGACCGTGGCGAATATTGTAAAAATGAGTAAGACAGATGTACTCGAAGCAGAAGCACAATAACAGTGATTTGATGAGGTATGCAGGATTGGGAGCCCAGATTTTTGTTTCCCTTGGAATTGCTGTTTTTGTGGGTTACAAAGGCGATAAGTGGTTGCATTTTTCTTTTCCATTTTTAGTTTGGATGCTTCCACTTATTGTACTTTGTGTAATGGTCTACAAATTGATCAAAGACACATCAAAAAACAGAAAATAAGAATGAGAGCAAAGCGTAGTTTTTCCCCGGTAGTGTTATTTTTTATTATGCTCAATGCATTTTTTATTTCAGGCAAAGGATTGTTAGAACGCTGGGGTGCAGATCAGGAAGTACTCATCATTGGTAATCTGGTTTTGTTTGTCATCTTCCTTCTGTCTTTTTTTGTAGCGCAAAAAGGTTTAAAAAGCACAAATCCACATGCTATTGTACGGTCTGTTTATGGAAGTATGATGATAAAATTATTTATCTGCATTATTGCTGCGTTTATTTACATTGCTGTATATAAAAAAGATTTGAACAAGCCAGCTTTTTTTACATTAATGGGCTTATATCTTGTATATACTTTTATAGAAGTTGCTACACTAACAAAATTGTCGAAGCAAAAAGCCAATGGCTAAGAGAGAAGCGCCCATCTCGACACTGCAGGATTTTTTACCACCTAATACTTTCGATGCCGTTTTTAATTACCTGCAATTTCATCATGTTCACTTAACGGTTGCCAGGGAAAGAAAAAGTATTTTAGGTGATTACCGCCATAGAACGAATGCAAAAAATCATCGCATCAGCGTAAACGGAAATCTGAATTCTTATTCATTTCTAATTACTTTATTACATGAATTGGCTCACTTACTTGCGTTTGAAAATTTTGGTAACGGAATTTCTTCTCATGGCAAAGAATGGAAAAATACATTTGGCCAGTTGCTTGATAAATTTATTAAGCAGGATATTTTTCCGATTGATGTTAAGCAAGCCCTTTTGCGTTCGCTGAATAATCCCGCAGCCAGCAGTTGTGCCGATGATGTTTTACTACGCGTTTTAAAAAAATATGATACAAAACAATCATCTTTAAAAATGATTGAAGAACTCCCGTTACATTCCTTATTCAAAACACATGACGGAAAATTTTTTAAGAAGGGCGAATTAATGCGTAAACGATTTAAATGCATAGAAGTAAAAACAGGAAAGCTTTATCTTTTTAGTCCTGTTTATGAAGTTCAGGTAGTGTCTTAGAGGGCTTCAATTTATTACACGAATTTTAGAATTGACGAATTGCAAACCCAGTACTCATTTGGATATTCCGTATTATAAGTTGTTCGACATTTCTTAACTTTCTGTTCCAAACAGTTGTTATGCCTGAGAAAGATTTCCGTATTGACAATTACATTTCCAGATCGTCAGTTTTTGCTCAACCCATTCTTAAACATTTAAGGCAATTAGTGCACAAGGCCTGTCCAGAAGTGGATGAAACAATGAAATGGAGTTTCCCTCATTTTGATTACAAGGGCAGCATGTGTAGCATGGCTTCTTTCAAAAACCATTGCGCTTTTGGTTTTTGGAAAGGGGCGATTATGAAAGATAGCGATGGTGTACTACACGAACAAGGCAATTCAGGTATGGGAAGTTTAGGAAAAATAGCATCACTGAAAGATTTGCCAACCGACAAAACTCTTATTGCATATATTAAAGAAGCAGTTCAGTTAAATGACGATGGAGTTAAGCTTCCACCCCGAAAAAAAACAGAACAAAAAGATTTGTTGGTGCCTGCAGGCCTTGCGACTGCTTTAAGGAAAAATAAAAAAGCACAAACTGTTTTTGAAGCATTTAGCCCCAGCCACAAAAGAGAATATATTGAATGGATAACAGAAGCAAAAACGGAAACCACACGTGACAAAAGAATTGAATCTGCGATTGAGATGTTGATGGAAGGAAAGATCAGGAACTGGAAATATGTTAGGAAATAAATAGTTGACGATGACAGATGGTAGTTGACAAAAGGTCGTTGATTTGACGGTTTTAAAATCTCTCTTCTGCCTTCCAGTATTTAACAGCGAATACAATTTTCCTACGAAAATTCATGACCCATTTTATCCTGCTTTGTTTGCATGTAGCGTTCGTTGTGCGGATTAGAAGCAACATGTAATGAAACATTTTCTATTATTTCAAGACCATAGCCCAAAAGCCCAACCCGCTTTTTAGGATTATTTGTGATCAACCGAAGTTTTGAAATTCCCAGGTAACGCAACATTTGTGCACCCACGCCATAGTCCCGCTGATCCATTTGAAATCCCAAATGAATATTAGCTTCTACGGTATCCATTCCTTCTTCCTGCAAACGGTAAGCTTTTAATTTATTTAAAAGACCAATACCTCGCCCCTCCTGGTTCATATATAAAATAGCGCCTTTGCCTTCTTCTTCCACCATTTGCATAGCCATATGCAATTGCTCACCACAATCGCATCGCAAAGAGCCAAGAATATCACCTGTGAAACAGGAAGAGTGCATTCTAACCATCACAGGTTCACCAGGTTCCCAGCTTCCTTTTATTAATGCTAAGTGTTCATTGCTTGTGTTCTTTTCCTGGAAAGCAATTAGTTTAAAATGTCCAAATTGTGTGGGCATATCAACCCGCACAATTTCTTCAATAAGCGAGTCACGTTTCAGGCGGTATTCAATTAAGTCCTTTATAGAAATGATCTTAAAATCAAATTTCAGGGCCACCTCTCTTAATTGAGGCAACCTTGCCATTGATCCATCATCATTCATTATTTCTACCAACACACCAGCGGGCTCAAAACCAGCCAAACGTGCAAGGTCTGTGGTAGCTTCTGTATGACCCGCACGACGTAGCACACCTCCTTTTTTTGAACGGAGAGGAAAAATATGCCCTGGCCTTCCCAGTTCTTCAGGTTTTGTTTTAGAATTGATCAATGCCTGGATGGTTTTTGCCCTGTCATGTGCAGAAATGCCTGTGGTGCATCCATATCCTAATAAGTCAACAGAAACAGTAAAAGCCGTTTCGTGAAGTGCAGTATTATTGTTTACCATTACTTCAAGGCCTAATTCATCACACCTGTCTTCCAACAAAGGAGCGCAGATCAATCCTCTACCATGCTTACTCATGAAATTGATGACTTCGGGGGTTACATTCCTGGCGGCAGTAATAAAATCCCCTTCATTTTCACGCTCTTCGTCATCCACCACAATTACCATTTTGCCGAGCTTTATATCTTCAATAGCACTTTCAATAGAATCTAACATATCCTTAGTTTACACAAAGATAATATGATGACCAGAAAGTAAGTTCATTCAGGCGCAGCGTCTTCTTAAACTATGCTGTCTATCAATTGTTTTGTGGTCATGCAATGTTAATATTTGATTGAACTTTCTTATTAAATAAACACTTTCTTTGCACCGAAAAATAAAATTTATATGATTAAGAGAATTATACAATTACAGCTAATTCTTTTTTTTGCTTTTACATCTCTGGTTCATGCTCAGGAAACAAACAGTAGTATGGGGGGAATTGTAAAAGCTGCTAATAATGAACCCTTAGTAGGCGCTACCATTACTGCCACGCATAAGCCTACAGGAACCACCTATAGGGTTGTATCAAGGGCAGCTGGGCAATTCGATATTACTAACATGAACCTTGGCGGGCCTTACTCTATTGTTGTTTCTTTTGTAGGTTTTAGTTCAGAAACGCGGGAAGATGTGCAATTGAGTCTTGGAGAAAAAGCCCGCTATGACTTTGTATTGGCAAATGCTTCAGAAAGCCTTTCTGAGGTTGTGCTTACTACCCGGCGTACTGCCGCTCAAGCTAAAGGTGGTATTGAAACCAATATTGGCAGAGATAAAATACAAAATCTTCCTACTGTATCAAGGAGTTTGAATGATTATTTACGATTAACTCCGCAGGCTAAAATTACCGGCGATGGTGGTGTTTCCATAGCAGGGCAAAATAACAGGTATAATGCATTTTATATTGACGGCGCCATTAACAATGATGTGTTTGGGATTGCTGCTTCCGGAACCAATGGAGGGCAAGCTAATATCAATCCCATTTCTATTGATGCAATTGACCAATTTCAGGTTGTAGTTTCTCCTTTTGATGCCTCAATAGGTGGCTTTACAGGCGGTGGAATCAATGCTACTACACGATCAGGCACAAATAATTTTACAGGCTCAGCCTGGTATTATTTCAGAAATGAAAATCTTGCTGGTAAAACCCCAGGTGATATACCAAAGTCACAACGTACAAAACTTGGAAATCTCGATAATAAAATTTATGGGTTCCGTGTGGGAGGCCCAATCATCAAAAACAAATTATTCTTTTTTGCTTTAGGAGAAATAGAACGAAACATACGTCCTCAGCCTTTTAATTTCAGCGAGTACCGAGGAAACGGTACTATGGATACTGTTGCCAAACTGGTTAATTTTCTTAAAACAAATTTTGATTATGATCCAGGAAGTTTTTTGGATAACCCCGAAGAAGTAAACGCAGATCGCATTACTACTAAAATTGACTGGAATATTAATACAAATCACAGGCTTTCCGTAAGTTATAGGTATAATAACGGAGAACGCTTCAATACAAGTGCCAGCAGCAGTACAAGAATCAACTTTTATAACAATGGCTATGTTTTTCCAAGTACAACTCATACCGGCACTGCAGAATTAAGGAGTAATTTCAATCGTGGTAAGAGTAACAGATTCTTACTTACTTATACAGATGTATTAGATGACCGCAATCCAATAGGCAAACCATTTCCCCGCGTAACAATAAATGATAATACCGGAGGTAGTAATGGATACATTTTTGGAACAGAAAATTTTCCTACGAAAATTCATGACCCATTTTATCCTGCTTTGTTTGCATGTAGCGTTCGTTGTGCGGATTAGAAGCAACATGTAATGAAACATTTTCTATTATTTCAAGACCATAGCCCAAAAGCCC
>MWVT01000066.1_pt1 | contig 18031 bp, 19 predicted proteins | sample 1047201 | NCBI WGS metagenome assembly MWVT01 (sample SAMN06349988, study PRJNA376086) | soil metagenome | isolation source: TG5-1 sample Antarctic (ecotone) soil | place: Antarctica | collected 2015-01-13 | reverse complement strand
CTATAGGATTGTAGAGAATTCCACTAACCATTTTTCGCAATAAACCTATTTTACAAATAAAGTATTTTTTAGTGGTCTGCCGTTCATTTCCATCAGAAGAAAATAATTCCCTTTCACTAATCCGGAAGTGTTTATAGAATAGGAGTTGATCATTAATGGATTTTCAACGAATGTTGAAAATTCGCTAAGAAGCTGACCGCTTGCATTGAATACTTTGAACAAAACCCTGCCCTTTTGAGGAACTGTGTATGCAATTTTCATAGAGGTTGTTACAGGATTTGGTAAAACTTTTATACTGATAGTAGAAACTGAAGGGTCAGATTTTAAGTTAAGAGTTACCTCATTATTTGACACAGAACCGGATGTGGTGACAGGTACAAGCTGACAGGCACCTACATGAAATTTGGTTTTACCTGAAAGTGAATTACCCCAGAAATCTCTGCTGCCAATGTTTGTTCCAAACAAAGTTTTAAGATTTAGTGCTGTATTATAAAGCGCCGAAGTAGATTTTATCTTGTAGGATTTTAAGGTGGTAAGTTTAGTGGCATCATTAAACGTTGTGCCTCTTGTAGTATCTGAATACTGCGGGTCAACATTGAAACCGCTTGCAATTCCATTCACTTTTTCTTGTCCTTTAGCAGTGCGCCAGGCGGCAAGTGAAGTATACGTTGTTGAACCCCATACTATTTTGAAAGAACCGCCGGTGCTCCAATAATTGTTGCCCTGAAAAGTGCACCCTGTCGTATACATTAAATTTAACATCTGGACTCCTCCGGCGGTTTGGAAAATATTATTTCTTACAGTAACTCCTGTGATAGCACTGCTTTTTAGATAAAACGCTTTGGGTGAATATCCTGAAGCGGGTTTAAGGTAGATAATGTTATTATAGATATGTACATTTTTTATTCCACCATTTGAACCCGCTGACCAAAGCTGAATAGCACCATAGTTTTGTTTTCTACAATCGTTTTCACTTATATTGTACCTGATTGTATTATTAGTGGTTGCAGAAGCTCCCAAGTTCTGAGCAATTAAAAAGCCTACTCCGTAATTGTCATGTGAATAATTATACTGCATTATTGAATTGGTGCATCCACCATCAAAGTCAAAGCCACCGCCATCTTTTGATGTGCCAGATTTATTATGGTGAGATTCATTATACTGCATGATAACATAATTGGATTCGTATGCCCAAATACCGTTAGGCCCACCATCATAAATGTTTTTGTGCAATAGGCCGTTTTCATAGGCTGTACAATATTCAATAACTGCGGTATCAACGCTGCCAAGCACAATACCACTGCCACTGTTTCCCGATGTTTTTTCCGGTAGGCCCGGATTATTATATGCTATGGTTCTACCTATATAAACATTTTTGTGTACGTAAGGCACTTGAGCATACATTGATATACCTGCAATACCATTATCATGGCTATAGCAATTTTTTACTGTCACATCCCGGTAACCTGTACGGTATTTCCAGCTACCAATAGATATACCGTATTGTTGATAACCGAAGACCTCGGTACTATCAATAAAAATATATTTAAGCAGAGTAAAGGAGTCTTTAGCAGTGTAAAAAATAATTCCCGATTGTTTATTTGTCGTAATGCCGGAACCTTTAAAAATAAGGTTTTTAATTTTAAATCCACCGGCATCCTCTATGTAAATACCATAACTGCTATCACTGTAAATCGTTGCTCTGCCCGTGCCATACGACCCTATAACATTAGGCTTAAGAGAAGTGCCGGTATCTGTTGCAGTAAAATATAAACTACCATTAAATGTACTGCCGCCTAAAAACAATATCGTATCACCTTTAAAGTTTTTTAGGTTTACCGCGGTTATCGTTTGCCAGGGCTTTAGAGGGGAGGTGCCGGTGTTGGTATTACTACCTGTAGGGCTAATATAATACGTTATAGCAATTGAAATTTTTGATACAATAAGCAAAAGCAGCGTTACACCTAATCTTATTTTCATACATATATTTTATCCGTTTTAAAATAGTTGCATTAGATATTGGGTGTACGAACTAACATATGCCTAACAAAGCTTAGGATAAACTTATTGTGGCAAAAGAATTTCAAAAAGGGCGGAAGGGTGATGTGTTTATTAAATATACAACTTTAAAGCCTTACTAATGCCCTCGCCTTTTTTTGGTGTTATTCTGAGCCAAGTGCGGCAGCCGCACCAACAATTACTATAGTTCATTCACTCTATAATGGCTCAGGAAAACTGTACCTTGTCTTATCAAGTTCATAATCCATCACTTATTAACAACACATTCATTTTATAAACTTGCAGTTGACGATCTTTACATGCGTACATGCGAAACCAGGTCCGGGAAATAAAATATTTTTTTTACAGCCAGGCTTTTGCAGATGGCTTCCGCACAACTTTTGCTGTTTTGCTACCTGCCCTCATCGCCTCCTATTTTAACGTGTTTGAAGCAGGCATGGCGCTTTCTTTAGGCGCTTTCTGTGTGAGCCTTACCGATGCACCGGGCCCTATTATTCACAAAAGGAACAGCATGCTTATTTGCTGTGTGTTTATTTTTTTTGTTTCACTGATCACCGCTTTTGCACGAACCAGTTCTTTTTTTATGGGAGCTGAAGTTGTAGTGTTCTCCTTTTTATTTTCGATGTTTATTGTGTATGGCAACCGTGCATCGTCAATAGGCAATGCGGCTTTATTAGTAATGATATTAAGCATGGACACCGTTATAGCACCGGGCGGCGCACTGGAACATAGTGCTTTGGTTGTTGCGGGTGGCTTTTGGTATTTGGCCATCAGTTTATTACTTTATCAAATTCAACCTTACCGCCCTGCGCAACGGATCTTGGGCGATTCAATCCGGGAGGTCGCTAAATATCTATCTATAAAATCAGAATTTTATAATTCAGCTAAAAATTTGGATAGCACTTATACAAGACTTTTAGCACAGCAGGTTGTAGTGCAGGAAAAGCAAGAGGCCGTAAGAGAAGTGTTATTTAAAACAAGACAAATTGTAAATGAATCAACAGACATCAGCAGGAAGCTCGTGTTCCAGTTTGTAGAAACAATTGATTTATTTGAAGATGCTACTGCAACTTATTATGATTATACATTGCTGCGCCAACGATATGCCGATACAAATATTCTCCAAAAGATGTCGATACTTATTGGGCAAATAGCGGTTGAATTAGACAAGATAGGAATAGCTGTGCAGGAGAATTCGAAGCATGTAATAAATACCCGGCTTGAAAATAACCTTGCTGAATTAAAAACGGATGTAGATGCTTTTGCAAAAACAGAAAAGCAAAGCAGCCTTGTTCTAAAAAAAATTCTTGTAAATCTTCGTAAACTTCACAACCGGTATAACGAACTCACAAAATATTTTTCAAAACAAATAAACACGGTCGGCAAACTTTCACTTGATCACTCCCGATTTATTACGCATCAATCGCTTGATCCAAAAATATTGATAGATAACCTAACGCTTCGCTCCTCTTCTTTCCGGCATGCGCTGCGGGTAGCAATTGCCTGCCTGGCGGGCTTTATAGTAGTTAAGCTGGTAAATTATGGAGATTACAGCTATTGGATATTACTTACAATTGCTTTTATTTTAAAACCAGCTTTTAGCCTGACGCGGCAAAGAAACAGGGAACGTTTAATAGGTACAATTGGCGGCGGCATTATCGGTGTTCTCATCCTGTTATTGATCCCCAATAAAAACATCCAGTTCGCTTTCATGGTTGTGTTTATGATTCTTACTTATTCTTTTCTTAGAATAAATTACCTGGCAATGGTTGTATTTACTACTCCATTTGTAATTATATTATTTAATTTTTTAGGCGCAGGTTTTTATGAAGTTGCGCAGGAACGATTGCTTGATACGATTATTGGATGCTTTATTGCTTTTTGCGCTTCAAATTTTCTGTTCCCAACCTGGGAAAAAGAACAACTAAAAATGTATATGCAAAATATGCTAGAGGCTAATGCCGGTTATTTAAAAAAAATGATAGAGGGATTAGCCGGTAAAGAAATAAACCTGCTTAACTATAAACTGGTTCGTAAAGAAGTTTACGTAAGCTCCGCTAACTTATCGGCAGCCTTTCAAAGGATGTTGTCGGAACCCAAAACAAAAAGAGAAAACAGTAAACAGGTACACCAGTTTGTCGTGCTTAACCATATCCTGTTTTCTAATATAGCTACCGTGGTTACAAGCTTAATGGCTAAAAAACCAAAACCACATGCCGAACAACTACAGGTTTCTGCAAAAAAGGCTTTACGGTTATTGTTGGAAAACAGCGGGGCAATAGAAAATAGAAACAACTATGAAACCCAGGTATTAAAAACAAATAGTGCAAGCGAAGAACCAGCCTCTGAAGACGATCTGCTAAAAGATCAACTGGAATTTATTTACAAAGTGAGTCTTGATATTGATAAAACGATGAAGAAGATCATTTCATAAACCACTGCACCGCCAGCTCGTAACCTTTTAATCCTAAACCCACAATACTGCCCACAGCTTTGCCAGACACGTGTGAGAGCTTACGAAAATCTTCCCGTGAATGTACATTAGAAATATGCACTTCAACTACCGGCGTTTTAATTGATGCAATTGCATCGCCTATTGCAACTGATGTATGTGTGTAACCGCCGGGGTTTAAAATAATGCCATCCTGATCGAAACCCACACGCTGCAATTCATTGATCAATTCACCTTCCACATTGCTTTGAAAATAACTCAATTCTATTTCCGGAAATTTTGCTTTCAACTCTCCAAAGTACGTTTCAAAAGGTTGGTTGCCGTAAATATCTGTTTCTCTTTTTCCTAAAAGGTTAAGATTTGGGCCGTTAATGATAGCGATCTTCATAACACGAATAACATGAATTTTTAGGAATTGATTGCCAATTATTTCAAGATCAAACCATAAATAAGCAGGCTGATATAGTTACCGTTCTTTATTTCACAGTCCTGCATCCTGCCTTCGTATTGAAAACCGCACTTTTCAAAAAGCTTACTGCTGGCTCTATTTCCCTCTTCAACAAAACCTTCCAGCCTGTGAAGGCCTTTTTCTTTCTTCCAATAATTTATTGCGGCTCGTAAAACTTCAAAAGCAATTCCTTTGCCCCAATATTGAGGTAATAACCAAAAACCTACTTCTGCTTTTTTGTGTTCGGGCTTGTAATAATAAACGCTGATCACACCGATCTTTTCTAATGTAACCTTATCAACGATCTTCCACGAAACCCCCGTTCCTTCGGCCAACATTTTATCATACCATTCTATTTGCGCTTTGGTTGCTTCCAATGAGTTGTAGCTTATACCATAAAATGGAATTACATCCGGGTGGCTCAGTCCTTCAAAAATAAACGGCTGATCCTGAGGTGAAATTTGTTGTAAAAGAAAACGGTCTGTTGTAAGTTGAGGAAACATAAACACTAATTTAAAATACTAATTTGTGTTTAAATCTTTCCTAATTAGTGCTATAAACTCATCAAACAAATAACGGCTGTCATGTGGGCCCGGTGTACTTTCGGGGTGGTACTGCACTGAAAATGCAGGCTTGCCTTTTACACGTATACCTTCAATGGATTGATCATTTAAATTGACATGTGTTACCTCAATGTGTTCTGCATTTTTTACCGCTTCGGGGTCAACACCAAAACCATGATTTTGTGTAGTAATCTCACATTTACCGGTCAGTAAATTTTTTACGGGATGATTCATTCCCCTATGTCCATGGTGCATTTTAAATGTAGGAATGTCGTTTGCTAACGCCAATATCTGGTGACCTAAGCAAATACCAAAACTTGGTTTTCCTTCATTCAATATATCTTTCATGGTAGCTACCGCATAATCCATTGATGCAGGATCGCCGGGGCCGTTTGAAATAAAATAGCCGGCAGGGTTAAACTTTTTTAATTCTTCTAAAGAGGTTTTTGCGGGAAATACTTTTACGTAAGCCCCTCTTTCAATCATGCAATTAAAAATATTTCGTTTGGTGCCATAATCTAAAACAGCAATGCGTATGTCCGAGTTAGGATCACCTAATTCATAAGCAACTTTTGTACTTACAATAGAAGCCAACTCAAGACCCGACATATCGGGTACATCGTTTAAGTCTTTTTTTAATTCTTCGGCATCTAAAATTTCAGAAGAGATGAGGCAATTCATTGCGCCCTGGCTGCGCACTTTTGTAACCAAAGCCCTTGTATCAATACCTTCGATAGCAACAATGTTCTGTTTTTTTAAATATTCATCTAGTGAACCTTCTGCCTTACGGCGCGAAAACAATTCTTCAAGATTTCGTCCAATCAATCCTTTTATCTGGATGTTATCGCTTTCTACATCTTCTTCTTTAACCCCGTAGTTACCAATATGCACATTGTTCATAATCACTACCTGCCCATAGTAGCTTGGGTCCGTAAATACTTCCTGGTAACCAGTCATGCCCGTATTAAAACATATTTCGCCGCCTGTTGTGCCTATTGCGCCAAACGCTTTTCCGTAGCACACAGTTCCATCTTCTAACACTAAAATTGCTGATCGTTTTTCCATTTCTAAAAATAATTATGCAAAGAAATATTTTTTCATTCGTAGAGACGCAAAATTTTGCGTCTCTACATAAAAAAAGGCATCCCGATACCGGGATGCCTTAGTATAAATCAATTCAAGCATTAAGATTTTTTTTCTTCTGTGTTTTCAGGAGTTGCTTCAACTACCGGGGCAGTTGTTTCTTCCGTTTCGGCAAGGGGTGCAGTTTCAGTAGTTGCTTTTTTACGGCTTCCACCTGCACGGCGGGTTCTTTTAGCGCCTTCTTTTTTCTCTTCTCTTCCTTTACCGTATATCTCATTAAAGTCTACTAATTCTATCATTGCCATTTCCGCTGCATCACCGGCACGGGCACCTAATTTAATTACACGGGTGTATCCACCCGGGCGACCAGCAACTTTTTCACTTACGCTACCAAATAATTCTTTAATAGCTTCTTTATCCTGCAAATAACTAAATACAATACGACGTTGGTGTGTAGTATTTTCCTTTGCTTTTGTAATCAATGGTTCAGCATATACGCGTAGTGCTTTTGCTTTTGCCAATGTAGTTACAATTCTTTTGTGCTCAATTAACTGGCAGGTCAGGTTACTTAATAACGCCTCTCTATGCGCTTTTTTTCTGCCTAAATTGTTTTGTTTATCTCCGTGACGCATGACTTTAAAATTTGAAGATTTGAAGATTTAAAGATTTGAAAATGAGTAATGCCAATTTCTTTACCTAATCTATCAAGCCTTAATGATTAATATTCGGCTGCACCGTGTCAAGGAATTGCAGCCTACGTTAAACTAATTAGCTGATTTGCTTATTAGTTTACTTGTTTAAAAATGTTCTGATAGCTGAAGTGTGCGACGCAACAGACGTTCAATAGACAAACTACTGCCGGTTACATAAATCAACCTATTTAAAAGAACTTTTAAATTAGCTAATTATCAAATTAGCCAATTAGCTAATTGATTAATAATCGTCTCGGTCAATACCAAGTTTGCCTAAGTCCATACCAAAATGCAAACCTCTTTCATTCAACACTTGCTCAATTTCGCTTAAAGACTTCTGACCGAAGTTTCTGAACTTCATCAGGTCTTCCTGTTCGTATTGAACTAACTCGCTCAAGCTATTGATCTTGGCTGCTTTCAGGCAATTGAAGGCACGTACAGAAAGATCAAGATCTTCTAATGGAGTCTTCAATACTTTACGCAATTGCAAAGTTTGTTCGTCAACAATATCCTCTTTCTTTTCTTCCTTATTGTCGAAAGTGATGTTCTCGTCAGTAATGATCATCAGGTGCTGGATCAAAATACGGCTGGCTTGTTTCACTGCTTCTTCCGGGTGAATAGTACCGTCGGTAGTTACTTCCATCACTAACTTTTCGTAGTCAGTACGTTGTTCTACACGGGTATTTTCAATCGTGTATTTTACATTCTTAATTGGAGTGTAAATAGCATCAACGGGAATATAGCTCAAAGGCGCATCCTTGGGTTTGTTCTCTTCAGAAGGAACATAACCACGTCCTTTACCAATTGTGATTTCGATATCCAATTTAGCCGACGGATCTAAAGTGCAGATAAGTTGCTGAGGGTTCATAATCTGGAAAGACTGAGTGCCTTCGCCTAACATGCCCGCAGTAAACTCCGCCCTGTTCTTAATAGATAGCGTAAGTTTTTCGCTTTGTACGTCGTGATCAACGGTTTTTTTCAACCTTACTTGTTTCAGGTTTAAAATAATTTCAACCACGTCTTCAGAAATTCCTTTGATCGTTGCAAACTCATGGTCAACACCTTCAATACGAACACCAATGATTGCATACCCTTCTAAAGAGTTAAGCAATACACGGCGCAACGAATTGCCGATAGTTACACCATAGCCTGGCTCCAGCGGACGAAACTCAAACTGGGCTTCGAAGTCTGTGACTTTTTGAAGAACGATTTTATCAGGTTTCTGAAAATTTAATATTGCCATTTGTTTATTTCAGATTTAAAATTGAAGATGAATATTTTATGTTACCGGCTTTGGATCGCTCCTGGCCGTTCCTTGCGTCGCTCTCTTGTACGGCTAATAATTCTATTGAGCTATCAGAATTCAGAAGTCAGCAATCAGAAAAGCTGAAGCCTGATGACTGATTACTTGTTATACAACTCCACAATCAACTGCTCTTTTATATTTTCAGGAACATTTTCCCTTTCAGGATATGCAATGAAAACACCCTGCATTTCTGTGTCATTAAAATCAACCCAACCAAACTTTGGATTTTTAGGGCGCATTTGACCAGTTACAGCAATATTGTCTTTGCTTTTATCTTTCAAACTAATTGTATCACCTGGTTTTAATTGTGCAGAAGGAACATTCAATACTTCACCATTCACCATAACATGTTTATGGCTAACTAACTGGCGTGCAGCCGGGCGGCTTGGTGCAATACCCATGCGGAAAACAGTATTGTCCAAACGGGCTTCCAATAGTTTAATCAGGTTTTCACCGGTTACACCTTTAATCCGAGACGCTTCTTCAAATGTTTTGCGGAATTGTTTTTCTAAAACACCGTAAGTGTACTTGGCTTTTTGCTTTTCGCGAAGTTGTAAGGCATATTCACCTGGTTGCTTGCGCTTTTTTGTAGCGCCATGCTGGCCTGGAGGAACGCTGTTTTTATCAAGCCATTTTCCATTGCCTAAAATAGGTTCGCCGAACCTACGGGAGATTTTGGTCTTTGGACCAATGTAACGTGCCATATATTATTTTCATTTCCGCTTTTTTGTACCGGTGCGTTCATCTGTAAAAACGGTAAAAATTAATGAAGCACCCTTTATTAAATGAAACCTTATTGGCTCAACCTTATTTCATAATTACGAAGTCAGAAGTACGAGGTCGAAGTAGAGAAATCTCACTTCTAACTTCTTATTTCATACTTCGTTCTTGTTTATACTCTTCTTTTCTTTGGCGGACGGCAACCATTATGTGGTAATGGCGTTACGTCTTTTATCATTACTACTTCAATACCTGAATTGGAAAGAGAACGGATGGCACCCTCACGTCCGGCACCGGGTCCTTTTACATACACATCCACTCTTTTAACTCCGGCATCTAATGCAACTTTTGCGGCATCGGCAGCAGCCATTTGTGCTGCATAAGGAGTGTTCTTTTTTGAACCCTTAAAGCCCATTTTGCCTGCGCTTGACCAGGAAATAACCTGACCTTGCTTGTTTGTTAAGCTAATAATGAGGTTGTTGAAAGTAGCGTTTACGTGCGCATCGCCGTACGAATCAACTTTTACAATTCTTTTTTTTGCGGCTGCTTTTGCGCTTTGTTGCCCTTTTGCGCCGCCTTGTGCTTTTGCCATGTTCTTAGGTAATCTTTACTTTTTAATAAATCTCCCGCCTTTAGCGAAAGTTTGAACCAATTCTCCACCTACACCTGGTATCCGCAATTGATTCAGTAATTATGGTGCAATATTGTAGTGTTTTGCTAATGGCAAAACAAAAAAACGAACACAAAAAGTCACGCCAATAGCGTGACCCTACAAATTATTTTTTAGGCGCCTTCTTTTTACCGGCAACTGTTCTGCGTTTTCCTTTACGTGTACGGCTATTGGTTTTTGTACGTTGGCCTCTAACAGGCAAGCCTTTACGATGGCGCAAACCACGGTAACACGCAATATCCAATAAACGCTTGATGCTCATTTGCACTTCAGAACGCAATTGTCCTTCTACCTTAAACTCTTCCGTAATAGTATTACGAATGCTGTTCAGGTCTTCATCATTCCATTCATTCACTTTCTTGCTTCTGTCAATACTGTGTTTGTCAAGAATGTACTGGGCAGTAGAAGGTCCTATACCATAGATATAGGTAAGTCCAATTTCGCCTCTTTTATTTTTTGGTAAATCAACACCGGCAATACGAGCCATAATTTATGTCGTTTTTTCTTTTATAATACACCTTCGAGCTATAAGCTATAAGCTTCGAGACAATAGGTCCCACAGCTCGCAGCTGTCTGCTCAGAGCTTTTCTCTTATCCTTGTCTTTGTTTAAAGCGGGGATTCTTTTTGTTGATTACAAAAAGTACACCTTTACGACGCACAATTTTACAATCTACACTGCGCTTTTTTATTGATGCTCTAACTTTCATAACAAATAAGTTCTATCAGTTAATTATTTATACCGGAAATTGATCCTTCCTCTGGTTAAATCATAAGGACTCATCTCCACTCCCACCTTGTCTCCAGGCAATATCCGTATGTAGTGCATCCTCATTTTTCCAGAGATGGTAGCAATAATCTCGTGCCCGTTTTCCAGCTTTACTCGGAACATGGCATTTGATAAAGCTTCCAGGATCGTTCCATCTTGTTTAATGAGAGGTTGTTTTGACATACTAATTTTGGGAGCGCAAAGATATAGGTATTTGCCTAAAAAAAATAAAGAGGTCTCAAGTTTTTAAGACCTCAAGTTATTTTTTGCAAAAAAATATGATTTTTTAATAATCACGCCCTTTCCAAATGGACTTTAGTCATTGAAAGGTAGTGGTTTTGTAATTCGTGAAGATAAATGGCATGGTTAAAATGCCGGCGATCTTCCCGGTACCATACTTCCATATTGGTATAATTACCAGGATCGTGAACTAAAATGCGGAATGGTCCTTTTTTATATTTTACTCCTTCTGGTGTCTCCTCCTTTTCAAAACCCAGTATGTTAATTAACCTGTCATTGGTGATAGGTACAGGTATCAATTCTTCGGCAGGATACCAGAATTCTTGTATACCATTATTTACCAGAGCCATATTTTGATCGCGGCTTGCTTCTACAACAATGCCTTCTCTTTCTGTACCCTCATGTATTACGTGAATAATATCACCTTCTTTAAGATCTCCAATTTTAACCATAACTAACTTTTTTGTTTTCCGAATATAAAAATATTTGAAACCCCTGCCAATAGTTTCTTAATACCACTTTATAATTAATTACCAGAATCCTTTATCATTTAACTTTCGCGTATTATCTTTCGCACCTAACCAAAACATCAAATGCTGCGTTGTATGAAAACCCTTCTGTTTGCCCTTTTCGTTTTTACCATTTTTTCAGCAGCAGGCCAAAAAAAAACTTACACCCCTTTTACAGATAATGGGATTGCCGATAAGGAAGCTTTATCTGCTTTAACAGCAGATACGAAAGAGATATTGCTACATTATCCGGCTCTTATAAAAAGTTTGCTGCCGAAGTTTATAAAGAACGGTTTAGCCTGATAAAGGAACGATTGTCGGAAAAAGAAATATTACCCATCCGGAAACCCAAGCCTATTTGACCGAATTAGCAAATGAAATTTTTCGATCAAATCCGCAAATGGATAAACGGGAGGTCCGCATTTTTTTCTCACGCTCTTTTTATCCAAATGCCTTGAGCATGGGCGAAGGCACGATTCTTTTTAACATAGGGCTTTTTCATCGTCTCAAAAATGAAAGCCAGGCTGCCTTTGTACTCTGTCATGAATTAGCCCACTATTATTTAAATCACAGTAACAACAATATTCATAGCTATGTGAGTACAGTTTATTCGGATGAATTCCAGAAAAAATTAAAAAGCATTCAAAAATCCGGATACGGACAAAACAGCCAGCTAGAAGCACTTGCAAAAAACCTGATGTTTAAGAACCGCCGCCACAGCAGGGAATTTGAACAAGCAGCCGATTCTATGGCGCTCGAGTTATTAAAAAACACAAAGTATGACCTTCGGCAAGCATTAAGTTGCCTTGCGCTACTTGATTCTTCGGACAAGGATAAGTACAGTACTGAAATATTACTGGAACAACAATTTAACTTTATTTCTTTTCCGTTTAAAAAAAGGTGGTTAGAAAACGACGATCTGGTTTTAAAAATACTAATACAAAGGGAGAAAAAAAGCAAGAGGATTCTTTAAAAACACATCCTGATTGCACCATTCGTATCGCCCGCCTGACAGACAGGGTAGCAGAATATACTAACCCAGGCGCACAAGCTTTTGTAGTTGATGGAAAAAAGTTTACAGCATTAACAACAAGCTTTGATTATGAAATAATAGAACATTGTTTCAACGCAAAAAAGGTTTCGCGTGCTTTATATTTTGCCCTGCAAATGCTGAATGAACATCCGGATGACGCTTATCTGAATGCCATGGTTGGCAAGTGTCTGAACGAACTTTATAATGCCCAAAAGACTCATCAGCTTAGCAAGCTGGTTGATCTCCCTAACGGGGACCACGAATCGAAATACAACGCTGTTTTGAATTTAATACAAAATCTGAGGTTAGGCGAAATAGCAGCCCTATCCTATCATTTCTTGAAACAAAAAGAGGCTCAATTATCCGCTGATGACGGGTTTCAGCAAGTATTTAAAGTAAGCAAGCAACATTTAAACATACAATAAACAACCATCATAACAAACATGAAAACACTACAAAAAAGGATTATTTTAATTCTTGCTTTATTCCTTTCTTTCTCCGAATCTTTTGCGCAGAGCGCCAAATTAAGTATTGATAATGTGTACTCCGTAACATTGCGCAATTCCGGATCTATTATCGAAAACGAAGAAATAAAAGGCTACTACTTTTTTTATCAGTCCGATAAAATTGACAAACGTACAAATGAGTACACCCTGCAAATTTTAGATGCCAATCTGAATAAATTGAAAGACATTAAATTCCAGGACTCAAAGAAGATCGCTTTGATGGAATCATCTTACAATGGCTCTTCCCTGGTATTTATGTTTTTTGATGAAGATCAAAATATGATTGATTACCGGCTCTACGATCTGGAAGGCAAAAAAACAAATAGTTACAGTAAAGTACTTGACAAAAGATCGGAGCAATATTTTAAAAATGTGCCTCGTCTTGGTAATGATGACGAAGCTGAAAACCAAAGTGTGTATGATATTCCAAATAAAGGATTTCTTTCTATTGTTCCATTAAGAGAAGGAAAAAGTTACACGTATGAAGTAAATTTTTATTCATCGGAAAAACGCAGAAGCTGGAATTTCAATCCTATTGAAGAAGGAAAATTTACCCAGGCTCAATATTTAGGTGCAAACGATTCCATTGCTTTTATTGAAGTTCTTTCTAAAGCTAAGATTACTTCTAAAGAAATGGAATCCGCATTTGTCGGCATCAATCTTTCTAATGGACGCAAAGCGTTTGAAGTAAGAACACAGGATAAAGGAAATAAAATGTACCCAATGAATATTTCTCCAATATTAAATACGAACAAGTATATAGTAATGGGTCCTTATTTTGGAAGCGATGACAAGGTTTTGCAAGATAAGAGCGAAGGACTTGCTGTATGGACTATGGACAATAAAGGAAAGATTTTGGCAACAAAATATATTTCGTGGGCAGATGATGTGAGCAAATATTTGAAAACAGATTTTAAAGGAAGACTTACAGACATCGGTTATGTATATTTTCATAATCTTTTTCAAACAGATGATGGTAAAATATTTGCAATTGGTGAAGGTTATAAAAAAACAGCCAGCGCATTAGGTATTGCTACAACAGTATTAGGCGCTATGGCCGGCAGTTACGGAGGTGGTGCAAGTGTTGCAAAAATGAAAGTGACAGATATGGTTCTATTGCAGTTGAACGATCAATATGCTTTAGAGAATGCAACGGTTTATGATAAGTATAATAACAATGTGGAATTACCTTCCGGCTACGATTTTGTGAACCCCCACACTTTAGCTTTATTGCTAAAAACAAATGGATCGTTTGACTACACGTTTACGCAAATGGGCAAGAACAAAGGGTCTTTTATGAGTGGGTATACAGATTTTGAAAAGGGCAAGGACTATAGGGGTCTAAGTTTCAATTCGATTTCCTATTACGATGGAAAAATTACAAATGACAAGATCAAGCTGGCAACGAAAGCTACCCGTTTGCGGGTACTTCCTGCAAAACCGGGCTCTGTGTTATTGCTGGAATATTATAAGAAAGACAAAAGAGTAGATCTGCGAATGGAAAAATTGAATTAATCAATAAAAAAAGGAAGAGCACAATCACTCTTCCTTTTTTTATTACACATTTTATTTACTCCGCCCAACTCATTACATAATCATCGTTCTCAATCTCCAGTGCCTGCTTTGTTAGCATCAACGGATGAAAAGTATCTACCATTACAGCGAGTTCCTTAGTTTCCTTAGCACCAATACTTTTTTCTACAGAACCCGGGTGTGGTCCATGTGGAATTCCTGCAGGATGTAAAGTGATCATTCCGCGGGTGACATTTTTCCTGCTCATAAAATCTCCATCAACATAATAGAGCAGTTCATCGCTATCAATATTACTATGGTTATAAGGTGCAGGCACAGCTTGTGGATGGTAATCGAATAAACGCGGCACAAAAGAACAAACAACAAAATTGTTTGCTTCAAAAGTTTGATGTACCGGTGGCGGTTGATGCACCCTGCCTGTTATCGGTTCAAAATCATGTATTGAAAAAGCAAAGGGATAACAGCAGCCGTCCCACCCTACAACATCGAACGGGTGTGTGCCGTAATGGAGGTTATACAAAACACCTTTCTTTTTGGCTTTGATAATAAAATCTCCTTTTTCATCGTGGGTTTGAAGATTTTGTGGTGTACGAATATCACGTTCACAAAAGGGTGCATGCTCCAACAACTGCCCGTTTTTACTTACATATCTTTTGGGGAACCGAATAGGGCTAAATGATTCTATAATAAATAACCGGTTGTTCTCATCATTAAAATGAATCTGGTAAATTGATCCCCTCGGAATAACCAAATAATCACCATAACCAAATATTAGTTCGCCATATAGTGTTTTTAAAACGCCTGAACCTTCGTGCACAAAGATCATTTCATCGGCATCGGTATTTTTATAGAAGTAATTGCTCACACTGGCCTTTGGCGCGGCAAGTACAATATGAACATCGTTATTTACTAAAATTGGTATACGGCTTTCTAAATAATCACTCACCGGTTTAATATTAAACCCTTCGAAGCTGCGGTGGCCCAACATTTTTTCTTCCGCAATTCTTGGAGCTATGTCTACCGGTTTTTCTGTTTTAATAATTTGGGTTGGCGGATGGATATGATAAAGCAAAGAATAATCATTGGAAAACCCTTCGGTTGAAAAAAGTTGTTCGGAATAAAGTTTACCATCGGGTTTTCGAAATTGCGTATGACGTTTATGAGGTATGCTTCCTAACGAATTATAATAAGGCATAATAAATTTTTAATTTGAGATTGTCAGTTTCAGACTTGTTACCCGCTTTGCAGCAATTAAGTATTACTGTTCAGATTATTTATTTGCACACGTTAGCTTCGCGAAAGTTGAATAGTAGTCAGCAGAAATACATATTCCATTCCCGCTTATCTATCCAGTAAATAAAATTGCGGTGAAAAAGCATTTCCAAATTTACGTTGTTTTGACAAGGCAGCGTCACCAAACAATATACCATTTGCCTTGGTCATCTTTTGCATACGTCAAGCCGTTGCTCATTAAATGATTCTCCTTACCATCTTTTGGGTTGATTAGCATTTTTTTCTCGTAAACGCGGATACCATTATTTTCTCTTGTAAGGTAAACAACCAAAGCATTAAGAGTAGGCTGTATTTCGTGTAACCATTGCTCATCGCTTTCTTTTACAAATGCCTGGCTCATAACCTTTTTTTAGATACACTCAAAAAACTATGCCCGATGCGTTGCTCTTAGTTGATATTATTACAGCTTTTGGCATTTTAGCACTACCTTACCCTTTTCTAATTATAAATAAAGTTCTTTTTAACAACGTGGAATATGGTTAGTGAGTAAATTACAGAACAATTGAAAAACCAAATTTTACCTATTAAAACAGTTTAACTATGAAATTAAGAGATGTGATAGCAGTTTTGCTTGGATTAAAAACACCCGTTTTAGTACCTATTCCAAAAGATAATGATTCTAAAAAAAGATAATTTTTCTTTAGAAACTAATAGCTTACAGGCCTTGCAATTGCAAGGCTTTTTTATTTTCAATGCTTAAATAAAGTAGTTGATCTATATTGGCGATAACCTGATCTACTGTTTTATGTAGTCCTTCAACTTATTTCTTCGATAAAATTTTTATTTTTCATTAGTAATGCCAACTGAAAATTTTCCATCTCATAAAAAATATGCACTCCTAACAATAGCAGCCTTTTTTATTTTCAGGTGCGCCCTTGCTTGTACATTGGAGTTAGGTAACGACGAAGCCTATTACTGGTTATACAGCCAGCATTTAGAATGGAACTATTTCGATCATCCGCCAATGGTGGCTTTGTGGGCTCGTTTTTTTACAGCCAATTTAGCATTGGAACAATACGAATTGTTTTTGCGTTTAGGCAGCATTACCGGATGCGCTTTGTCCTCGTGGTTTCTTTTTAAAACGGTTTCCAGCTTACATTCAGAAAGAGCTGGCTTTTTTGCAGCTTGCCTTTACAATGCATCTTTTTATGCCGGGCTTACAGCAGGATTGTATCTTATGCCCGACTCTCCCCAAATGGTATTCTGGACGTTTTGTTTATGGATGATTGCAGAAATTAGCAAAGACGAAAATAAATGGAGCAACTGGATACTTTTTGGCATCGCTGCCGGATTGTGTATCATGAGTAAAGTACATGGTGTATTTATTCCTTTCGGTTTTGGATTATTTATTCTTTTTAAAAAAAGAAGCTGGTTAAAAAAACCACAACTGTACGTAGCGTTTATATTGATGCTCATTATTATTAGCCCTATCCTGTTTTGGAATATTCAATACAATTTTGCCACTTATAGTTTTCACAGCAAACGGGTAACTGTTGATGAAACAACTATAAAAATTTTCAGTTTTCTTGAAGAATTATTTAGTCAATTCGTTTTTAACAATCCTGTTAATGTGGTTCTGATTGCGATGACGCTTTTGGCATTGCGCCACCATAAAATGAAAAGACAGGACGCTTTATCTATCTACCAGTTCATTGGTTTACCCCTGGCGCTGATCCTTTTATTTGTTTCACTTTTCCGGGATACCGTTTTAATTCATTGGAGTGGTCCGGCTTATGTAAGTTTATTGCCACTTGCCGCCATTTACTTATCGCAAATAAATAAAGTTGCTTTACTTCCAAAATTGCTAAAATGGAGTTTGGGAATATTTATCATAGTTGCTGTTTCCTGGACAATGGTGGTACACTTTTACCCCGGCACCTTTGGAAAAAAAAATAAAAATGAACTCGGCCAAGGAGATATTACTGTTGATTTGTTTGGATGGAAAGAAGCAGGAAAAAAATTTTCGGTTCTATATAAAAAAGAGGTTGCTGCTGGCACTGTTGCAAAGCAAACGCCGCTGGTTTGCGGTTACTGGTGGGGTGCACATTCCGATTATTATTTTGCACGTCCCCTCGGCATAAAAATGATTGGCCTTGGTGCAATGAACCAAATTCGTCATTACAAATGGACGAATAATTGGAGAAAAGATGAAGTGAATATGAATAACGCTTATTGCATTATGCCCTCCGATGAAAAA
>MWVT01000065.1_pt1 | contig 18180 bp, 16 predicted proteins | sample 1047201 | NCBI WGS metagenome assembly MWVT01 (sample SAMN06349988, study PRJNA376086) | soil metagenome | isolation source: TG5-1 sample Antarctic (ecotone) soil | place: Antarctica | collected 2015-01-13 | reverse complement strand
GATAAAGGCCGCACTGAGAGGTTTGGATATGGCTCTGGAAGAAGGGTTGAATGTGAAACTGGTGCTGATACCCGGCAATGAAGATCCGGATAGTTACGTACAAAAGATTGGCGCCACTGCCTTCAAGGATTTCATTGCTTCACAAAAAAAAGATTTTGTGCTTTTTTTATTAGAAGTGTCCATGAAAGATGCAGCAAATGATGCTGCTAAAAAAACTGAAGTAGTGAACCAGGTTGCAGAAACTATTTCAAAGATTGACCGTACGGAAGACTTTACCAAACAGCAGGATTACATACGGCAATGTTCGCAAATATTAAAAATTGATGAAGCAGGTTTTACTGCATTGGTCAACAAATTCATTCGCAACCGTATATCTACAGTTGAGAAAAAAATTCCATTTGAAGAAGCCAAGCATCATGAAGAGAATGCTAAGAAAGCAGATGCTGCCGGATTTGATGACCAGACATACAACCTGTTATTCCGGGATGAACTGCAGGAGAGGGAAATAGCCCGTGTACTACTTGAGCATGGAATGAAAAAATGGAAAGAAAATGAATTGATAGCACACCACATTTTTGCTGAATTACCAGAAGAAGATCTTTTTGCAAGTGAACCGGTACTTAAACTCATTAACACATACAAAAAAGTATTTGACCAGGAATATGAAGTAGATAAAAGCTTTTTTATTTATAACGAGGATGCCTCTTTAAGTACACTAGCTGTCTCACTCGTTTATTTTCCTTATGAGCAAAGTGTTCGGTGGAGAGCGGAATTAAGCCATTCTACAGGCTATCAGAAGGAACTCTTTGAACAGGATTATAAAGGGTTTTTTCAAACGATTCATAAAGATCATAAAGAAGAATTAGCAGGATATCTGAATACCCAAACAGATACAACACATATAGAAGTAGAATCGGCTATTAATTATTTAAAGTTGCGAAAAGTTCGAAAGCTCTTGTTGCAAAACCAGGCTGATCTTGAATTTGCAGCGAAGGATCAACATGTAGTGCTTATTCAAACTCACCAATACCTGAAAGGCCTGGAGATGGAACTCACAAAAAATTTAGGTACTGTTGTATTACGTTAGGCAATAGGATGACATAAGATTAATAAGATTAATCTTATGTCAAACAGCACAATATCCTTCTTTTTACTGATGAGCTTTTTGATCTTATCGGGCTGTTACCGGATGCGCTCATCTCAAAAAAATGGAAATATCCAAACAAGATTTACATGATGTTTCAAAATATATGAAAGCATGGAAACATTATAATTAAATCATTAATTGTCCCTTAATCCATTTTTTTTAACTTATGGTTTTATCCATTGTATTGTTAGTGAAGTATAATAATTCCTCCCGGGTGCAGCATTGTAATAACGACCTCCAAAACCATTCACATCATTTCCAAGGCTGTATTTCTCATTCAAAATATTGTCAGTGCCGGCTATTAACTTCAATCGCCATTTATTTTTAATCCATCTTTCAATGCCAACCTTAATTCCAAACACATGGTATGCATCTGCAAATGCAGTATTGGCATCATTAAGCGGTGTCTTTCCATTATATGCATAGTTAACAGTTCCGAGCAATCCATTTTGCGCTAAAAAATCAAACCCTGTTGATATTGCATTTGGTGCGGTTCCCGGAATTGAATTTTGAGAAAAATCGAAGGTGTCTTTCTTAAACTCTTTATAACGAAATTGATGTAGCGTATGGCTCAGCCAAAATGTACTTCTTTCTATAAAAAGGGAAGATTGTAATAAAGGATAGGTAATGTGGGACTCAATCCCCCGTTGCCTGGTAGAGCCCGCATTCAAATAAAAATTTCCACCCAATGCAGTGCGCCTTTGTACAATAGTATTCCTAAGTGAGAAGATAAAAGCATTCACATCATAACTTAGATTTTTAAAAACATTTCCCCGTACTCCTATTTCATAATTAATACCATCTTCTGCATTCAGATCGAGATTCACTGCCCCACCCGTCGGTAATAATTCTTCTGTAGTGGGAGGAGAAAAACCTTTTGAAATACTACTATAAATTGTGATGTCTTTTGATTTTTTCATAATAGAAATCCTCGGAGCTATTTGCTCATCAAAATTTCTTTTTTGCTCCTGCATGGGACGTGGTGCAAAACGCTGAAACTTTATATTTAAACTGTTGAGGCTGACTGCTGCCACAAAAGTAAATGACGATATATCTACTGATGCTTGTGTGAATATCAGTGATAACCGGTTACTGATTTCATCATACGTGCGCAATGTATCTGCCGCCCCGTTTTTATTTTTATGGATACTTACATTAGTAAACCCTTGCTGCAATTCTGCTCCTGCAGTTATGTTTAAAATAGCAGTGTTTATTGGCTGGCTGAATTTGAGAAAAGAACGGCCACCTACATGAGGCTCTGAACTTCGTCCGTAATTTTGGATTGTTGGATTTTGGAGTTGTGTATAAGAACCATAAAGGATAGCTTTGGCAGAAAGCTTAGGGGAAAGTATTTGTGAATAAGATGCCCCGGTCAAAAATGTTTTTTGATGTACAGCAGCTCCCATATCTGCAGCTCCGGGAATAAAGGCTCCTCCTCCTAAAGGAATTCGCGGACGTGCACTTTTGGAATTGTTCTCATATTCCGCTTGTGTCAGCGCCCCTGGTGTTTGATAAAAAAGATCACCATAAAAAAATGTCGTTTTCAATTGTCTTTTTTCGTCCAACAAATAATTGCCGGTCCAACTTAATATTTTTCTTTCCAGTTGGGAGTGGTCGCGATATCCATTGCTTTGTTGATGCTGATAACTGATCTTGCTTTTAGAGTTGGCGCTACCTGTGGTTAGCGAGCCATAGATATTTTGAAGTGCATAACTTCCTCCCGCATATTCTGCTAGCATCCCCGGTGCATCCCCTTCTGAAATGCTTTCTATTAATAATACCCCACCTGTACCGGCTCCATAAAGGCTACTTCCCGGACCTTTTATTATTTCAATAGATCCAAAGTTGTAATACCCCAATTGATTAAGATAAGTATGTCCGCCAGGATTGGTATAAGGAAGATCATTGTAATACACTTTTACATTGCGTACGCCAAATGTAGAACGCAAAGAACTGCCGCGGATATTGAAGCGATAACTACCCGGAGAACGTTCCTCCATGCGTACTCCGGGTAATGTATTCACAGCCTGAACAATAGATGCAGGTGAGAAACGTTCCAAAGTCTGCTTACCAATGTAATGAACTGCAGCTGGTACATCTTTCAGCTTTTTGTTTTGTTCAAAAGCTCTGACAATGACTTCGGTCAATGGAATAACTTTTGACGAATCACTGACTTCCTGAGCAGTCAATGTAATTGATGAGCCTGATAAAAGAAAAGAAAAGGCGTATATATAAAGCGCCTGAAGTTTATGTTTTGATGGCATAAAAACTGCAAGTTGTATATAATAGATTATTCACAAAAATATCTATACTATGTCAGGAAGAGGAGATAAAAATAAATCAGGTACGTCAGGCCAGGGCGCCGGCAATCAAAGTGGTCAGGGCTTTTCACAAACTCCTGATCGTCAAAAATCGAATCATGGTGAACAAACAGGTGGCAAGCCTTCAAAACCGCAGCCCAAAACAAAGGATGACTCGGGAGACAGAACCGCAGGCAATGAAAAAGAAAAAAACTAATGGCTGTTTGCTTTTCTAGAGCCACCTTCGGGTGGCTTTTTCATACATAAATATTTGAATTGAAATTCGTAGCTATATCGGATACACATTGCCGTCATAATAATCTTACACTACCAAAAGGTGATGTGTTGGTGCATGCAGGTGATATATCTTATAAAGGGCAAAAAACAGAAGTCGAAGATTTTTTAAAATGGTTCAGCAATTTAAAATTTGAATACAAAATTTTCATTGCGGGCAATCATGACTTTTTGTTTGAAAATTCCAAACCCAAAGAAATACAAGCGTTAATACCGGAAAATGTAATTTATCTGAATGATAGCGGGCTTAATATAAATGGGATCAATATATGGGGATCACCTATAACTCCCTGGTTTTTTAATTGGGCATTCAACAGAAAAAGAGGAATTCAAATTGCGAAACACTGGGAGTTAATACCACAGGATACTGACCTTTTGATTACCCACGGACCTGTACATGGCATACATGATAGTGTGATCAATGGCATACACGTAGGTTGTAAAGATCTTGAAGTAAAGGTAAAAGAAATTAGGCCCCAGGTTCATGTTTGCGGACATATACACGAAGCATATGGAAGCATAAGAAGAGAGGGAATACGATATATAAATGCAAGTGTATTGAACGAGAGGTACGAGCTCGTGCAGAAACCTGTGGCTTTTGAATTAAATAAAAAAGATGGAATTTAAATTTATCTGGAAGTACTTATACCAAATGATACCATTAGACTTAATGTGAAATTCAATTAATCAAGCAAGCTAAAAGTCGCTAAATCTTGTCCTGAAAATTGTTGTTGAATCCTTGTTCAAAAATTATTTGTTAAAAGAAATGAATTTTAATCCTTATAATTTAAACAATCTCTTACCTTAGGCGATTATGACAGTAGAACAAATAGAAAATTGGTTGGCTAAAGAACCAATTCCCCAGGGTAAAATCATCCGCTTTGAATTAAAGAAAAGAAATCCTGTTCGCGGTTTAATAGTGAAAGGAAGGGATTACAACGATTTAAAAGTAAAGAACTTCTGGCGCATCGTAACCCAGACGCGGCTTGCCGACTACCAAAAAACACAGGATATTAACCTGGCAAGAATTTTCAGTGGATCTGATTTTGCCAAGCTTTCCTTTGTTCCCAATAAAGCTGAAGAATAATTGCTTCCTTATATATAGGTGTTATTCCATCTTCACTTTGGTGATTGAATATCACTAAAACAGTTTTATGTTTTTTATTCTGAAATTCCACTAAATTATCGTGATGCAGGTCTCTCGGTATCCCATTTATCTTTGCATTGCACAACCTCTTTAATTTATGAGTAAACAAGTATATATAGTATCTGCAGTGCGTACACCTATTGGATCTTTTGGTGGTGCATTAAAAGATGTTCCTGCTACTAAATTGGGTGCTGCAGCTATTAAAGCAGCGGTGGAAAGAGCAGGCATTACTCCCGATATGGTGAATGAGGTATTGATGGGGTGTGTTATCCAGGCAAATCTGGGTCAGGCACCCGCACGGCAGGCAGCCAAATATGCCGGGCTTCCTGATAGCGTGGTATGCACCACTGTAAATAAAGTGTGTGCAAGCGGAATGAAAGCCATTGCTCAGGGTGCTCAAAGTATATTATTAGGTGATGCAGATATAGTGGTTGCAGGAGGAATGGAAAACATGAGCTCTGTCCCTTTTTACATTGAAAATTTACGCTGGGGTAATAAATACGGCAATAGCAATTTGATAGACGGTCTTGCCAAAGATGGACTTACTGATTGCTACAGTAATTCCGCTATGGGCAATGCTGCCGATTTTTGTGCATCAGAAAACGTTATCAGCCGCGAAGAACAAGATGCTTTCGCAACGGAAAGCTATAAACGGAGCCAGGCAGCCTGGGATGCCGGTAAGTTTGAAAATGAAATAATAGCTGTTGAAATACCATCTAAAAAAGGCGAAGCAGTTTTATTCAATAGAGATGAAGAACCCTGGAATGTAAAATTTGATAAAATCTCCACGCTTCGACCTGCATTCGGTAAAGAGGGAACAGTCACAGCAGCAAATGCAAGTACAATGAATGATGGTGCTGCGGCTGTGGTACTTATGAGTAAAGAAAAAGCTGACGAATTAGGCATAAAACCTTTAGCTGTCCTCAGGGGATATGCTGATGCTGAGCAGGAACCTACCTGGTTTACAACATCTCCAAGTATTGCATTACCTGCAGCAGTGCAAAGAGCAGGTCTTTCTATGGCTGATATAGACTATGTAGAACTAAACGAAGCTTTTAGTGTGGTAGGGATAATCAATACAAAAAAAATGGCTCTTGATCCAGCTAAAGTAAATGTGAATGGTGGCGCTGTATCTATGGGACATCCATTAGGTTGTAGCGGTGCCCGCATTATAGTTACACTTGTGAATGTTCTTACCCAAAACGAAGGAAGGTATGGTGCAGCAGGCATCTGCAATGGGGGAGGAGGCGCCTCAGCCATGGTTATAGAACGTTTGTAAACTCTATGAATTTAAATATATATCTTACCCTGGATTATTATTTTTTGTATTTAATCCTGAGAAAAATCATTATAACATTCAGCAAAAGCGAAAAAGAATTCGTAATGATTATTGGGAAATCATCCCTTCTGATGCCATAAAAGATCCACAACGAAATGCCCGATAGCAGTACCAGCAACATGACAAGTGAAATGTCTTCTGCTTCTTTTTCTTTAATGGTTTTGGTTAATTGAGGTAATAAAGAGCTGGCTGTCAATATGCCGGCAGTAAGCCCAATGATCTGCGTAGTATCCATGGTATCAGATTTGCAAATCCTTAGCCATTAATAAGTGAGTAAAAAAAGGCGTTGATTTATTTTTAATCAATTACTTTGCTCAATAAAAAAATTAAGATCATGAAAAAATTATTTTTAGCAACATTTGCACTTTCACTTTTAGGAGCCTGTAATAATGAAAAAAAGGATAATAAAGTAGAAGATACAACCACCACTACTACTACACCTATGAGTACCGGTTGGGATGAAGCAACCAGGAAAAAGAATGAAGATCAGTGTGTAGAAGGCTCAAAGGCAAAAATGAGCGAAGACAAGGCCAAGGCTTATTGTGATTGTATGATGGACAAACTGGAAGCCCGTTATCCGGTTGCAGATACCATGAACAATATGACAATGTCGCAAATGCAAACAGCTATGACTGAATTTGCTACTGATTGTCAGAAGTAATTTTGGTAGAAATTCTTTGAAAGGTCCTGCTTTGCGGGACTTTTTCGTTTAGGTAATCTCCGTACGCTCTGCTATTTTTGCCCACCTGATTTTAACCCCATACTGAAATGAGACAAATACCTTTTCGTGAAGCCCTGCGTGAAGCCATGAATGAAGAAATGCGACGTGATGACAGAGTGTTGCTGATGGGCGAAGAGGTTGCAGAATATAATGGTGCTTACAAAGTGAGCCAGGGTATGCTGGCTGAATTCGGACCACGTCGTGTGATAGACACTCCTATTGCTGAACTAGGGTTTACTGCAGTGGCTGTAGGCGCTGCACAGAATGGTTTGCGACCAATAGTAGAATACATGACCTGGAACTTTGCTGTGCTTGCTCTTGATCAGATATTGAATACTGCATCAAAGATGCTTGCAATGAGTGGTGGTCAAATTACCTGCCCTATTGTTTTTCGCGGGCCTAATGGCTCAGCGGGTCAATTGGGTGCTCAACATTCCACTGCCTTTGAATCTTTATACGCCAATATTCCCGGATTAAAAGTGGTGTCTGTAAGTAATGGATATGATGCAAAAGGACTGCTGAAACAAGCAATCAGGTATGAAGAAGACCCTGTAGTGTTTATGGAAAGCGAAGTAATGTATGGCGATAAAAGCGAAATACCGGATGAAGAATATTATATAGAACTTGGTAAGGCCGATATTAAAAGAGAAGGCACAGATGTTACCATTGTTTCATTTAATAAAATGATGAAAGTAGCCCTGGAAGCTGCTGGTGAGTTGGAAAAAGAAGGCATCAGTGCTGAAGTGATAGATCTCCGCACCATTCGCCCACTCGATTGGATGACCATTCTCGAAAGTGTAAAAAAAACAAACAGGCTTGTAATAGTTGAAGAGCAATGGCCTTTTGCTTCTATATCTTCTGAAATTACTTATCGGATTCAAAAGGAGGGTTTTGATTATCTGGATGCCCCTATCCGCCGTATCACTGCTGCCGATGCTCCATTGCATTATTCCGGAAATCTGGTAACAGCCGCATTACCTGATGTGCCTCGTACAGTGCGCCTGGTAAAAGAGGTAATGTACCTTGTAAAATAGGTTAATTACGCTGTTCCAAATAATGTAGATTTACAGTGATGTTGTGCATAAACTACACAACTATTTCATTATCACTACTTTGAATATTAAAAAAATGTTCACAATAATAGTTTTGTTTTAAAAATAATAGTTGCATCTTTGTCTTGGTTTTTCATAGGATATTGGATTTTACACGAGGCTGGATCTTTATCCGGCCTCTTTTTTTTAGCCCAAGCCCCGGGGCTTTTTTCATTTACTTTGCAGCCTTACATAAAACATATCTATGAGCACAATTCTCATAATAGATGACGAGAAGGCAATACGAAAAACACTTAGCGAGATATTAACCTTCGAAGGTTATACAATAGAGGAAGCATCCGATGGAGAAGAAGGCTTGAAGCTTTTTAAGGATAAAACTTACGATGTAGTTCTTTGCGATATTAAAATGCCGAAACTTGATGGTTTGGAATTTTTGCAAAAAGCAACAGAACATAATGCAGATGTACCTGTAATTATGATCTCGGGTCACGGCAATATTGAAACTGCGGTAGAAGCGGTGAAAAAAGGCGCTTATGATTTTATTCAAAAACCTCCTGATCTCAATCGTTTGTTGATCACGATCAGAAATGCAAAAGACAAAAACAATCTTGTTTCAGAAACCAAAAATCTGAAAAGACGTGTTGCCCGTGTGCAGGAAATGATCGGTGACTCACCACAACTGAGAAAAATAAAAGACACAATAGAAAAAGTAGCGCCTACAGAAGCAAGGATTATGATAACCGGGGATAATGGAGTAGGAAAAGAATTGGTGGCCAGATGGGTACATGAAAAAAGTAACAGGGCAGCAGGACCCTTGATAGAAGTAAATTGTGCAGCCATTCCAAGTGAGTTAATCGAAAGCGAACTTTTTGGTCATGAAAAAGGCTCATTTACTTCAGCGATCAAACAACGCATTGGAAAATTTGAACAAGCACATGGTGGCACTTTATTTCTTGATGAGATAGGCGATATGAGTCTGTCGGCGCAAGCTAAAGTGTTGCGGGCATTACAAGAGGGAAAAATAACGAGAGTGGGTGCAGATAAAGATATCAATGTAGATGTACGTGTGATCGCGGCTACAAATAAAAATTTAATGATGGAAGTGGATGAAAAAAAATTCCGTCTTGATCTCTATCATCGTTTGAGTGTCATACTCATTCATGTGCCATCGCTCAATGAACGGATTGATGATATTCCGTTATTGGTAGATCAGTTTCTTATAGATATCTGCAGTGACTATGGCATAACAAAAAAATCAATATCTGACCAGGCTATCCAGCAACTGCAAAGTTATAACTGGACCGGGAACATACGAGAATTGCGCAATGTGGTGGAAAGGCTTGTGATACTTTCGGGTAAGAGTATTACGAAAGAAGATGTAACAAGCTATGTTTTCCCTAAGTAATGGTCGCTTTTGTTTCAGGCTTTTTTGCAATAAAGCTTTTAATTTCTTCATCGGTTTTCAACAATCGTAAATTCACATGATTTCTTTGCGCAGGAATAATACTTTTTCCTGCAGCAATTATTTTTTGATTGGGAAAAGCTTTACAGATTCTTTGGAGATAATCATCAATGTCAAACTTTGTAAAGTTGGTGATTAAATAAATGAAGACATAAGCTGCCTTTTCTTTGTCAATCACATCTCCCCATTGTTGCCAATTGAAACAACTGCCAAGGTAAATGGTTCTCCATCCTGCTTTTTTCAATAAGTAATTTATAAAAAGCAGGGGCAACTCATGATGTTCGACATCAGGTGTAAAGAGTGCTATCCGTATGCTTTGGTCTGCCGCCTTTGGTAGTTTATCGGTTTCAGCAATGATCTTATGCTGTATAAGGTAACTTGAAAAATGTTCTTGTGCGGGAATGATATTATTCGTCATCCATAGCAAACCAACCCGGTTCAAAAATGGATAACAGACATGCACGACGGCATTTTCCATCCCCAATGAATTGGTCAGGTCATCTAATACACCATTGAAAAAATTTTCATCAAATTGTACTGCCGCATCTAATAGTTTTATTACTCCCCCCTCATAATTTTTCGATGTGATGTACGCATTTTCTACCTTGCTGTTTATTTCTTCGTCAGATAAATTTGCAATGTGCGAAACTTTTATACCGGTATGATACAGGAAAGAAATTCTCAGTAATTTTTTCAGATCTTCATTATCGTAATAACGATGTTTACTTTTTTTTCGTTTTGGAGTAAAGAAATTATAGCGTTGTTCCCATATTCGAAAAGTATGTGCTTTGATGCCACACATGTGTTCAATATCCCTGATCGTAAACTTTTGCATATCTTACCCGATTGTGATGCGGTGCGTTTTTTTAGCAAAAACTTCGCAACTTAAAATAATAAATTTGTCCGCTTAAAGCCAAGCTAATGCCGATTGACCATATAGTATTTGTTTACCTCATTTCACTTCTTCTCGTTTTTCTCCCTTCATTCGGTTTGGCAAAGATGTTTCAAAAAGCTGATGTAGAAAGCTGGAAAGCTTATATACCATTTTACAATACCTGGATAATGCAAAAACTTGCCCGGCGCCCTACGCACTGGGTATTCTGGCAACTGATACCTGTAGTCGGGTGGTTCATTACACCGGGCATATTTATAGAATTTGTAAAATTATTTGGCAGGTTCCGCTTGTGGGAACATATCTTAGCTGCCTTATTTGCTCCACTATATTTTCCTTACCTCGGTTATTCAAAAAGCATTCATTATATAGGGCCCGAAGGAGCATTGCGATATAAAAAACAAGGTTGGCGTGAGTGGGTTGATGCTGCTGTTTTTGCCATTGTGGCTGCTACGCTTATCCGCACATTTATATTTGAAGCTTACACCATTCCATCTGGCTCCATGGAAAAAACTTTGTTGATCAATGATTTTCTTTTTGTAAGTAAGTTTAGTTATGGACCACGTATTCCCAACACACCCTTGTCCATTCCCTTCGTTCATAATTATTTGCCGGGCTCAAGTAAAACGTCTTATAGCAAGGCTGTGCAACTTCCCTACATACGCTGGTTTGCATCACCCATTAAAAGAAATGATGTTGTTGTCTTCAATTTTCCTGCAGGCGACACGGTGATCAATGCAGAAAATTTTCAGTCGCTACGTCCTTACTATTCTGTGCAACGGGCTGCTGCTGCCGGTGACATGCAATCTGAATATGTATTAACCCACCCTGATGAATATCCTGTAGTTGTACATCCTGTGGACAAAACAGATAATTACATTAAGCGTTGTGTTGGCATTGCAGGCGATATGCTTGAAGTGCGTGGTGGTGTGGTATATATTAATGGCAAACCCGGTGAAGAGCCTCCGAGATCGCAGATACGATATTTGGTAGAGACCAAAGGTCAGCAAATGGATGAGGATATAATGAAGGATGAGTATAATATAGACATCACCGATCCCAACCAGGTAGAGCAGCAGGGAAAAAATACTTTTCAAATGCAATTGACTGCTGAAGCTTTACAAAAAATGAAAAAAGATGGATTGATAATCAATTTCAGACCTATGTTGGAAGAGGCAGCTTCTATTGATCCCCGTTATTGGGGCCAGGTTTTATTTCCTTATGACACTTTACAAAAGTGGACTGTGGATCATTTTGGTCCCGTATGGATTCCAAAAAAAGGAGAGACATTACAACTGACACCTCAAAATATTTCATTGTATGAAAGAGCAATCCGTGCATATGAAAACAATGATCTTAAAATTGTCAATGGTAAATTTATTCTGAATGGTAAAGAAGTGAACTCATATACTTTCAAAATGAACTACTACTGGATGATGGGCGACAACCGGCACGAATCTCAGGATTCAAGGTTTTGGGGCTTTGTGCCGGAAGACAGGATTGTAGGCAAGGCCTGGATGATCTGGTTTAGCTGGGATAAAGGCCCGCGGTGGAACAGGTTATTTAGCATCGTCAAATAATTTTTATTACCCTGTTGAAGAGTAAGTGGATAAATAAATCTATGGAAGAAATTAAGTTCGGATTTTCATATTCAAGCTATGGCAGTATCAATGATCTTCCTGAGCATCTTCAGAATTTATTAGAAAAAGCAAAAGAAGTAACAAAACATGCATATGCTCCATACTCACGTTTTCATGTAGGAGCTGCAGCCCGGTTGGTAAACGGAGAAACCATCACCGGTACTAATCAGGAAAATGCATCATTCCCCGTAGGACTTTGCGCTGAAAGAGTTCTCCTTTCTGCAATCTCATCGCAGCATCCAGATGTACCAATTGAAATCATTGCTATCAGCTATAAAAGTGCACATCAACAGAGCGATCATCCCATTGCACCTTGTGGTATTTGCCGGCAAACATTACTTGAATATGAAATCAGGTTAAAATCGCCTATTCAATTAGTACTTGCGGGGTTTACAGGAAAAGTATATGTGCTGGATAGCGTCAGTACTTTACTGCCTCTTGCCTTTTCAAGTGGAGAACTTCAGTTCTAAAAAAATTTATTTTTTTGTTGACAATTTTTCAAGATTGATATTTAAGGAGTATGAAATGGCATCAAGCTTTTTATCATCTGCTTCACGGATATAATCGTATGGTTTCTTCCTTATGGCTGTTTACTCATACATTAAATTTACAACTTACCAAGACATTGGTATTAAGAACGGCTTTTTCCGCACTTCGTTTTTTTCTTACAATCTCGTGAAAACGCCTTCTTTGTTGGAAGGGCTTCACGTTGCCTGGCTTTCGTTGTTAGTCCTTTTACTGAAAGAACTGTATTACTCAAACAGGCTTTGCACCCCTGCGAAGTGTTTTGCCTCATGTTCGAGTAACCAACGTTTTCTCCACAGCCCGCCTGAATATCCAACAAGCGATTGATTACTGCCTATAACACGGTGACATGGAATGATGATGGGCAGATTGTTTCTTCCATTGGCAGATGCAATTGCCCTGATGGCTTTAGTATCTCCATAATTTTTTGAAAGCGTATGATAGCTCACTGTATGCCCATAGGGAATTTTATAAAGCAAATCCCATACACGCTGCTGAAAAGCACTACCCGACTGGTATACAGGCAAATCGAAGACCGTGCGTTTACCGGTAAAGTATTCGTTTAATTGCATAATGCAATGGTCAATTAAAGCATTACAGGTATCACCATTTTCAATAACCGGTTCGTTAACGGCATCGTCAATAAAGTGTAAGGATACCATGTTTTCAAGAGTGGATTCAATTTTAATTTGCCCGATAGGAGATGAGTAATAAAATTCAGAATTTGACATCAGCCGATTTTTAATCCATTTTGCACTTTATGTTGTGGTTGCAACAGTACTACATTTTTCTCTTCTTCATATATTCCTAAAACCAGGCATTCGCTAATAAAATTTCCAATTTGCTTAGGTTCGAAATTAACCACAGCAATCACCTGCACTTTTTCCAAATCTTCTACTTTATAATACTGCGTGATCTGTGCAGAAGACGTTTTCTTTCCTATTTCTTTTCCAAAATCAATAATGAGTTTATAAGCCGGCATCCGGGCTTCAGGAAATGCTTCGGCTTGAATAATGGTGCCCACACGAATATCTATTTTTTCAAAATCGCTCCATTTTATTTTACCTGGCACTTCCATTAGTCTAATAAATTAACCAACTCCAATAACTCGTTTTTTTTGTAATCCACATTTTCATCAGTAAAACAATTTGCCATTTCTTCCAATAATTTTTGAATTACTTTTTTGTTGGAAAGCGGTTTGAAATAACCGGGCACGGGTGGTACAGCTATTCTTTTGAAATAAGCTTCCATGTCTTTATGAGAAAATACCTGACCCGTAGTTGGGTCTATAAAGAATTCTGCCTTCGTAAAATGTTGTGTGGTTTCTTCACTCTCATAACCTGGCTTGAAATACGCAATTACAAATTGCTTGGGAACACTAATCGCTTTTACAGGTACATCAAGTAATTCGCAAATGATAAGATATAAAATACCATTACTGATTTGATTTCCTTTTTTTGTTTCCAATACTTTGTGCAGGAGAAAATCATTCACATTGGTATAATTGGTCTCATGGCCTTTGAGGCTGTTATAGCCAAACAATATTCCTGTCACAATCCGTATTTGCTCTAGAGGGGTGAGGTAGTTATTTAATTCAAGCCAGATGTACCTGCGTAATTTTTCTACTTCCTGCAACACCGGTAAAGTAGTGAGATCGGGATATTGAAATTTGCAAGCAAGCAAAGCGCCTACCATCAGTTCGTGATGACCGGAAATAGACCATTGGCGGAAGTCTTCGCTAAGATCAGTAAAATGCAACCGGTGTATTAAGAGTTCTATACGTTCCTGCGTTTCTTCACTCACTGTATTTTCCCAAAGCTCTTCGAGATTAGGAATAATACTTTTGCCGTATTCAACTATTTTATCAGACACCGCACCGAAAACTTCAGTATCCGGATCGTCTATCAGGGTTAAAAGTGCTGCTATTTCATTAGGCCTCTGCACTTAAGCTTTTATTTACTTTTTCCTTTTGAAGATTTTGTTGCCGCCTTTTTCGTAACTGTCTTTTTTGCACTTGCCTTTTTCGTACCTGCTTTTTTTGTAGTTGCTTTTTTAGCTGCAGGTTTTTTGGTGAAAGCACCCGGCACTTGCTGTGCAATCATTTTCTTTACTTCTTCCAGTGGTAATGATTTCAGTTCATCATCTGCATATTTTTCACCCTCACTTTTTCTGCCCAGCTTCAGCATTTTTTTGCCAAATTTTATAAATGGTCCCCACCTTCCATTTTCGATACTGATCTTCTCTGCAGGCCAGTGTTGTATATAACGGTTGGCTTCTTTGGTTACTTTTTTATCAATTAATTCTTCTATTTCTTTTTGACTCAATTGTTCAAAATTATAGGCCTTAGGTACATTTATAAATAAGTCACCCCATTTGATGAACGGGCCAAATCTCCCTTTTCCTTTTGTGACAGGTTGGTCCTGATAATGAGCAACTGGAGCATCGATGATCTGTTTTTCTTTGATTATTTGAACCGCTCTTTCCATGTCTATCTCCAATGCTTCTTCACCTTTAGGAATGGAAATAAAAGCATCTCCCAATTTTACATAGGGTCCAAAGCGTCCAATATTTACGGATACTTCCTGACCTTCATATTCCCCCAATGTACGCGGAAGCTTGAATAATTCCAGCGCCTCATTTAATGTGATTGTTTCAATGCTTTGCGATTGTTTGAGTTTGGCATAGCGGGGTTTTTCATCATCATCGGTAGAGGTGCCTATTTGCACCATAGGGCCGTACCTGCCCATGCGTGCAATTATAGGTTTACCGCTTTGCGGATCAATGCCCAGGTCGCGTTCGCCACTTATTCTTTCAGCAGTATCAATGGTCTTCTGTACATCAATTTTAAATGGATTATAAAAATCATCAATCATTGAGCTCCATTTCATGTTGCCCAAAGCCACTTCATCAAACTCTTGCTCTATACGAGCTGTGAAGCCATAATCCATGATATCATCAAAATGCTGTTTCAAAAAATCGGTGACTACAAGTCCTAAATCAGTAGGAAATAATTTTGACTTTTCTGCACCCGTATTTTCTGATTCTCTTTTTTTTGCTATTTGATTATTCTCTAATATAAATACCCGGAATTCTCTGCGGACTCCATCTTTGTCTCTTTTTTCAACATACCCTCTTTTTAAAATAGTAGTAATAGTTGGCGCATAAGTAGATGGACGGCCAATTCCAAGCTCTTCGAGTTTTTTTACCAATGAAGCCTCTGTATATCGCGGCAGGGCACGGGTAAACCGCTCTATTGCTTTCATTTCTTTAAGAGGCAGTTCAAGTCCAACACTTAATGGAGGTAAAATACCTTCTTTTCCTTCTTCATTTATATCTTCATCGTCCACATCTTCACGATAAATTTTTATAAACCCATCAAATTTTAATACTTCACCTTCTGCCGCCAATTCTGCATTATTGGTAGAAATATGAATTTTTGCTACTGTTTTTTCTAACTCAGCATCAGCCATTTGGCTTGCCATTGTACGTTTCCAAATTAGTTCGTACAACCTTTTCGTGTCAGGGTCATCAATAGTGCTGTTTGCCATATAGGTTGGCCTGATGGCTTCGTGTGCCTCCTGTGCCGAATCGTTTTTATTTTTATATTTCCTTGATTGAAAATATCGCTGACCAAAAGAATTTGTAATCGTGTTACTGATGTCTTCCATTGCGGTTAGGCTTAGACTTACGCTATCTGTACGCATATAAGATATATGCCCGTTTTCATAAAGCCTTTGTGCAAGCAGCATAGTACGGCTTACACCATACCCAAGTTTTCTGCTGGCTTCCTGTTGCAGGGTAGATGTGGTGAATGGCGCAGCAGGAGAGCGTTTGGAAGGTTTTACCTGTATGTCCTTTACTTTATACTGAGCGCCGATGCAGTCTTTTAAAAACTGCTCGGCCAATGCATCGTTGTTGAATTTTGCCCCTTCAGCTTTGAATGTTACAAGACGTCCTTCTACATCTTTAGCGGTGAATAAGGCTTCAATCTTAAAGCTGCTTTGCGAGACGAATGCATTGATTTCTCTTTCTCTTTCTGCAATCAATCTTACCGCTACACTTTGCACCCTCCCTGCACTCAGGTTATTCTTCATACTTATCTTGCGCCACAGCACAGGGCTTAATTCGAAGCCAACGATCCTGTCTAAAATTCTACGTGCCTGTTGTGCATTCACCAGGTTCATATTCACGGTACGCGGGTTTTGTACAGCATTTAATATCGCAGGTTTTGTGATCTCATGAAAAACAATGCGCTTCGTGGTTTCAGGGTTCAAACCCAACACTTCACAAAGGTGCCAGCTGATGGCTTCACCTTCCCGGTCTTCATCCGTTGCCAGCCATACTTCATCGCTTTTTTTTGCGTATTGTTTTAGATCTCTTACTACTTTTTGCTTCTCCTCCGATATGATATAAGTTGGTTTATAATTATTTTTTATATCTATACCCATGTCACCTTTTTCCAGATCACGGATATGACCAAAACAACTCTTCACTTCAAAGTCGCTACCCAGGATTTTCTCAATGGTTTTCGCCTTCGCGGGTGATTCTACTATCAATAAATTTTTAGCCATAAACTTCTTATTTCTATTCTTTAACACACGTGTAGCACATGCAAGATTACAGCAAGAATAATATTTTTTTATAAGAGCTGGCTTTTTGGCGTAAACAGGCTTTCATTATACTATCGCAATTGTATGTAAATAAATTAATCCGATCCTTATCACTGTTCAGCTGCTCCAGCACTTCCTTAATTTTTTCTTTCAGTTTTTGTTTTGAACGTAATTCTTCCGGAAGTTCATCTCCACGATTGTCTCCATATTGTTTGTCTTCCTGCATGTCCGTTTGTGCTGCTTCATCCAACATGTTTTTGATATCAGCGTCTATACGCTCAACCCATTGTTCATACTGTTCTTTGTTTTTGCTCCTGTCTGCACTGGCATTAGCTTTCAGCTTAGTGCTGTCAATGATCAGTTTACCTGCTTTGCACATTTCAAGTCCTTTGCATAATTGTACAATGTGTACAAAGGCTGTTTGTATAAATTCAATATTATCTTTTCTGAAATCATTAATGGTTCTGAAGTCTGGTTTATACATAGCAGCTAAATACATAAATGCAGTGTCACTTTCACAGGCTGCTGCAATCTTACGCCCAGAGCATTTTCCAGTGCTGTATCCATAAAACAAAAGCTTTAAAAGCAAGTGCGGATGATAGCTCTTCTGTCCAAGATAACTATACCTGGATTCAATCTCTTTTACATCAATTGTTTCAACTACATCATTGATCACCCTGGCTAAATGACCCGATTGAATAAAGTCTTCAACACTAGGAGGAAGAAGCATTAATTGATCGTTACTTATAGCTTTAAATTTTTGCATATTGCTAAGACAAAAATTATCTTCTCTTTGTTGTTATAAAATATTAACAGCATGTGGAATTCTCGGTCAGCCTCGAGACACCGACCATATCAATGAATGGAAAGCCACAGTTTGGAATGCACCCAGTCTTACTTGAAGAATTCAATAATAGCTTTTTTCACCTTATTGTCTCTGTATATCCTCCGGTGTCCCAAACCTTCCGTTATTACAAATTCAAAATTGGGATAATTTTTTTCTATGATGGGAATAACATCAGACATGGGTGTCATTGTATCATCCTTGTCC
>MWVT01000064.1_pt1 | contig 18271 bp, 9 predicted proteins | sample 1047201 | NCBI WGS metagenome assembly MWVT01 (sample SAMN06349988, study PRJNA376086) | soil metagenome | isolation source: TG5-1 sample Antarctic (ecotone) soil | place: Antarctica | collected 2015-01-13 | reverse complement strand
GAAATGGTGGATAAAGGCATACCACGGAACGGTTATGAAATAAAAGCTTTTGACGGCGATACAATTGGCTATGTTACTTCGGGTACGCAATCTCCAAGCTTGAATAAAGCTATAGGCATGGGCTATGTGCGCAAAGCTTATGCTGCTATTGACAATATTATTCACATAAAAGTGCGGGACAGGCTGTTGCAGGCGAAAGTGGTTAAAATCCCTTTTGTCTGATGCCCGAAATTCATTTGACCACTTTTATTGCAGCGCCTGTTGAAAGAGTGTTTGACCTGAGCCGGAGCATTAATCTGCACAGGGTGTCAATGACCAAATTCAAAGAAAAATCAATCAGGGGGCGCATTAATGGACTTCTGCAATTGCATGATACGGTAACATGGAGTGCCAGGCACCTGTGGAAAACAAGAATACTGCAGATAAAAATTACCCGTCTTCATAAACCCTCTTTATTTATAGACGAACAGGTTTTTGGTGATTTTAAATCCATGAAGCATGAACATTTTTTTAAGCCTTGCGAAAATGGCACAATCATGATAGATCAGTTTTTTTTTGAAACACCGTATGGCTTGCTGGGACAATGGATTAATAATTTCTACCTGACCCATTATATGAAAGGGCTTATTGAAGTGCATAATGAAGCCATCAGGAAAGCGGCAGAAAGCAATCAATGGAAGCACTATTTAATTGGCAATGAAGAATGAGTAAACCCACATTATATACCTGTCTTTCTCCTGCGCTTTTGCATTTATATGATGTAAAAGAAACTGTTGTAGTAGTTATAGACATATTACGTGCAACATCTACTATTGCTACAGCGCTATACAATGGTGCGGCAGAAATTATCCCTGTTGACAGTGTGGAGAGGTGCATACAAATGGGATCTGAAATGGAATGTATCACTGCAGGGGAGCGGGACGGGCAAATAGCTCCGGGTCTTCAATATGGAAATTCCTCTTTTGATTACCCTGAATCTTTTATCAAAGGAAAAATATTGGTACTTACTACTACCAACGGCACCAAATTATTACACATGGCCCTTGCCATGGGTGCCACTGAAATTATTACAGGATCGTTTTTAAATTTTTCAGCCGTATGCGATCATTTGGTCAGAATACAAAAGAATGTGATCCTTGGTTGTGCTGCGTGGAAAGACAAACCGAATATAGAAGATACCTTGTTTGCCGGCGCTGTTGCATCTAAAGTTAGAGATCATTTTACCATCAATTGCGATGCAACGCATATAGCCCAAAATTTATATCAATTAGCGAAAGACGATATGTATGGTTTCATGAAACAAAATGACGCATCTCATTATCACCGTTTAACAAACTTCGGATTGGAAAAAGACATCCGGCATTGTCTTACACCGGATGTCGCCAATATTTTACCTGAATACGTAGATGGCAGGCTGGTGATTAAACGTGAAAAATGAGGCCATCTTCAAGGTTTACAAAATAGTTTCATTTATTTTTGACGATTGCCCTTTTTTGTAGTTATCGTTGAATGTACTTTACTTTCTATTTTAAAAGCATACTGCAATGGAATAGTTTTTAAAGGAATAAGATTCCAACTACAAACTACAAACTATAAACCCCGCATGGCGCTTCCGTATTTATTAAAATATGTTTACACACATGGCAGTGATGAAGTCATCCGCCGTGGCAAAAAAATACATGCGATCGGCTATGTAGAGTTGGTAGAACATGATGACCTTTTTGGCGCGGTTAATTTCCGGGTAAAAGACGACAGCTACGCAACATTCTACAATGTAGTCGTTCAGAATTATAAAGATCCTAAATCTCTTAGTCTTCGATGCGCATGCCCTTACAATCTCGGCGATATATGCCGGCATGAAGCCGCAGCGCTTATGCGCCTGCAAGAGATGATAGACAAAGGAATGCTGCTCGCTACTAATGTGCATTACGATCAACAGCATACAGTAGCCAAAATGAAAGCTATTGAAATAAAAACTTTGCGGCTGCTTTGTTCGCAGGATATTTTCCTCGAAGCAGATAAGTATGTGAGTACAACCAAGCCTGCTATTGAGTACGCAAAAGATGAAACGGTAAAGGCTACGGTGCGTATAGATGATAAAGATTATAGAGTACTCATCCGGCGCAATGAAGAACGCACTTTTGATACAAGCTCAGATTATATAGATACAGAACATTTGCTTTGCCTTCCGAAAGTCATTGTGTTTCTTCATTTATATTATTTGAAAGGAGCGAATTATTTCGACGGCATCCGTAATTGGGACAAAGAAAAAAACAAGCTGCTTGAAGCCTATGGTTATTCACTCAACGATGATCTTAAGGGCAAGTTTGAATTCAATTATAAAGATGGAAAGCCTTTTTTACGTGTACTTGATAGTAGCATCAAACGCATTGCAGCACCGGTAACTATGCCTTATTTCAGACCTGTACCCGTACTTGTAGAAGAGGTTGAAGAGGAAACAGAGAAACCGGGAATGGTACAAAAGAATACGCTGGGTATTGTATTTAATTTTAACGCTACTGCTTATCCCTTTTTCACAATAGATATGGTAAGCGGCGATTCAGATATTGATGCCGGCTTTACAGACCGGGTAGAAAAACTGGACTTAGCAAAATACATTGATCTTGAAAAATTTACTAAAAGCGAAAGCAATCTGATAAACGGGGTAAGGAAATTACAGAACGCTGAAGTGGCGAAATACATCAACCGCAATTCTCCCTTTGCGGGTTTTTGGGAAAATATTGTGCAGACAGAAGGAGACGATTTGCCTGAAGAGACAAAGACTTTTGTGGTTGAGTATATGGTTCCTAAACTAAAAAAATTAAGTGCTGATTTAGGGGACACTCCATTATACATTTTGAAAAAAAATAAAAGCTTTAAAACTTCCAATCTGGAAAAAGCAGAATTCAGTGCTATTGAAATCACGCCCCAATTTTATGCGGGGCCCAAAGGAAAAGGGTATGAAATAGATTGTTTCATAAAGCCGGAAGGTGTAGCTTTTGGATTAGCAGATAACGAAGCGCCTGCACCTGTTTTTTATTTATACAACCACCAGATTTTTTTATGGAAAAATATTGAAGCTGTCCATGTAACGGCACCATTTCTTCCCTCGGGAATAATGAAAATAAATGAAGACGTCTGGCCCGCTACACTCCACAAAATCGTTCTTCCACTGGCTAAAGAATTTAATGTTGAATTTGACACCACACTGGTTGATGAAGTAAAAGATGGCGAACCTGAAGTGAAATTGTTTTTACAGGAAAAAGGTGAGTATCTCGTTTTTCAACCTGTTTACAATTATAAAGGGTTTGATACAAAAGGCAAAGACAGAGATGAAATAGTACTCCCTTTTGGAAGTAAGGTAATTGTGATTCATCGCAATCGCGAGGCAGAAAAAGCATTCATTGAAAACCTGCGCACACTGCACTCCAACTTTATCAGTTACGATGATGGATCTGCACTGGCTTTGAAAGGTATAGAGGTTTTAAAAAACAACTGGTTCTTTCTTTTTGTAGATGCTATGGCAGAACAAAAAGTAACTGTTTACGGATTCGATCAGTTAAAGAATTTCAAGTTTAATACAGCTAAGCCCACCACACACATTCATATCAGCAACAACACTGATTGGTTCGATGCCAAAGTAGATATACTCTTTGGTGATCAAAGGGTAAGTGTAGCAGAAGTAAAAAGAGCCCTGGCAAATAAACAACAGTTTGTTCCGCTCAGCGATGGCACATTGGGCATATTACCGGAAAACTGGTTAAAGAAATACTCCCTGCTCTTCCGTGTAGGCGAAGGAAAAACGGACAGACTCAAACTCTCCCGTTATCACCTGAGTGTGATTGATGAATTGTATGATAACCGGGATGAAGAAGAACTCACCATTGCGCTGGAAGAAAAATATGAACGCATACGCGAGTTTGATGCCATCAAAGCAATACCTGCTCCTGATAATTTAGAACCTATACTCCGCCCTTACCAGGTCGCTGGTTATCAATGGCTGAATTACCTGCATGAAGTATCATGGGGGGGCATACTTGCTGACGATATGGGATTGGGTAAAACGGTTCAGGCACTTTCCTTTCTGCAATACTTTAGAGATACCTATGGTACAATTCAATCTCTGGTGGTTTGTCCCACTACACTTATTTACAATTGGGAAAATGAAATAAAAAAATTCACACCTTCACTTACTTATCATATCCATCATGGCCCGCAGCGGTCAAGGGAGCCGGAAGAATTGAAAAAACACCATGTGATCATCACTACCTATGGCACTTTACGCAGCGATATCAAAACTTTTACACAGATAGAACTGGACTATGCAGTGTTGGATGAATCGCAGGCTATTAAAAATCCATCCAGCAAGGTTACCAAAGCATCAGGACTGTTGAATGCAAAACACAAACTGTGCATGAGCGGTACCCCTTTGCAAAACAATACGTTTGACATATTTGCCCAAATGAATTTCCTGAATCCCGGTATGCTGGGCACTATGGAATTCTTCCGGCAGGAGTTCAGCATTCCCATTGATAAATTCGGTGGAGTAGAGCAAAAAGAACACCTCAGAAAATTACTTTATCCATTTATCCTGAGGCGCACAAAAGAGCAGGTAGCAAAAGACTTGCCTGCAAAAACCGAGACGATTTTATTTTGCGAAATGGAGGAAGATCAACGCATGATCTATGATGCTTACCGAAATGATTTTCGGGCTAAAATTCTGGGCACAATTGAAGAACAAGGAATACAAAAATCCCAGCTTACCATTTTACAGGGCTTAATGAAATTGCGACAGATATGCGATTCTCCGGCTATACTTAATGAAGAGGAAAAATTTGAAAACCATTCTATTAAACTTGATGAATTGACAAGAGAGATCACGGAAAACATCGGCAATCATAAAGCACTGATCTTTTCACAATTTCTTGGTATGCTTGCATTGATACGGGAAAAACTTACAAGTTTAGGTGTAAGGTATGAGTATTTCGATGGCAGCACAGCAGCACCTGATCGTGAAAAAGCAATACAGAGTTTTCAAAATGATGATGAAGTGCGGGTTTTCTTAATATCATTAAAAGCCGGAGGTGTAGGATTAAATCTTACCGCGGCAGACTATGTGTATATTGTAGATCCCTGGTGGAACCCCGCAGTAGAACAACAAGCTATTGACCGTACACACCGCATTGGGCAAACAAAAAACATTTTTGCATACCGCATGATCTGTAAGGATACTATTGAAGACAAGATTATACAATTGCAGGAAAAGAAACGCTTACTTGCAAAAGAGCTGATCGCTGACGATGCTACATTCGTAAAAGCATTGAGCAGGGAAGATGTGGAGTATTTGTTCAGTTAATGCCTGATCAAATCATTACCCATTTTATAGTGCTTACAACACCTTATATAGCCGAATTTACCGATTGATTAGAAGGCTTAGAGTGAACAGGTTGCATTGATTTTACTATACCTTCTGCAGGTGCATTTGTTCTTGTTTCATAATATTTTTTCAAAAAATCCTGTTTAGAATCCCGGTAGGAAGAAACAGCACCCAGCCTGTGTAATATCCAGATATAGATCCATGCAAGGTCTATCTGGTGCCATAAAAAACCTGCACGTGCACTGGCAGGGTAGAGGTGATGGTTGTTGTGCCACTCACCGGCCAATAGTCCCGGTCTTGATTGATTGATAGATAAATTGCTTCTGTCAAAATCAATTCCATCAACATGCTTTACTTCGCCTTTACCATGCCCTGTATAATTAAATGCCCGAACAAGGACGAACCACAACATAGCAGCGCCGAATAAGGCACATGCCAAACCATGTCCGCCGATCAGGTAAAATGCAGTGTACCAGAAAGACCAGTTGAGCAGCCAAAGACCAATGGTATATTGAGGTGTAGAGATGGAACCCCATTCTAAATATTGCGCATACGTATTTACCTGCACGCCTGTTTTACTTAAAAAATGTGCAGCTTTTCTGTAATCACTTTCACTCAGTTCTTTATTGATACTTTGATGATTTACATCTGACAGCATACAATACATAAAGCCACCGCGTGGATTATAAGGGTCACCTGGTATGTCGGATTTAGCATGGTGCACATGATGCGATACTACATATATTTCTTCAGGGAAAGTTCTCAGCACAAGGTTCTGCGTAATAAACCGCCAAACCGGATTGCTGAATGTATAGGCTTTGTGTGTACAATAGCGATGAAACCAAATGGTACCATGTGTACCCATAATGACCATACTATAAGCAATGATAGCAATCACCAGCTTCCATGAAAAGTATTGGGTAAGAAAAACAATAAAAAAGGGAAGCATACACACAAGCATGAAAACCTGAATGAATGGAATCCAGTTTTTTTTGCTTTTAAAAATATTGATTCGAAGAAGCACTTCTGAGAAAAGTTGTTTCAATGTAGGAACAATCAATTCGCCCTTTTCATTTTTCCAGCCATAAGAAGGAACCTGGAGTACATCATCTATAAATGCCATAGAATAAAAAGTATAAGGTTTATAAAGAATAAAAAGATGAGGTGAATAATGTTTACTATGATCCGCCGATCTTCTGATCTTTTTCACTATACACGAGATTACTTTTTTTAAAGCATACTCATGAATGGGATGACGAATTTAATCCTTTTAGCCATTAGGGCTTTATGATGGGTAATATTTTAACTATTGATGCAAAGCATTTGCATCAATAGTTAGGATGTAAGTTTCAATTTCTACACCTTCAATAGGATAAAGTAGTGATTAATTTTAAACCTAATTATCGCCCGTTAACATTATTTAACCCATTGCGGATGATTATTGCGAATAACTTCGTAGCAATTATTTTTTATGAGAAGATTTTTTACTTTTCTGATTTTATGCTCTATTAGTGTTCCGGCCTTAAGCCAAAAAACACCGGGAGTTATCAGGGGTATATTGCAGGAACCTTCCGGTGATCCGCTTTCGGAAGCTACCGTTTCTGTACTGAGCTCTAAAGACTCATCACTTATTTCATTTAGTCTTACTTCCAATACAGGTTTTTTTGAAATAAAAAACCTCGATACCGGTTCTTATTATCTCATGGTTTCTTACCAGGGGTTTGAAACTTTAAAAAAATCTTTTCTCATCACTGCTGAAAAATATGAAGTGAATCTTGGAGTGATTAAAGTGGACAAATCCTATAAAACACTAAGTGAAGTAATAGTAAAAGACCAGGCTCCCATACAGGTAAAAGGTGACACTCTTGCTTACAACGCTGATGCATTTAAAACAAAACCAAACGCAACAGTAGAAGACCTGCTGAAAAAACTACCGGGCGTGCAGGTAGAAAGAGATGGCACTGTGAAGGCTCAGGGTGAAAACGTACAAAAAGTATATGTGGATGGAAAAGAATTTTTTGGAAATGACCCTAAACTCGCTACCAAAAATTTAACCGCTGATATGATAGACCAGGTAGAGGTATTCGATGATGTAAGCGAACAATCGAAGTTCAATAGAATTGATGATGGCAGCAGAACAAAGGCCATTAACCTTAAATTGAAAAAAGATAAAAAGAAGGGAACATTTGGAAAAGCAAATGTGGCCTATGGTACAGAAGAACGTTATGATGCAGGACTTTCCGCAAATTATTTTAAGGGTGCCACCCAGGTTTCAGTGATTGCGAGAGCAAACAACACTAACAATGTCGGCTTTACTATCTCTGATGGCATAGGCATGTTTGGCTCTGGTGGATTCAGTGGAATGGGAGGGATGAGCGGTGGTGGAATGATGGTAATGAGAGGAGGAGCAGGCCAGGGTGGTGGTGGCTTCAATACAGGTGTGGGTACAGGTGGAAGCGGTATTACTACAACAGCTTCAGCAGGCATAAATTACCGTGATGTATGGAGTCCCAAAATAGATGTGACCGGCAGCTATTTTTTTAACCATGCCAATGCTGCCAACCAAAGGCTGGCATACAGGGAAACGTTTTTTAAAGATTCTACCATTACCAATGATCGAAAGACGATATCTGAAAATACCAATGAAAATCACCGGTTCAATCTCAACTTTGCTTTTGCCATAGACTCATTGAACTCTATTATATACCAGCCGAATATTAGTTTTCAAAACAGTGATACCTACAGAGACGACTCGCTGCAACAGTATAGTGTGAAAGGCAGTGCAGCATATCGCCTGAATAATACGCGGACAATAAATGACAATGAAGGAAGTGGAATCAACTGGAGTAACAACCTGATATGGAGAAGAAAATTAGGTAAGATCGGCAGGACATTATCTGTGAGTCTCTCCAATACACTGAACAGCAGTGATCGAAATGGTTTTACATTTTCCAATGGTGCATTTTATAACAGCGGTGGTGTAAAAATGCGGGACAATGTTTTCAAACAAAGAAATTTAAATGATAACAATACGAACAATTATGGTGTTACACTTTCATATACCGAGCCCATTGCACGCAATAAAATATGGGAATTTAATTATGGATACAATAAGAATGAAAGTGAATCGGACCGCAGGACCAATAATTTTAATAACGCAACAGGCGAATATGATCTCGAAAACTTCAGCCTGACCAATCATTTCATTTCAGCAAATGAATCAAACCGTCTTGGAACAAATTTCAGGGTCACGAATAAAAAATATAATTACCAGTTAGGCATTGCTGTTCAAAACACTTTACTGCAAAGCGATAATCTTACTAAAGACTTATTGACAAAACAGCGTTATACAAATCTGTTTCCCACCTTTAGTTTTAATTACAAATTTGCAAGAAGCAGAAGCCTTCGTTTTAATTACAGGGGCAGAACAAATCAACCTTCGATCTATCAACTGCAGGAAGTGCTTGACAGCACGAACTTTCCTACTATCCGCAATGGAAATGCGGCCTTAGATCAGGAGTTTTCCAATAACCTTTCTCTGACTTATAATTTCTTTGATATGATTAAGTTCAGGAATTTATTCGCAGTGATTAGTTTCAACAATACTTCTAATAAAATAGTTGAATCCATTAAAAACCTTGGCGGTGGTGTTCAATACATCCGGCCTGTGAATATGGATGGCATTTACAATGTAACCGGTGCATTTAATATTGGATTCCCTATTAAAAAAATGAAAGGTGGAAATTTCAATACCAATACCCGCATAACCTATGCACGCAATGGAAATGTAGTAGATGAAGTATTGAACTTTTCAAAAAACCTTACGCTCGGTGAGGATCTGCGGTTGAATTATAATCATAAAGACAAACTTGATCTTGGCATCAGTACAAGCATCAATTATACTTCAGCCAAATACACGATCAAAACCAATTTCAATAACAACACTTCTTATTTTACCCATGTTTATTCAGCCGATGTATCCTATGTTTTTCCAAAAGACCTGCGCTTGTCAACAGATGTTGATTATACTTTGAACCCGGAACAGGGCCAAACTATAGACCGCGATTTTCTTATGTGGAATGCTTCCTTAGGGAAACAATTTTTAAAGAATAAAAGAGCCGAAATTAAATTATCTGTTTATGATCTGCTCAATCAAAATCAGAATTTCAATCGCATCATCGGCGAAAACTACCGTGAGGATGTTCAAAATACTGCGCTTCAGCGTTTTTTCATGCTATCCTTTACCTACAATTTAAATAAGATGGCAGGAAGAAATATGCCTGTACAAGGTGGTGGCAGAAACCGAACCATCAGATTTTAAGAAGGTATAATTATCGCTGAGTCCGCCACTTGTTGCTGATAGAACTTTGAGCTACGGTCGTTCTTCCAAAAATCAAAACTCCTAAGATCGATTTTATAAAACGTAATATATTGAAAGAAGGTTTGTAGTGATTTTCATAAATCTTTACTTCCTGGCGGGCATGCCTGATGTTCTGGTTTTTCATACTTTTTTATTTTGAAAATTTTAATGAAGTATGGAAAGTACGTTTAAATTGTGGATAAATAATTATTAAATGTGTATTTCTATCTTAATTGCTTAATAACATAAAAATGATGTGGACTTTGGAAAAAATCAGATAGCATTATCTCAATTTTTTATTCAACCGTATATGTATTAAAGTATTCTCGCTGGAAATACCTAAAGAAAGCGCTGCTGTAATTTTATTGAAAGGGGAGAGGAGTATGCCGCCTCCATAGCCATTGTGCCAGAGTTTAGAATTTTCACCATCATTCCAAACCCTTCCCTGATCGTAAAATCCAAAGAAGCCTCCTTTGCCATTAAAAAGTTTTGACCTTATATTGAAAAGCCATTGCAGTTCATTTGCATTATACACACCTGATGTACCGTAAAAGCGATCTCGTTTATAACCTCTCAGCGTTTCGCTTCCTCCAATGGTAGTGAGTTGGTAGAATTCAGGACTTCCATTTACCGATGCCGCACCGGACCGCACACTCAACACCAGCCTGTTTAATAGTGGAATATAAAAATATAGGTCAGCAAAATATTTTTCAAAGCTCTTATCCTTTTCCTTGATATTCCTGGTATGAGCAATACCGGTCACAATCTGGATGCCTTTTGTTGGTAATACTCCATTATCTACTTTATCTAAAACAAGTCTCAAAGCAGCTCCACCAAAATGTTTTGCTTCGTTTAGTTCATTGTTGGCGCCATAAATTTTTTCTACAAAGCCGTCTTCATCATTGATAATATCCACCATTTGATAATAAGGACCTATCCCTATTTGGAACCATTTCCCTAGGTTCCGGTTCAAACTAAAACCCGCAGAAGCTTCACGGCTCCTCATCCTGTAAAAATCATTTTCTTCCTCATCATCAAGATTGGATTCATTGCCAACGCCAAAGAAATTGGTCCAGCGTACCAAATCATAGTTAGCACCTAAACCGAGGTTCCACTTGCCCGAGAAGCTATTCACCTCCCCTTTATAGGTGAAGCTCATGGCTTTTTGAAAAAGGGAATAGCGGGCAAATATTCCATGTTTATTTCCAAATTCAGCCTTGCGCCATTTTTGTTTTGTTGCTTCATATCCTATTCCTATATATACCTTGTCTTCATAATTGTAAAATACAGAAGGCTTAATTCCTTTATCATCATAGGCAAATGCATCGTATTGATAATTATGTATCGTACTATCTTCTGACAAGTGCAATTTTGTGCTTGCAGATGTTGTGATGGAGTTATCATTATTGTCATAAATGTGCGTAGCTTTTTTGCCTTGCACTGTTGATGCATCTGTAATTTCATCTTTATCAGGGCCGCCAACAATCCTTAGTTTTATTCCCTTCGATACCGATCCATCTATATGATATTGATCGCTGCCATTCAATCCATAGAGGCGCAATTCTTCTGTTTCCGCATTTTTAAAAATCCTTGAGTAATGTGGCTGGATATTTTTAGTGCCATCATCATTTAGTTTAAATAATTGAACACTTGTTTCTTCATCATTCAATCTTTTTACCTCAAAGTATTCCCTTCCATAACTGCCAACTACATCTACTTCTTTCGATATAAACCGGTAATAATTATTGGCATGGGTTACCAGGTCATCTCGGCGTGACTTTAATTTCCGTATAATATCTGGGCCTGATAATGAAAAGACTTCCTGGGGTAATTGTTTTATGGAGTTTTCAATGATCTGGTCGGTAAGTAATAGCTGCAGGTCCTTAGCAGTTTCTGTCCATTGTGCAAGTGTAGATTCATTAGCTAACCTGCGGTCCAGGTTGCGGGCGGAGAAATTATATGAAGTGATGTCTTTAATTTTTGCATCGAAGGATTTAAGGTGTCCAAGGTCTGCAGCTGCCAGGCCAAATTTCAATAAGAAACCTTCAAATTTAGTATATGCCTGATCTCTGTCTCTTGGGATGGGTTTATAAAGTGATTTAATTTGTGTAGTGGTATCAAGTGCCCATCTCCATTGGTCTTCATGCCTTCCCCAGTCGCCTGCAAACATGTCGAATAAACGGGCACGAATGAATGCAACCTGATCTACCCTTGTGGTATTATCTTCTAATAATAATTGCAGAAGATTTTCTGTGCTAATGATATTTGAACTATATCCAAAATATTCTTCTTCTTCCCAATTGTTATCGGGGCGTTGTTCAAAAAAGTAAAGGTCATTTCCAAACTCATTATTAAATGTATCTAATCGGGGTTGTTGGGGCACATAAACCGCCTGTGGCCTTGCATGATAAATTTTAGATGCTCTTGCCATGGGAGGAATAGTAAGCGCAGCATAAGGATGGGCACTTGATACCTGGTCATTTACAATACTTTCAATAAATGTATTTTGATAAATAGGGGGCAGTGCATTTTTAAATGACTTGTCAATGCTTCTTAATACATATTCTTTTCCTTTATCGGTGCGCAAGCGAAGTGTTTTACTCTGCCTGCCGCCACCGGCTGCATAGGGATAAAGTCCACCGCGTGCAGTATCTAAATAAAACAAAGGCATTTGCACGGGTGTGGCCCATTCCTTTCGGTAATGACTTCCCCAAAGCCAGTTGTGAAATGATGAACGCTGATATTGTTTTCCGGCTACGACGGTCGTTTTACCTATGGGCGAAAGGGAATCTGCCCGCACCTGCGCTCCCGCTGGTGTACACAATAATAACACTTGCATCAACATCCATGCAATCCCGGTTTTTATTTTTTTGTCTTTCATTTGGTTTCTTGACAGAAAAGGTATTAAATTTTCTGATAAGCAGGCAAGAACTTTATATAATTGTGATTGCAATCTTATAATATGGCGAACAAAAAGACCATTATATAAAGATGGAGGGTTTTACACAGAATGAGACCTTATTAAAATTTCTAAGACAACAGTTTCAGGGAAACTTATTTATATACACCCGAGTTCAAAGAAATAATTCCATTGCAGATGGAACTTTTTTAAAAATAAATCCTGCTTCTGGAAATAATTGCCAGACAACATTAATATATATTCACTTTTTTAAAGCTTCGGTGTATTGCAAAATAGTTTTTCTACCTTAATAAATCCATTGCAATTGCACTGAGGGAATAAACACCATTTATCATGAATTGTAATAGCAGCATTATTAAACTGAAACTTCTATTGCTGATGAATACCAAGCAAACCAGTATAACACTAAATGAGGGCATAAAACCAGGTATAAAAAATATGATTTTATTTTCCAGGTTATTTTTATCAGTTTTTATTTTTCATTTTCCTGTTTCCCCTCTTTGGGCACAATCTGTACAAGGTGGTAAAGTATGGGACACATTGATAACCGGCCGTTTTATAAAAGAAGATGTAAGAAAGAAAATAGTATACATCCCGGTCAATGTTCCTGAAGGCATAACAGGTTTCAACATGCAGGCCAGCCTTACAGACTCTGCCAATAACGTCCTTGATATTGGTCTCTTTGATGAAAGAGGGATTGACCTCGGACCAGTTAATGGTTTTAGGGGATGGGCGGGCGGTGTAAGCAGTAAACAGGTGCACATTACAAAACAGGAGGCTACTCCAAGTTATATACCTGGTCCGGTTAATAAGGGAATATGGAATGTTATGCTTGTGCCTACAAGCATTAAAAAAGATGGTTATAACTGGCAATTAAAAGTTAGTCTTGAAAGAACTACAACGCCTCTTAAGGACTTTATTGCAAAACCTGCACGTGAGTGGATCAATGACAGGGAAGGCTGGTATCGGGGGGATTTGCATATGCATGATGTTAATTCTGATGGTGTGTACACACCGGAAAAACTAGTAGAGTATAGCAAGGCCGCCGGCCTCCATTTTATGATATCTACCAATCACAATACAAATGCTGCCAACCTTAACTGGGGAAGATATGATGATAGTTCTATTCTCATTTTAAATGGAGAAGAAGTCACCCCCTTCCAGGAAAATCATTGGAATGCCATCGGGATCAACCCTGAAACATGGATAGAATGGCGTTATACTGCAGCGGATGGTTTGGTCAACAAATACCAGGCACAGGTAAAGGCAGCAGGGGGTTTATGTGTTATCAATCATCCCTATTATGAAAAAGATACTATTGCTGATATCAGGTTTCCGCTTGAAGGTTTTGATGCCATAGAAGTATGGAATGGTCCATGGGAAATTTTTGATGAAAATGCTGTTCTATGGTGGAATGGTTTGTTGAAAAATGGAATTGTAAAAACAGCTATAGGAGCAAGCGACTCTCACCGCCCTGACAGCAAAAGTATAATTGCCCATCCTCAAACGGTTGTTTATGCCAAAGGGCTAAACCGTAAAGCTATTATTAATGGAATACGGGAAGGCAGATGTTATTTAGCGGGAAATTCAAATATCTCATTAAACTTAAAAGTGTTTTCTCCGGGTTCAAAACGTTTTGCAACTATTGGTGATACAGTTTCAGTTCTGCAAAAAAATAAGTTTTCAGTTCGTTGTAAGATCAGTGGCCTATCAGACAGCAGTATGGTTATATTTATTTCAAACAAAGGAATTGAACATGTTTTTAATACCGTAAAAAGCAAAGCTGATTTGAAGTTTAAGATTAGGGGCAAAGGCATAGAATACATTCGGGCCGAAGTGAGGAAAAAAGACAGAAGTATGCAGGCGCTTACCAATCCGGTATGGATCAGAAATTAAGATTTATTGTTTAATAGCTCCACAAGTATCATTTCAGATTGACAATTGATTTTACACGCTTGTAATTTGAAAATACCTGTTGCTAAATTCTAACTAAAGTTGCTCAAAGCATGAATATGGCACATTGCAATTGAACAGGGCAAAGGATAAAATAGGAACCGTGCAAAAGATGCTAATTATTTATCCCGCCCACCATCCGGTATTGCTGTTTTATTTGTGCGATTTAAAATTTGCAGATGTATATGAACATCCTGAGAAGAAAAAAAGAATATATGATGATTCTATGTATGACTCAGTGTACAGGGTTGTAAAACGGGTAAAAGAATAATTTGCCGTCTGCCCGGGGTCTTCTGGCCGGTATTGTGCAGCAAGGGAGACCCCGGGAATTAAGATATAGGCTTTGCAGCAGAAATAAAAACTAGATTTAAATAGCAAATAGGTTACACTACTATCTTCCATCTTTGGATCAGATAATGCCAATCATCTTACAGGTGGCATAACTAAATTCATTATATTTCACTTCAATAAAAATTATCTTGCAAATCTTTTTTTCCCTCCTCTTTGACCAGCCCCATACCCGGTGAATATTTTTATGCAAAACGGTGTGGCCATCGGGGGCTTCACATGGGTACTTCAAATTGATGAGTACTTTAGGACGCTTAATATGTAAATTTGAAGGGTACGTAATTTTAATAATCGCTGAATCAAAATTTATTGATCAATTCCAAAATTGAGAAATAATTGTTCATCAAAATTGAGCCTTCAACGTGCACACTGAGAAAGGTTTTAGAATGGCGCTTATTCTCAATCAACAAAACCAAGAGAATTTTCAAACCCATATCTTTTTATGAAAATACTTCATACCGCTGACTGGCACCTCGGCAAAAAGCTTGAGCAAAGCGAAAGGACCGATGAACACCAGCAATTTCTTGATTGGCTTATACAACGGTTGAGCAGCGAATGCATTGATGTATTAATTATTGCAGGCGATGTATTTGATACCGGTACGCCATCCAACAGCGCTTTTGAACAATACTACGGCTTTCTTCGACGGGTAAAAAATACCTGTTGCAGAGAGGTCATTATTATAGGTGGAAACCATGATTCTATCAGTACATTGAATGCGCCGAAGGAATTGCTGAAATATTACAACGTGCACATTGTAGGTGGAGTGCCTCAGGAATTTACGGAGCAAATTATTCCTATAAAAAATGATGCAGGCAAAGTGCAATTAGTAGTTTGCGCTATACCTTTTTTACGCGACAGGGATATACGATTGTCTCTGGCCGGTGAAACATATAGTGAAAGGGAGCAAAGAATAAAGCAAGGCATTTGCGACCACTACAACCAGTTCAAAGAACATATAAATGAATACAAACAAAATGGTGTACCGGTGATTGCAACAGGACATTTATTTGCTGCAGGTGCCAGCACTTCGGAGAGTGAAAAAGAAATTCATGTGGGAAACTTAGGGCAGGTCTGCGGTGATCAGTTTCCGGTGGAATTTGACTACATAGCACTGGGGCATATACATCGGCCACAGGTAGTGAACAAAATGAACCATATCCGTTATTCGGGTTCGCCTGTGCCATTAAGTTTTTCAGAAACAGAAGATAACAAGCAGGTGGTGATCCTTGAATTTCAGGAAAGCAAACTTACAAGAGTGGAAGAACTTGAAGTGCCTTGCTGCCGCAAACTCATTCGCATAAAAGGAGATCTGCCAAGCATAAAAAAGGGTCTCATGATGATTGAAGACCATCATTTAAAATTTCCTGCATGGGTAGAAGTGCAGGTAGAAACAGATAAATATCTTCCCGAGTTAGATGAAGAGTTGAATAAGCTGATTACAAAAAAACCATTTATCGGGCGATTGTTTATAAGGCAAAACAGATTGCGCCCCGGGAAGAATCTTAACGAACAAACTGAAGAGGCGCTTTCCTTAACCGATTTGAATCCAACCAGTGTTTTTAAAAAACGTTGCGAATCTGAGTATGCTGAACAGGATTACAGTGAGCTGTTGCAAACATTCGAAGAAGCCCTTGAAAGAATGGAAGACAAGGAAGGCTAATGGTAAGAGAGTATCTAATAATTGATTGAGCACATGAGGATTATCAGCATCAGGTTTTTAAACCTTAATTCTTTAAAGGGCGAGCATAAAATATATTTTGATAAGCCTCCTTTTACTGAAAGCGGATTGTTTGCCATTACAGGACCTACAGGAGCAGGCAAAACAACTATACTCGATGCGATTACACTGGCCTTGTACGGAAAAGTGCACCGGCATGATAAAGAAGATCCCTCTGAAATAATGACGAGGCATACCGGTGAGTCTTATTCAGAGGTGGAGTTTGAAGTAAAAGATATTTTATATCGTGCAAAATGGTCGAACTACAGAGCACATAAAAAAGCAGGTGGAAAATTGCAGGGGCCAAAAATGGAATTGTCCCATGCAAGTACAAATGAAATAATTGAAAACGGATCGCTTTTCCGTTATTATATCAAAATTATAGAAGTATGCGGCCTTGACTATAACCAGTTTCTGCGGTCGGTGATTCTTTCCCAAGGTGATTTTACCCGCTTTTTAAAAGCCAGCGAAAATGAGCGGAGTGATTTATTAGAGAAGATAACGGACACTGCTATCTATTCCCAAATTTCCATTTTTACTTTTGACCGAACCAGAGAAGAAAAAGACAAACTGCAAGGATTGCAAATAAGATTGCGTGATGTACTGTTACTGCCGGTTGAAGAGAAGAATATATATAATAAACGCCTTGTTGCTTTAAGAGAAGACGAAAGAGAATCGAAAATGGAAGAGGATGTTCTGAATGAAAGATTAGGCTGGGTAAAAAAGATTCAGCAAGTAAAAATTAAAAAGGAAGAATTAACAACAGTATTGCAAAATGCAGAAAATATTTATACAGAAAATGAATCCCAGTTTATAAAACTAAATGCACACCAGCTGGCATTAAATTATAAACCTGCATTGGAGAACATTGAAGTAATAGAAAAACAAATCCACGTTACCGTGGAAGCTATAAATACCTATGAACGTCAACTTCCACTATTACATTCTTCTGTTGACTTAAATATAAAAACATTAGAAGAATCAAAAAGATCAAGAGCAGCGTTACTAAAAGAAATAGTAGAAATTGAGCCCGTTTTTGAAACGGTGATAAAAAAAGACATTGCAATTGAAATTGAAAAACTTCAACTGATAAAAACAAATCAAATCTATCAAGATGCAGATAAAAGCGTTGTACAGGCTACAAAGCTTCATAATGAGGTGGCAAATAATTTAAAGGAGATTAAAGAAAAAATCACTGAATTAGCGGGATGGTTACTGAAGAATAAACAAGATGAAAATATAGATAAAGAAATTATTGTATTCACCAATCATGCAAAGGAATTAAAAGACCTACAAATTTTTTGTAATGCTGCCGTCAACAGTGCAGGAGAAGATAAACAACAATTAAACGATAATAAAAAACTGCTTGAAATCGAGGAAAGATCTTTTGAAGAAATAAATAAAAAAATTAAAACCATTAAAGAAGAAAATTTCTCAATCCAACTTGAGCATGATACTGCATTAAGCGGAAATACATTAGTAGAATTAGAAAATAAGTTGTCTGCACTTCCTGCTATGATCAATGTCTGTGCACAGCAGTTGAAGCTTTCAAAAAGTATTTACCAAAATAAAAACGATCAATTACAATTGGAC
>MWVT01000063.1_pt1 | contig 18307 bp, 14 predicted proteins | sample 1047201 | NCBI WGS metagenome assembly MWVT01 (sample SAMN06349988, study PRJNA376086) | soil metagenome | isolation source: TG5-1 sample Antarctic (ecotone) soil | place: Antarctica | collected 2015-01-13 | reverse complement strand
CATCGGAAGCCACTAATGAAGATTGAGCCATTATATTTACAGGCAAAACAAAAAGCATTGCGGCATTTACAAGATGGCGTGAGCGACGATCGGATCGGGTACGTTATTCTGAGAAGAGAGAAAGTAGTGGAGATGCTTGAAAAACTCTGACCGCGGTTTTTACAATTCATTAGATTTACAGGACTTTTTTCCTGCCAATATATTTATACTTTATGAAACAATTCTTTTTCTTCTTCTTTACTATAATTTCTTTAGTTATAGAAGCACAACAGCCCATTGATGTGCAACATTACAAATTTGAGATTGAATTAACCGACGCCTCTGATGCAATTAATGGCAAGGCTACAGTTACAGTACAATTTTTAAACGATGCTTCGTTGCTGCAACTGGACCTGGTTTCTTTAACCGATGAAAAAGGGATGATCGCTTTCCAGGTTTTGGAAAATGGTCAGAATTTACAAAAAGCCCACCGCGACGATAAGCTTGATATTTATTTAGCTAACCCTGCTAAAAAAGACGAAATCCGCAGTTTTGAAATTAACTACATGGGTACGCCAAAAGATGGTCTTGTCATTTCTAAAAACAAATACGGTGACCGAACATTTTTTGGGGACAACTGGCCCGACAGGGCGCACAACTGGTTACCGACAAACGATGTGCCGGCAGATAAAGCATCAGTTCAATTTATTGTAACAGCACCTTCACAGTATAAAATAATTTCTAATGGAATTTTGGTTGAAGAAAAAGAATTGGGTAATAACAAAAAAAGAACGCATTGGAAAGAAGATGGAGTTATTCCGACCAAAGTAATGGTAATTGGTGCTGCAAAGTTTTCGGTGGCAAGAGTTGATAGTTCTTACAGGATTCCGGTTACAGCATGGGTTTATCCGCAGGATAGTGCAAATGGTTTTTTTGACTATGCACTGGCAGATGATATTCTGAAATTTTTTGAAAATTATATTGGCGCATATCCATATAAAAAATTAGCAAATGTGCAGTCAACAACAATCTTTGGTGGAATGGAAAATGCTTCGGCTATTTTTTATGGCGAAAAGACTGTGAAAGGCGATCGTAGTTCCGAAGCACTTTTAGCTCATGAAATAGCGCATCAATGGTTTGGCAACACAGCCACAGAAAAAAGCTTTGCGCATGTGTGGCTAAGCGAAGGCTTTGCAACTTATCTCACCAACATTTATATAGAACAAAAATATGGTCGCGACAGTTTATATAAAAGATTGGAAGATGATAAAGCCAAGATCGTAAAATTTGTCAGGCGTTCTAACAACGCTGTAGTTGACAGCACTTCCGATCTGATGGACCTGTTGAATGCCAACAGTTACCAAAAAGGGGGCTGGGTGTTGCATATGCTACGAAACCAAGTGGGAGACAGCGTTTTTAAAAAGATCCTTCAAACTTATTATCAACAATACAAATGGAGTAATGCCGATACAAGAGATTTTCAATTGGTTGCTGAAAAAGTTTCGGGTGAAGATCTGGCTCAATTTTTTAACCAGTGGTTGTATCAACAAGGAATACCAGAATTAAAGATCAAGACCAAAATGGAAGCCGATGAAATAACGATAGAAATTGAGCAGGAAAAGAAGTTGTTTAATGTTGTGTTGGAAGTTGTAGTTATTGCAGCTGATGACGAAACCACAACTCATCGCATTCCGGTAAAAGAAAAGAAAACAATATTTAAGTTTAAAACAAAAGGCCCAGTGAGGTTGAGCATTGACCCGGAAATGAAGTTGCTTTTTTCTAAATAGATAAACCAATACCTCGGAGGTTTTTAAAACCTCCGAGGTATTGAAAGGGACTGTAAAGTTGCAAACATGGCAATTGTTTTTTTATTTTATCGTATCTGCGGCTCTGCGAGGCTTGCAGCCTCGCATCATTTAATTATCGCTTTTAGCGATGTACTTCAGCAATCAACTTAAAACAAATAATCAATTCCATGGTTAAGATACAGCGTTCAGTTATTGCTTTTAGAAATGACCTGTATTAAAATAAAGAATCAATCTCCATAATTCCTTTATTGCTTTCGTAATTTGAGGCGCTGCTGTACTTGTAATGCACAGGGTTATCTACGAGCCCAGCTCTGACCGGGTTTTGGTGTATGTAATTAAGCTAGGTTTGTAAAAAGTCATTGCTGTAAATTTCTTCAGGATGATTGTTGCTTGTCCATACTTTAAAGAAATCGTTTGCATTGGTGCGATTGGCATAAAATTGAAACATATGCAACAGCCATTTGCGCCTGCTTTCCGATTCGTCCTCTATTAATTTTGTGATGGCTTTACTGGTAAAAGTTTTAAAGTCGCGAACTACATCGCTCAGGTTGCCATTATTAGCTGTCCAGATAACATGAATGTGATTTGACATGATGACAAAAGCGCCAATGTCCAACTGTTTGTTTTTCCTGCAAAACTGGAAGCTTTCAGTAATCAGGTCGCGGTACAGCTGACGTGTAAAAATATCATCCAGCCCATGATGCAAAATGTGAGGAAGTGGGTTGCAGCCTGGTCACGAATTTTAAAGCCTTCGGCAAATTCATAACTCATGAAGAATGTTTTAATAAAAGTAAGCATTGAAATTCCACCACAATACTATACCTGCGGCATTGCCAAAGGCAATAAAATAAAACTGCGAGGCAGAATGCCTCGCAGAGCGGCTTCAAAAAAGAAAGCTGCTGAAAAAATTTCAGCCGCTAAATCATTCACCATTCATCACTCACCATTCACCACATCACCACATCACACCAACATCGTCACCGGGTTCTCCAAATATTTTTTAAACGTTTGCAGGAAGGCGGCCCCCACTGCACCATCCACGCTTCGGTGATCGCAGCTTAAGGTCACTTTCATTACATTGCTTACACCAAATCCTTCGCCCTTTCGCACTACTATTTCTTTAATCCTCCCCACAGCCATAATTGCGCTGTCTGGTGGATTTATGATGGCGGTAAATTCGTCAACATCCATCATACCTAAATTAGAAATGGTAAAAGTGTTGCCGGTAAATTCATTAGGTTGCAATTTTTTATTCTTTGCTTTATTTGCAAGTTCTTTTACTTCCCCACCAATCTGGCTTAATGTTTTGCTGTCAGCAAACCGAACAACCGGAACTATCAACCCATCTTCAATGGCAACTGCTACACCTATATGAATATGGTGATGCTGACGAATAAATTCGCCCATCCACGAAGAGTTAACAGCCGGGTGTTTGCGCAACGCCATCGCAACTGCTTTCACCACCATATCGTTGAACGAAATTTTTACTTCGCTCACTTCATTCATTTGTACCCGTGCTTCAATAGCCTTATCCATGTTTATTTCCATGGTTAAGTAAAAATGCGGCGCACTAAATTTACTTTCAGCCAAACGCTTTGCAATTATCTTGCGTATTTGCGATACATTCTGATCGGTATGACCTTCCTGGCCTGTTGAAGGTTGAGGGGTTGAGGTGTTGAGTTGTTTGGAATCTGCTGAGGACTGCGGACTGTCGGCTGTGGGCTTTTTGTAGTTATCAATATCGCTTTTTGTTATTCTGCCATTATCTCCGCTTCCCTGCACCTGCGAAAGAGTGATGCCTTTTTCCTGCGCTAATTTTTTAGCCAGGGGCGAAGCTTTTATGCGACCATCACTTTCGGTTTCTTGTTTCTCGTTTCTTGTTGGTTGTTCGTTTGGCGTTGCTGCTGCACCATTATCAGTTGTCTGTGCTTTTTCAGAATTTTGAATTTTGAATTTTGAATTTTCACTTCCTCCTTTACTTGCTTCGATAATTGCAGCTACATCTAGTTTCCCTTCCTCCCCAATAATGCAGAGCAGGTCATTTACCGCTATTTTTTCGCCGGGCTGTGCACCCTGGTGTAATAACTTTCCGTTCTTATAACTTTCCAGTTCCATGGTGGCTTTATCGGTTTCAATATCCGCCAGTACATCGCCTTTTTTTACATCATCACCAACGTTTTTATGCCAGGCAGCTATCACGCCTTCTGTCATCGTATCGCTCAGGCGGGGCATTAATACAACTTCTTCCATCTTACTCAAATCCATAGTTGAAGCTGTTGTAGGCTGAGCATTTGTTTTTCCTTGCGGCGGCACGTCACCCTTTTCTGTAGAAGTTGTTTCTTTTGTAACGGGTGTAGCAGTATCGGGTTGGCCGGCAGAAGCCTTATTGCCTGTTAAGTGCTGTGCAATATCTTCACCTTGTTGACCAATAATGGCAAGCAGGTCGTTCACCTGTATTTTTTCACCTTTGGTTGCGCCCAGGTGCAGCAGGGTGCCGTCTTTATAACTTTCCAGCTCCATGGTCGCCTTGTCGGTTTCTATCTCCGCTAACAATTCACCTTTGGTAACCGGGTCGCCAACTTTTTTATGCCATTCAGCAATTACACCTTCAGTCATTGTATCGCTCAGGCGGGGCATCAAAATCACTTCAGCCATGTTCTAAATGTTTTAAGCAGTAATGCGGCGTGAAATTAATGCAAATGAGGCAAATAGGTTTGATGCTTTTATGGGTTAGGATTTCAGAGTTTTTGTAACAGGCCGCAATGCTGCTATAATGCTTGCCTTGCGTCGCACTCTTGTACGGTTGTTAATTCTATTTGGCATTGTGCACGGGTCGTCAACTATTGAAAATCAGTTTCCTTTCAATTTTAGCGAAGTTACTGGATCACAGTAGCATGATTCGAAAGCTATTTTTTTACAGGCTAACATTCTTTTAAAAAGTTACTCCGAAACTTATGTAGGCTCCGGGCATAAAACCATTTTTGGCAAAACCCGGGGAAAGTCCTGCCCGAAATAGGCTGCTCTTTCCATATATTCTAAAGCCGAAGTTTGCACTTACGTAATATGTGTTTATGGAATAGTTAGGGTAAATTATTGTAAAACCTCTTTGGTCATCGCTTACTTCGTCAATTGATAAATAATTGAGGTCTGCTCCCAGCTCAAGGAAACTGCTTTGTTTGCCAATTAAATAATAACTGCCTGCGCCAACCATATAAGCCTGAAGATATTTTGCAAGGTTAGAACCCGCAATAACACGAAAGCCAAAATTTTTATTACGCAATTTATGATCGTAGGTGAGATTGTAAATAAGTCCTGTCTTGCCAACTTCTAATGACAAAGCATTATTTTTTATTTTGTTTGGGGTTTGCGCATTGCAAAGAACACTGCAGAAAAGTAGAATGATGATAATTGAATAGGGCTTCATAAGGTATAAGGGTTCTGGTTAACTGAGAAAGGATTCGAAACTAAGGCATTCAAATTCGTCAGTCTATTTTTTGAAATGAAAAATTTATACCACGTCACAATCATTTACTGTAAGAACCAATCAATAATCCAACTCCAGCCTTAAACGATCTTTCAATTCTTTCACCAAAGGAAATTGTTCAATTATTTTTTGGTATTGTTCTTTGGAACTTAATGGCAAATCGCGGTGTATGTTTTCCTGCTGCCCTTCTATTAACAATACAGAAAACTTCAGTATTCGGTTACTCAATTCTTTTTGCAGAAAAGCACAGGCTTTCTTGCGCTCTAATTCTAAAAATTTATGCTGCAGGTTGTTTGATGCCGTGGCTTCAAAACAGTTGGCGTCTTTAATAATCAGTTCGGCTAATTGAAAGCTTTGCCAGGCAGGGTTTTTGGCTTCTTTTAGTTGTTCAATAAATACATTCCATGCTGCCTGCAATGGCTCTCGTTCTAATGGAGTATCAACCCTGGCAGCACTGGTATCATTGGTACCAAATTTTTTTTGGAGTGCTTCTAAAGAAGACAACTTTTTGGATGTTGTTGGTACAACAGCGGGTTTATGATAGGGTTCTTCCCCTTCCTGAAAAACTGGTTCCGGCTCTTCATGGGTTTCTTCTATAATTAATTTTGGCCTGGTTGTTACAATGTTTTTTGAAGCACTTGTAACCGCTTTTGGATCGGAGTCAATCTTTTGAACTGTTACTGGTTTAATAGCAATTGGCGCAATGTTTTTAAAAGCAACAGATTTTGCTTTGTCAGTCAACTTATTTTTATCAAAACCCACTTCGCCAGAAGTTAGTTGTAATGCCTGTCTTAAATAACAAAGTTTAATGAGTGCTAACTCAACATGCAGCCGCTTGTTTCGTGCAGACCGGTAATTTATTTCCGATTCACTTAAAATGTTTAATGCGCTGATCAAATACCCTGGCTCCATTTTTTGCGCCGTTTGCCCATATCGTTTTTTAAAGCTTTCCACAACTTCAAGCAAACCGGCTACACGTTCGTCTTTGCAAATAAGAACATTACGCAAAAACTCGGCAAAACCATTCAACACCATGTCGCCTTCAAACCCTTTTTTATTTATATCATCAAACAACAACATGGCGCCGGCAAGGTCTTGCTCCAACATGCAATCGGTGAGCTTAAAATAATAATCGGCATCTAAAATATTAAGGTGCTCAATCGCATTATCATAAGTAACCTCGCCATTGGTAAAAGAAACAATCTTGTCGAGGATGCTCAATGCATCTCTCATGCAGCCTTCGCTTTTTTGTGCTATCAATTGCAGTGCTGCCTCGTTGGCCTTAATGTCTTCTTTTATGGCAATACCTGCAAGATGGTCAACTGTATCCTGCAAGGTGATGCGTTTGAAATCGAAAATCTGGCAACGGCTTAAAATAGTTGGAAGTATTTTGTGTTTTTCAGTTGTTGCTAAAATAAATATAGCATAGGAAGGAGGTTCTTCAAGCGTTTTTAAAAACGCGTTGAAAGCCGCAGAGGACAACATGTGTACCTCGTCAATGATATAAACTTTGTATTTGCCCGCTTGCGGTGTAAACCGCACCTGGTCAACCAAAGCTCTAATATCATCTACCGAATTATTTGAAGCCGCATCTAATTCATGAATATTTAGCGAAGTGCCTTCGTTGAATGAAACACAGGAGTTGCAAACGTTACAAGCTTCACCATCGCTTTGGTTTTCGCAATTGATTGTTTTGGCTAAAATTCGGGCACAGGTAGTTTTTCCTACTCCCCGCGGGCCGCAAAATAAAAACGCATGCGCTAAATGCGCCGATTTAATAGCATTCTTTAGGGTAGTTGTAATATGTTCTTGTCCCACCACCGTATCAAATGCCTGGGGACGATATTTTCTTGCTGAAACAATAAATTTTTCCATGATTGTACCTCGCTTGCTAAGGTAACGGATGTGCCGGAATTGAATATGATTTTATAAAAAGAAGGATATTTTTAGGAGAAAATCACGACCTGTTTCTTTTTTACCGGAGGGACTGTGGCGAGGTGGAAACCGCATTAAAGTCAACATTGCGATAAAGTTGATTAAGAACAATACTAAACTCAATAGTTTCAATACTTACAGTTTCATCGGGATTTCTAACTTCAGAAAGAAGCCAGTTATTATCGTGCTGGCGTACAAATTTTTCAAAACGGTACTCTGTAGAAGAAATTAAAATGTATTCCTGTAAAGAAACAATCTCGCGATACAAAGCAAACTTTCCACCACGATCATAATCCATTGTGCCAGGTGATAATATTTCAATCAATACGGATGGATTAGTAATTGTATCTGAACGGTCATTATAAAATTTTGGCTTTTCACAAAGTATGCTTAAGTCGGGATAAGTAAAAAGTGAGTTGGCTTCAACCTGGATCTTAAGATCTGATGGTAAAACCTGACATTTTTTATCCCGAAGATGTAGTGCATTTTCTGAAAGAGTGTTTGCTACAATTTGGTTATGAATGAATGAAGCTCCGGCCATAGCAAATATTTCACCCTTGTAGTATTCATGCTTTTCCAGGGAGGCGTCTTCGAATGCAAAATACTCATCAACGGTCTGAAATTTTAATTCGGGAAGAGTCATGCAAATGTTTTTATAAAGATACGCTTGTTCTTTTTTCATCACAGCCTTGGGTGTCGCTTAAACTCTTTTGCTCTGGCTACATTCAACATTTTCATTAAAGTCTCCGATCCATTGCTAATACCTTTTTGCATGTTACAAATGAAATATAAACCCTTATGGAAAATATTTGTAAATATCTTTTCTATGCAGGAAGCGGATTAATTGAATTTCATTTTTATTGCTATTCTTAACTTCTTTTAAGTTAGCGGCTTTTTCTAGTTGTTCTATAATTTTAGCCAATGCAATCTTAGTTTTCTTATCTTTTATTTTAGCAAAGTCTTTTTGAAATGATAGATCGATGAGTACAATCATGATTTCAATTTCTTCACGAAAGAATCAGTATTAATAAACTTCCCTGTTTTTCCTTTATGGATAGCAGCCGACAAGCCAATTTCTTCTTTTTCTTCATCGGACAATATTTTTGCTTTTAAGCTGAATTTGGATGCCAATTTGAGCAACAATTCCAGATCACTCCTGGACTTACCTTTTATGATCATTGTTTCCATGAAATAAAAATACGGCTTTTATCACAGCACCGGGTGCCTCTTAAACTCTTTTGTTCTGTCGAATAAATACCGATATGTAACCAGCCTTCTGCTTTCATGCACATCACCCAAACCGGAAGCTACATTCAGCATTTTAGGATTAAAGTCTCCAATCCATTGCATTTCATATTCGGTATAATCCATATTGATCACCGTTTTATATGCTTCACCAACAATAAAAGCATCTATGCCCTTGCCCTGGTATTCAGGTACAATCCCAAATACAACGCCATTGAATTTAGTACAAGGCTTTGTTTTTTTAATCCATAAAAATTTTAATTTATGCAGCAGGTCAAATTTTCCATTCAGGTGTTTGAACCATTCGTTAAGATCAGGAAGATTTACAAAAATGCAAATTGGTTTATCCTTGTGGTAAGCAAACCAAATTACTCTTTCATCCATAACAGGCTTCATCTTATTAAACATGATCATAACCTGCTCTTTTTTTAATTCTTTTAGTCCTCCATGTCCGGCCCATGCTGCATTATAAACTGTGGCAAAATCTGCAGCGTATTTTTCAAGCTCTGTTTTTTTTATGTTACGCACTTCAAATTCCGGGTCTTTTTCATAAATGGCATGACGCTCTAATATTTTGTCTGCAAGTTTCTGTGTGGGGTGTTTTCCAAAACATACCTGGTAAAAAAAAGGTTCAAATCCATAGGTTTCAAATAGATTTTGATAATAAGGAGGGTTGTAATTCATGCAATAGAGCGGTGGCTGAAAGCCCTCTATTACCAGGCCCCACCATCTGTCTCGTTCACCAAAATTTATAGGTCCGTCCATTGCTTGTATGCCCTGTTGCAATAGCCAGTGTTTTGCAACATCAAATAATATATCAGCGGCATCCTGGTTATTAATACAATCAAAAAAACCAATACCGCCTACCATCACATCATCGCCTTTATTTTTATATTTTTTGTTTGTGAATGCGGCAATTCGCCCAATCAGTTTGCCTTCATCATCTTTTAATACCCAGCGCACAACCTTACCAAAGCGAAATGTTTTATTTTTTTTTTGGTCAAAAACATCATTCACATCTTTATCCAATGGGCGGATATAATTTAGATTATTTTGATTTAATAAAACATTCGCCTGAATAAATTCTTTAGCTAATTGCGGGCTTGTTACTTCAATCAACTTTGGGTAACTCATAGCGCAAATGTAAAGGCAAACGATTTTGTAAATTATAGTTTGATCTTAAAGCCACCATTTATTACAAAGCCATCCACCGGTGCATAAATATCCCTGAAAATGGGTGCATCAATGCTGCCTGTGTAAATAGTGTCAAAGCGGGTTTGGCGTGTATCGGTAAAATTTTCAAAGTTGATGAACAACGAAAATTGTTCCCATATTTTTTCCACCATAAAACCCATTGTCCAATACTGTTTTCCGGTGTTTCCGTCATTTAGTTTTTGTGTAGAGGTGTAATAGGCTTCCAATCCTATTTTCCATGCCTCTTCCTTTTCGTACATCAACACATTGTTTAACCGGTGCTTTGGGGTTAAAGGGAATGTTTCTTTAATATTTTTAAAATGATTATTTGCATCGGCAAGTGTGTAGCCTACAAATAATTTAAAATCTCTGTAGGTGAGCTTCACATTTGTTTCCATGCCTTTTGTGTCAATATGTCCAGGCGCATTTAAAAACTCGTACAAAAAACCAGGGCCTTGTTCCACCACTAAAGGGTTATTTAAGCGTGTGGAAAAAAAGAGTTGGTTAATGCTGATTTCAACCGCACTAATTGAAGTTTTATAGTTGATGTCGAAGTTAACACCTGTTGAACGTTCATTGTCTGATGCGTTACTTATTGGAAGGATATTTTGAAACTGGATCCTTTCAGATTCTTCATTAAAAACAGTTGGAGTTTTATAGCCTGCTCCACCACCAATACGTGTGGTTAATTTGGGTGTTATTTTATATAAGGCCGAAATGCGGGGTAAGAGCGCAAACCCGTATGTTGAAACGTAATCACCGCGTAGCCCGGTTTCCAGCGCAAAGTTCTCTGTAGGCATCCAGGCATTTTGTATAAAGGCGCCTAATGTGTTATACTGATAATTGCGCAGTGGTGTGGTAGTGTGTCTTTCTTCATCAAAACCATCAGTCAGGAAATTCAATCCGAGAACCCATTGCACTTTTTCGCTTTTTGTATTGTAGGTAGCTTCCGTAAAAGATGATTGCTGTAGCCCTTCAAACTGGTAATCCGGAATAATGATGGTACGATTGAAACGGGTGAAACTGTTTTTAAAATTGAGTGCTGCTCCATTTTTAATTTTGTATGATAGCCCAACCTGTGTTGTAAAACGGTCAGTGTTATTTTGTTCAAAATATCCGGCGCCCTCATTTTTTATATAATTAACATTTCCACCAATACGATCTTCTGTTATGTAACTAAAGCCAATATTCACGGTTGTACTTTTTCCATATAAAAAAAGGCGGGGATTAACAGTGTAGCGTTCAAACTTTGGAATAGCGGTTAAACCAATTTGTGCAGGGTCATATGGACTTGCATAATTTGCGGAGCCAAAAAAACTAATTCCTGCTTTGCCCCATCGTTGACTAAAAAATCCACTTAGGTCTAGTCCTTTTGCAGAAGTACCGTTGGCCATAAAACTAAGTTCTCTTTCTTCCGCGGGTGTTTTAGTAACAAGGTTTATCAAACCCGCAATGGCTCCGCCACCATATAAGGTAGAAGAAGATCCTTTGATTACTTCTACTTGTCGAAGATCTAACGGAGCAATTTGCATAATACTTAATCCGCCAGAGAAGCCTGAATACAAAGGATATCCGTCTCGTAAAATTTGCGTATATCTTCCGTCTAAACCTTGTATGCGAATGCTTGAATTATAAGAGGTAGCTGAAGTTTGTTGTGTTTGAATACCTGTGCTTTCACTTAGCATCATCCGGATGTCGCCCGGTTTCATGTTTGCTTTTTCTTCTAATTCCTCACCAGAAATTACTTCTACGCGTGTTGGTGTATTTGCAATGGTTCGGCTGGTTCGGGTGGCTGACACAATAACTTCTTCTTCCTTTTCGCCTGCTTCTTCCAGTAAAATTTCAAAAAATTCGTTTTCCTTTTGAGGTATAATTACAGTTGCTTCATGCTCCTCATAACCAACAAAAGTTACATTGAGCTTGTAAGAGCCTTCGGGCAAATTGGTAAAATTTGCTCCCCCGGAACTATCAGCTACTACTGTTTTATTTAAAGAACTTATAGTGGAAGTGGCGCCGGCTAATGGTTGTTTTTCAATAGCACTTTTAATGGATAATTTTAAATTGTGTTGTGCACCGGAATTTAAGGAGAGCAACACAATGACGAATGAAAAAAAATATTTCATGTAGTATTATTGCAGCAAACATACATTTTCGGGCCGTACAAATCTCCACGAATTGTTCTACTTAAGGGGGCGATTGCCAAAACAAAAAACCGGTCGTTAATAGACCGGCTTTTTTTAAAACTATCAATTATTTTTTTGCCATTTGTTCAATGCCTGTAAACATTTTTTTTGCAAGCTTTTCATCATGGCTATAAATATCGTCTCTGAAATTCAACTGGCCATTTTCATTTACCCATGCTGTATAGTATGTAATAAATACTGGCACAGCCTTTTTTACTTTTACAAATTTTTCTTCACCCGAATTCATTGCTTCCTGTATTCGGCCGGGCGTCCACTCCGGTTGATTGCGTAAAAGATATTCTGTCATTTTTGTGGGATCGCTTAGGCGAATACAACCGTGGCTGTAGGCACGTTTATCCTTTTCAAACAAACTTTTAGAAGGTGTATCATGAAAGTAAATATTGAAGCTATTGGGAAAAAGGAATTTTACATTTCCTAAAGAATTGTTGCCTCCGGGCAATTGCCGGATAACAGGTAAACCGTTGCCATCATCTTCTTTTACAATTTCCATATTCTGGCTGGCTAAATAACCCGGGTCGCTATTCATTTTAGGAAGTAATTCTTTTTCAACTATACTTTCCGGTACATTCCAATGCGGGCTAAATACTACCTGGTTCAAATCGCCGGTAAACATGGTTGTGTTGTGTCCTTCTTTTCCAACAACTACGTTCATGTCCCACACTTTATTTTTTCCTTCATACATGTGTAACACATACTCTGGAATATTTACTACAATCAGGTTGTCCGATGTCGGCTCGTTGGGCATCCAACGCATGCGCTCCATATTGATCAGTAATTGCTGCAAACGTTTTTCGGCAGGTACATTCAATTCTTTTAAAACCGTTGCACCTATAACGCCGTCCGGTGTATAGCCGTGGCGTACCTGGTAATTTTTTACCGCCATCTCCAAAGTATCATTAAATATCTGGCTTGTATCGGTGCCGGGCAGATCTCCTGTCATTTGCAATCTTCTTTTTATATGCATTACGGCAGGTGCGGTAGCTCCTTTTTTTAAGCTCTTACCCGAAATGGAAATGGGCTGCCATCCTCCGTTTGCAACTAATGTATAGTAGCGGTTAAGATGATCTTTCAATTGTGCATAGCGTACATTGGCATCTTCAAAATATTTATCGTCCTTGTGTTTCTTTTTTATCAGGGAATCGGCAAGTTCCAAAGCCGCTCTTCTTTTAAACGGAACAAATCGCTCCATTTCTTTACGTTTTATATAACCATTTTCGTAAGCGCCCATCATGTATTGAATGAAATGTTGGGTAAGCGCCATTTCAGTTGTCTGCATAGATTTATCGGAAGAACTTACAGAAAGATTTTCTTCAGCTATCAACCTATCCATTTTTTTTTGAAGTGTTTTGCTATGCAAAGTGCTGTCGTAGGTATAGGTAGTATGGTAGTCGTGCAGGTTCCAGAAACCCCTGGCATGTTCTGTTAATCCATTGCCTGCAAACCAGGCGTACTGATAATTTCGGGTATTATAAAAACTGCGCATACGCCGGGCAATTGTATCATTGACCTTTTTTTCGGTAATGAAATTTTGTAAAGCCACACTATCCATAAAAAGATCGGAGTATGAATTTGCACGTGTAATACTTAGGTCTCGTTTGCTTATTTTTTTTTCAGATTCCGATTTTGGACCATCGTCTTCACCATCGGCATTGTTAGAAGAGTTCTGCGCATTGCAGGCAACAAAAAAGCTACAGAACAGGGTAGCATAAATTAAAAATTGCTTCATATCTCATCAGTTAACAAAAGACGTGCCTATACATTTAGCGTTGATATTGCTTATCATAAAGAAGTGTGTTTTTATTTTTGTTAAAAAAATTGGGGAATTATGTACTGAGCAGCTGTACTAATTTGAACTCTTGTGGCGTCGCACACTTGTACTACAAACATTGAATCAACTGGTAAAGTAATTAGTCAGAACTTATTTTATATAAGGCATTAAACAAATGCAAAACAAATAATCTTTTAGCATGTTGTAGTAATGGTATTGTTTTTACAATAAGCTTTTCAATAAAATGACAGTAATGAATTTTGGATACGCCTGTATTAATCTTTGTTTAGCCAATGAAGGCATTGTAACAAATAAAGGTATGATCCGTCGTACTTTCCTTGAAAGAGGAATTCAATACTCATCTCAATTGGCATTACAAAATGTATTGGCACTAATAAAAATATTGGAATGGAATGTAACCCAGGGAATCTCTGTTTTCCGGATTACTTCTGACTTATTTCCCTGGGCTTCGGAATATAAATTGAAAGAAATGCCCGATTTTAACGAGATTAGAAATATACTTGAAGAAGCGGGCAAACTGCCTATTCGGGTTAGTAATCACCCAGGTCCGTTTAATAAATTGGCGGGTACAGGCAACACTTTAAAAAATACAATTACTGATCTCGAAATTCACTCTGAGCTTTTTGATCTGATGGGATTGAATCCTTCGCACTGGAACAAAATAAACATACACGTTGGTGGAGTTTATGGTAATAAGGAAGAAGCTTTGAAACGTTTTGCACAAAATTTTAAATTGCTTTCTGAAAATTTACAAAAAAGAATAACAGTTGAAAACGATGATAAAAAAGGATTATATACTGTATCAGAATTAAAGATTTTGTATGAATTGAGTAGTATTCCTATCGTGTTTGATTATTTTCATCATAAGCTCCATCCGGGTTTGCAAACAGAAGAAGAGGCTTTTATCGCCGCATACGAAACATGGGATGTTAAACCCATGTTTCATTATTCCAGTTCACGCCGCGAAAATGAAGATCCCACCGCAAGACGCGAGGCCCACGCTGATTATGTTTACGAACGGATTACTACTTACGGAAAAGACGTAGACATTATCCTCGAAGCAAAAATGAAAGAAAAAGCGCTTATGAAGTATTTAAAGGAATTTGGTGCAATGGCGGTTAGTAATTAGTAAAAACTTATATAAAATACTGAACTCCTATAATTGGCAATTTATCTTCATCCCCTTACCTTTGCACCCTGAAAACAAAAAGCTTCTTTACTAAGGTGATTTTTGAACCAGGTAACACTTCTTTTAAAAGCTAATTATGGCAAAAGTTGGTAAGGTAAAACAAATCATTGGCGCTGTTGTGGATGTACAATTCCAGGACAGTCTTCCCGAAATTTTTAACGCGTTAGAAATAAAAAGAGACAATGGCGACCTCCTTGTGCTTGAGGTGCAAACTCACCTGGGCGAAGACAGTGTGCGTACCATTGCAATGGATGGTACTGAAGGTTTAACCCGTGGTGTTGATGTTGTAGATACCGGCGCTCCCATTAAAATGCCGGCGAGTGATGAGATCAAAGGACGATTGTTTAACGTAACCGGCGACCCTATTGATGGCTTACCCCCTGTGCCTAAAGTAAATGGCCGCCCTATTCATGCTAAGCCTCCCGCATTTGAAAATCTTTCAACTGCAAGTGAAGTATTGTTCACAGGTATTAAAGTTATTGACCTGATTGAACCTTATTCAAAGGGTGGTAAAATTGGTTTGTTTGGTGGTGCAGGTGTAGGTAAAACCGTTTTGATCCAGGAATTGATCAACAATATTGCTAAGGCATACGCTGGTGTATCCGTATTTGCAGGCGTGGGCGAACGTACACGTGAAGGAAACGACTTGATGCGTGAGATGATCGAAGCAGGTATTATGAATTATGGCGAAGCGTTCAAGCATAGTATGGAAGAAGGTGGATGGGATTTGAGCAAAGTGAACATGGAAGAATTAAAAGAATCAAAAGCAACTTTTGTGTTCGGGCAGATGAACGAACCTCCAGGTGCCCGTGCCCGTGTTGCCCTTTCAGGTTTAACTATTGCCGAGTATTATCGCGATGGCGATGGTACCGGTAAAGGACGTGACATTTTATTTTTTGTAGATAATATATTCCGTTTTACACAGGCTGGTTCAGAGGTTTCGGCACTTTTAGGCCGTATGCCTTCGGCAGTGGGTTACCAGCCAACACTTGCTACGGAAATGGGTTTGATGCAGGAAAGAATTACTTCTACAAAAAACGGTTCCATTACATCTGTGCAGGCGGTTTATGTACCTGCCGATGACCTGACTGATCCGGCTCCGGCAACAACATTTGCCCACTTAGATGCAACCACGGTTTTAAGCCGTAAAATTGCCGACTTAGGTATTTATCCTGCTGTGGATCCCTTGGATTCTACATCAAGAATTTTAATGCCTTCGGTAGTTGGTGATGCGCATTATGATTGTGCGAACCGCGTAAAATTAATTTTACAGCGTTATAAAGAATTACAGGATATTATCGCCATTCTTGGCTTAGATGAATTGAGCGATGAAGATAAATTAGTGGTAAGCCGTGCACGTAGGGTTCAGCGTTTCTTGTCACAGCCCTTCCACGTTGCCGAAGCATTTACCGGTTTAAAGGGAGTGCTCGTACCAATAGAAGAAACTATTCGTGGCTTTAATATGATTATGGATGGTGAGGTAGATGATTATCCCGAAGCGGCCTTTAACCTTGTTGGCTCTATTGATGATGCCATTGAAAAAGGTAAAAAAATGATGGCGCAGGCGCAAGGGTAAAGCCCTCTATCTTAATAAACCTAATTTCCAATCCCCTTCTCCTTTTGGAGAAGGTGCCCGAAGGGCGGATGAGGTCGGGAGGACTTAGGTCAGGTGAACTTTTATTAATTCAATTAGTTCTTTAGGTATAGAGTTGATTATTTTGTTACCAACAACAGTATTTCCATCAGCTTTTGTTGCGTCGCACTCTTCAACGCTTTGTTCTTATTCAGCAATTAGTAAGAACTCTTAATTATTAACTCACCAACTTTAAAGTATTTAAGCTTTAGGGTTATAAAGCCCCCTTTAGGGGTTTGGGGTATGACTTTAGAAATATTAACTCCGGAAAAAAAATTGTTCAGCGGCGATGTGTATGGCGTGCAAATGCCGGGCATCAGTGGCTCATTTGAAGTGCTCGACAGGCATGCTCCTTTAGTAAGCGCCTTAAAAGCGGGACGTATAAAAGTATTGCGTGATAAACAAAACCATTCTGCTTTTTACGACATACAGGGTGGCTTTGTAGAAGTGCTGAATAATAAAGTAACTGTGTTGGTGGAAGGTGCAACGGCAGTGGAATAATAGAATTACAATATAAATTATATTTAAAGTTCTCAGTAATTGGGAGCTTTTTTTTAATGCTGAATTATTATCTGAACGATAAATGGAGCGACGCAACAAAAGTTCAATAGTAACAATGGCGCTCGCTACAAAAAAATAATAATACTATCCCTAACAGTATCAAATAAAAAGCCTGTGGCATAAGTTCTCCGTTGGGGCGGCAGGCAGGTGTTTCTAATTCAACTGCGGATCAATTGGAAAGTTGATCATCATCTCATAATCGCCACCCATATGTTTTAAAGAATCTTTCCAGATCTCTTCTGCTTTTTGATGAAAAATCAGTTGGCGGGTAGCTTCTGTTGTAAGCCAGGTTTTTTCCTTCATTTCAGTTTCTAATTGCCCTGTGCTCCACCCTGAGTAGCCAATAAAAAAACGAATTTTTGCAACATCGGCTTTACCATTATTAATAAGGTCAATTACCCGGTCAAAATCACCGCCCCAATACAAGCCCTTTATTACTTCAACCCCTCCCGGAATTTCATTGGGGTAGCGGTGTAAAAAATGGATGGTATTCATTTGCACCGGGCCTCCATAATATACAGGTAACTGGTGTCCTTCAACTTCGGGCAATAGTTCATCTAATGTATTTTCGTACTGCCGGTTAATAACAAAACCAATAGAGCCATCTTCGCGGTGCTCGGTTAAAAACACAACCGTGCGCATAAAATTCGGATCTTTTAAAAATGGATCGGCAATTAATAAAACGCCGGCAGCGGGGTCTGTCATAAATCTAAAATACGGCTTAGCATTTAAATTTGAAAAGCTGTCAACAATTAATCACAATAAACTTATGCCAATATAGTTAAGGGTTGGCGCAATATTTTTGCAAACCGGAAAAATTGCTGCATTTTGTACTGGTGAAAAAAATCTTTCCCATAATTATAGTTTTAATTACCCTTTCTGTATTGGGCATTATCTTCATGCAGCTCTCATGGTTGCAGAATATGTTATTGCTCCGGGAAGACCAGATAAAGCAAAAAGTAGAAGATATTACCAGGAAAGTAGGTGCAGAACTAACGGAGCATAAAGGAGTTTCGGCTGCTACAGGGTTAAAGCCTTTTTCTAATATAGAAAAAGATTTTTTAGGTGGCTTAACCAGGCCGTACAATGTATCGCAAAGGTTTACAACTGCCGAGTTATATGATAAAATAAGACAGGCTTTTGTATCGGCGAAGATGGAAGATGTGCCTTTTGAATTTGGACTTGCAACGCTAATATCGGAAAACCTTGTGGACTATGAAAGAAGGTCGCCAAACTTTGATGGCTGGTACGATGACAGCGCCAATCATTTCCGATCGTTGTACTTA
>MWVT01000062.1_pt1 | contig 18427 bp, 17 predicted proteins | sample 1047201 | NCBI WGS metagenome assembly MWVT01 (sample SAMN06349988, study PRJNA376086) | soil metagenome | isolation source: TG5-1 sample Antarctic (ecotone) soil | place: Antarctica | collected 2015-01-13 | reverse complement strand
CAGCGAACATTCCGGCATTATTAAAGATGGCGCTAAAATGGTGAATGCGGTAGCCAACTCTGTTGTGCCCAAAATCACTATTGTCCTGGGTAATTCTTATGGTGCCGGCAATTATGCTATGTGTGGCAAAGCGTACGATCCGCGGTTTATTTATGCATGGCCAACCGCCCGGATTGCGGTTATGGGTGGCGAGCAGGCTGCTAAAACATTATTGCAAATACAAGTCGCTGCCATGAAATCGAAAGGAAAATTAGTTTCCGCTGAGGAAGAAAAAATTTTGCTGGATGATATAAAAGGTAAATACGAAAAGCAAACTTCGCCTTATTATGCTGCCGCACGTTTATGGGTAGATGCAATTATTGATCCTTCGGAAACACGAAGGGTAATTTCGGAAGGTATTAAAGCGGCTAACAATAATCCAAATATGGCAACATTTAGAATTGGTGTTTTCCAGGTTTAAAATATTTCAGGATTTCAAAAGCCAAAAAAATTTAAGCTAAATTTTCTATTGATACTTTTCAAACTCTTAAATCTTGAAATCTTGAAATCCTGAATCTTGAAATTTTACAATGAACCAGCAAATTACCATGTACACCGATGGCGCTTCCCGTGGAAACCCCGGCCCCGGCGGTTATGGAGTTGTATTATTGACAGGCTCTTTACGAAAGGAATTATCCCAGGGTTACCGCCGCACCACTAATAACCGAATGGAATTAATGGCCGTTATTGCAGGACTTGAAGCTATGAAACGAACCGGTTTAAATATTACGGTTTATTCCGACAGCCAGTACATTGTGAAGGCAGTTAAAGAAGGTTGGTTAGGCAACTGGATCAAAATAAAATTTAAAGGAAAAAAGAACAAGGATCTCTGGCTAAGATTTCATGAGTTGGCAACGGATCAACATTTAAAATTTGTGTGGGTGAGGGGACATGCAGAGAATTTGCACAATAATCGTTGTGATGAACTGGCAACAGCCGCCGCCGACAGCCGTAACTTATTAGTGGATGAAGGTTATGAGCAAGACCCGGTTAATAAACTTTTATGAAAAATGCGTTGGTCTCGTGGAGTGGAGGTAAAGACAGTTGCTTTGCAGCCATGCAGGCAAAAGATTCAGGAATTATTCCAGCAGTTTTGCTGAACGTTTTGAATGAAGAAGGAAAAATTTCCCGTTCACATGGTATTCCTTTTCCAATTCTGCAGGCGCAGGCAACTGCAATGAATCTGCCACTAAAAATGATCGCCAGCTCCTGGGTTGATTATGAATTTAAATTTACCGCTGCACTTGTTGAATTGAAAAGCCAATACGGTTTATCGCATGCCATATTTGGCGATATTGATTTAGACGATCATAAAAACTGGGAAGAAAAAGTATGCATGGCAGCAGCGTTAAAACCCATGCTGCCATTATGGAAACAAGACCGCAAACAACTTGTGATGCAAATGCTGGATGTGGGCATACAAACAATAATCGTAAGCTGCAATGAAAAAATGGGTGAACGTTATTTAGGTAAGCTGCTTACAATAGAATTAATTAACGAACTAGAGGAATCAGGCATTGATCCTTGCGGGGAGGAAGGTGAATTTCATACATTGGTAACAGATTGCCCATTGTATAAACAACCCGTTTCAGTAACTGTAACTGATAAATTACTGCACCAAAATTATTGGTTTGCTGTTCTTAAATAAAACGTCATGGATGTTTAAATTGCTAACAATAAAAAACAAACCCCACAAACTGCGGGGTTATAATTTTATGCGTACTGCAAATTCTGTTTGAACCAGAACTTTTTTATCATATAAAAACTTCCGAATAATATAGTGCAGAAAAACAGATCGCCTAAAATGAAGTTACCGGCAAAGCCCTGTATCAATCCATACTCCCTGTGAAATGCAAGAGCATCGCTGTAACACATTAATAGGCCATCAAAAGTTTTAGGACGATTCAATCCGCCGCCGCCTAACCATACGCTGAAATTGGAAAAAAGAAAAAACAACAATGAGCCACTGATAGAGAAACCCATTACATTTTTTACACTGATCGTACGCATTGCAAAACCAAAAACAGTCAACCCGGCAAACAACAAATAATTCACCCATTGCCCACTATAAAAACCTTTTATTTCGCTTAACCCATTTAAATAAAGTACCTGGTACAGCGCATCTGAAATAAACATTGATAATAAAGGCAGAATGAATGCCCAGCGTTTATCTTTAATTATTGCGCCACCAAAAATAGCCATAGCAATTTGCGGAGCAAATCCATAAGGACGTCCCTCCCACACACGATAAAGAGCCGCACTCAATACAAGTAATCCAAAAGCTAATAAAAGGGGTCTATTCAATTTCATCTTTACCAATAATTTGGTTGCAAAAATAAAGTAACTATTGTTTACTAAGTCCATAATTTATACAGCGGGAACGGCAGCCCGGAAAACGACAGAATTCTTATCTGTTTCCATCCTCAATTGTGTGTTGGCAACAACAAAAGCCGCTTCTCCTTTTAAAAGAGATAAGGTGTCTTTTTCCATTTGTAGCACCAGGCTTCCATTCAAACACAAGATAATCTCTGGCCCGCCAGTCGTTATTTCAATTTCAGCAAAACCACCTTCATATTTATACAATTCGAATTCTTCAGCCGCTGTTTGGTATAAACCTTCAGTTGTTGCATGCAGTATATCTGGCACTGTTGCTTCAAACCGGGTATGTTTCATTAATTCATCTACATCTATATGTTTATCGGTTAACCCACCACGCAAAACATTATCAGAGTTAGCCATCAACTCTATATTTTGTCCTTCAAGGTAGGCATGCGGCATTCCTTCTGGTTGAAATACCGCTTCACCTTTTTTTAAATGGAGCAGGTTAAAAAGATAGATAGAAAAAATTCCTTTATCATACTGTCCATTCCTGCGAAAGGATTTAATGGCACGGGCGGCCCAAAAATCTTCATTGTCTTTTTGTAACTCGCCAGTTTCATATAAGGGAAGAATACGATCAGCCAGGGTTTGCAACTTTTTATTTACTTCGTCCTGGTTCATTATCATTACATGTTGATACAGGTTTTTGTAATCCCCATTTTCAAACACTTTAACTAAAAAATTCAATTCTGCAACCTCATTCAAAATAGTAAGCAACTCATTTTCCGGTTTGAATCCATGCAATAAATAAAAATCACCAATCGCCACCATTTCTTCCGGTTTGTGGTTCTCATCTTTATAATTTCTATTTGTCGCAGTCAAAGAGATACCCTCTGCATTTTCTTTATCAAACCCTTTGGCGGCTTCCTTTTTTGATGGATGCACCTGAATGGAAAGCATTTGTCGTACATCAAGAACTTTAAATAAAAAAGGCAACACGTTAAATTCGTATTGAATTTTATCGCCTAAAACAAATTCTTTATTTTGTTCAATAAACTCAACCAGCGCAATATCTTTTCCCTTGTAATTTATAATACTTGAAAAAGCCGGATGCGCTCCCAGCCAGTATTCTGCAAAAGGAATATTTTCATCGTTTTCTATTTGAAGTAATCCAGTAATATATTTATAACCACCCCAGCTATAGTGTTGTACTTTCCCTTTTAATAAATAAATACGTTGCACAATTAATGGTATTGATTTAATTTGAGACTAAAGATAAGTAATGGCTTTTCACAACACTTTGGGCAAAGAAGGTGAACATATAGCAGAAACCTATCTAAAAGAAAAAGGCTTTGACATCCTTCATCGCAACTGGCGCTACTCCCACTACGAAATAGACATCATAGCTATGAAAAATAATGTTCTCCATTTTGTTGAAGTAAAGATCCGTTCCTCAAAAAAATTCGGATTGCCTGAAGAAGCGGTGAATAAAATAAAATTTCAACGTTTATTAAATGCTGCTGATGAATTTTTATTTCAAAACCTGCAATACAAACATGTGCAATATGATGTATTAGCAATTTGTAAATTTAAAAACACACCCGTTGATTTTTTTTTGATTGAGGACGTGTATTTGTAAAAAAGTATATACCTTTTTTATTTTTTTTAAAGGCGATTGCTTCGAGGCTCGCAATGACGTTTGGTTAAAACGCACCTACTTTTTCAATCAACTTTTCCACCATTTTAAATGTAGCCGGACAAAATGGTATATTCTGTTTGTGCACATGAATGTACTCCACCATTTTCTTTTTTGTCAGGTGTGGAAAGCCTGCGCAATCTGTCGGACGAATTGCATAAATGGAACACATATTTGTTTTCAGATCGAGAAACTGGCAGGGCTGATTACGATTCATCCACTCTCCTTTTTTGTTTTTATACAACCACTTTTTTTTAAAATCAGAAATAGACATTCTGAAGTGAGTAGCAATTCGTTTCAAATCCTGGAAAGTGAATGTAGGTGTCATATTGCGGCAACAATTAGAGCAGGCAAGGCAATTTACTTCCTGCCATACTTCTTTGTCTGCTTCTTCAGCAATCAGGTCTAAATTTTCAGGAGGATCATTTTCTAATTTAGTTAGAAACCGGCGCAGGCGCGAACGATGTTGTAACACAGCCTGGTTAAACCTTTTAAGATAGTGCGACATAAAAAAAATGAATACCCGAATTTAAAATAAGTTTGAATTAAAGTATTAGTTTCTTGCGAACTTGCAAGGCGAACGAAAGAATTAAGAATTAAGAATCTGTCAACCGTCAACTCTAAACCTCTAAACCTCTAAACCTCTAAACATCTAAACATCTAAACATCTAAACAACTAAACTTTCAATGTGGGAGCCGTATAAAAAAGGATTCAAATCGTATCTCCAACTGGAAAAATCTTTAGCCAACCATTCCGTTGATGCGTATGTGCACGACATAGAAAAACTTACCACTTATTTAATTTCTGCCAACATAGAAAAAACTCCGTCGGAATTAGAGTTAAGCCATCTGCAGGGTTTTGTAAAATGGATTGCGGAATTAGGTATGACGCAAACTTCGCAGGCCCGAATCATTTCGGGTATTAAAGCATTTTATAAATATTGTCTGTTGGAAAACATCACACCAACTGATCCGACAACCTTGCTGGAAGCGCCCAAACTGAAACGAGAGTTACCGGATGTACTTTCCTTTGATGAAATAGAAAACATTATTGCACAAATTGACCTTAGTAAGCCTGAAGGCGGACGCAATAAAGCGATCCTGGAAGTCATGTATAGCTGCGGACTGAGGGTTACAGAAGTGGTTAATTTAAAATTATCGCAGTTGTATTTAGATGTTGGTTTTGTGCGGGTAATAGGAAAAGGAAATAAAGAAAGATTAGTTCCTATTGGCAGCATAGCCATCAAATACATAAAAATTTATACAAAGAACATTCGCGTACACATACCAATACAAGCTGGGGAAGAAGATATTTTATTTCTTAACCGGAGAGGAAATAGATTAAGCCGCGTAATGATCTTTTTGATTATAAAAGACCTGGTAAAAAAAGCGGGTATCACTAAAAATATTTCCCCCCATACTTTTCGCCATTCCTTTGCAACGCATTTGGTAGAAGGCGGCGCCGACCTGCGTGCCGTGCAGGAAATGCTTGGGCATGAAAGCATTACCACAACAGAAATTTATACACACCTTGACCGTGAATTTTTACGTAAAACACTGCACCAGTTTCACCCGGCGTTTCAATAATTATTGAAAACAGCCACGAAGATGCTAAGACTCAAGTTTGCGCAAACATTCATGATCCAATTTCGCCTTCGTGGCCTTGTGGTAAAAACTTAAAGTTAACCACGTTAATCTTATTCATTAATGGCCACATCTTCCTCTACTTCCGCTTTTGATAATACTGCTGCTTTTTTAACCAGTTCGATAAATTCTTTACGATAACCTTCCGCATCTCTGCCCCTGGAGGCGGAAGCCATTTTAAAAACCTGGTTAAACGATGCAGCACCTTTGAACTCAGAATTGCGCAACAACATTCCAAAACCTGCTACCGAAACAGCAAACCGAAAATTATCTGATGTCATGTTAAAGGTTGTATGGCGGTCAATTACAGGATGCTCAATCATTTCACTATTATTGCCATCAGGTGCTTTATAACGAAACTTTACAGTCAGTAATTCATCAGTATTTACAGCTATTCTTTTGGGTTGCACGGTGTATTTCAACGAATCAACTGATTTTAAAAATTCACTCTCCACTCCTGCCGGAATTATCTCATACAAAGCTGTTACAGTATGCCCGCTACCTAATTCTCCGGCATCTTTTTTATCATTATTAAAATCTTCTTTGTTCAGCAAACGGTTCTCGTAACCAATCAGCCGATAGCCCGCTACTTTAGTTCCGTTAAACTCTACCTGCAACTTTACATCTTTTGCAATGGTAAACAGTGTGCCGCCAAACTCATTTACTAATACTTTTTTTGCTTCATTCAATCCATCGATATAAGCATGATTGCCGTTGCCTTTATTAGCCAGCTTTTGCATTTTGTTGTCTTTATAATTGCCCATACCATACCCAAGCACTGTTAAAAAAACCCCGCCTTCTCTTTCCCTTTCAATCAGGCGTTCCATATCATCATCGCTGCTGGCACCAACATTAAAATCACCATCTGTGCAGAGGATCACCCTGTTGTTGCCTTCTTTTACAAAATTTGATTGTGCTATTTTATAGGCCAGTTTTATTCCTTCGCCACCTGCGGTAGAGCCACCTGCCCGCAGTTCGTCAATCGCTTCTTTGATCCTGGTTTTATTATTTCCGCTTGTTGAAGGCAACACTAAGCCGGCCGCACCTGCATATACAACTATAGAAATTTTATCTTCTTCACGCAACTGCTCTACTAATAATTTCAATGAAGATTGAATTAACGCCAATCGTAATGGCCCTTGCATAGAACCGGAAACGTCTATCAAAAAAACAAGATTGGAAGGTGGTAAATTTTCCACCGGAATTTTCTTTCCCTGCAATCCTATCATCACCAGTTTATGTTTCTGATTCCAGGGACAGTCGGATAATTCTGTATGTACGGCAAATGGATGTTTGTCTTTTGGAGTATTGTAATCATATCGAAAATAATTAATCATTTCTTCTATGCGCACAGCCCCTGCAGGCGGTAACTGCCCTTCGTTTAAAAAACGACGCACATTGCTATACGACGCCGCATCTACATCTATTGAAAAAGTCGAAAGCAGATCGTCTGCAACTTTATGAAATCCATTTTCTGTAATGCCATCATAATCTTCGGTATTAAATTGGGGCTGGTTATAACCGGCGTTTCCATTAATACCCATTGTGGTAACCATGCCTGGCTGGGGCTGTCCAAAAACCATATCTCTTTGTTGCTTATCTTTTCCAAGGGCTGTAATTACCACTTCGTTTAATGATGCCTGAGTTGCCGTCATTATCACATCCACAACAGAACTTCCGTTAATGGCCACGTCTTTTGATGCAAAGCCAACGGCGCTAAAGTGCAGCACTGCATTTTTATTTTGCGCCACCAAACTATAATAGCCATTGCTATTAGAAACCGCGCTTGCATTACTGCCTTTTGCCGTAATCGAAACTCCTGAAATTAAATTTCCGTTCTCATCTTTTATGGTTCCGGAAATTTTATGATCATTACCGGACCGGAAAGCTATGACCATCAAAAAAAGCGGGGCAAGCAGCAAAAATATTAATCGCATATAAATAGTTTAACACACTGATGCAGCCATTTGCACAATTACACATCTCTTATAAAAAAATATTTGGATTAATTTTAGCCGCTTGCCATTTTTAAAGAACATACCGTCTGCAGTCTCTGACACCGACCTTGTTGCCAGATACAAGCAAACCGGCGACCTGCAACAATTAGGTACTTTATATGAGCGCTATATGGATCTTGTATATGGCGTGTGCCTTAAATACCTGAGAGAGCCGGAAGATGCTAAGGATTGTGTGCTGAATATTTTTGAAGAACTGGTGACCAAGCTGCAAAAGCACGAGGTGGAAAATTTTAAAAGTTGGCTTTACCAGTTGGCAAAAAATCATTGCCTGATGCGGTTAAGAAGTGGTAAAAAACTACAAAATGTAAAAATTGATCCGACACTTATGCAATCGGATGAAGGTGTGCATCTAAACGGTGCATTGGAAAAAGAAGAAAATTTTTTGCAGCTTGAAAAATGCATGAAACAACTGATGGAGGAACAAAGAACCACCATTGAACTTTTTTACATGCAAGGTAAATGCTACAACGAAATTGCGGAACAGACAGGGCTTGAATGGAATAAAGTAAGAAGCTTGATACAAAACGGCAGAAGAAATTTAAAACTGTGCATGGAAAAGAAAAATCTTAAACCGGTATAAAAATGGATGCGCATCCAAACCATAATCTTTTTTCGGCTGAAGACATTCAGCGTTACCACCAGGGCAAAATGACTCCACAGGAAAGACATGCCCTGGAGAAAGCGGCGCTTGACGATCCGTTTTTAGCAGATGCATTGGAAGGTTATGTTTATACCACAACTTCGGCAGAAGATCTTGTTTATTTAAAAGAAAGATTAAATCAAAAAACAGTTGCAGGAAAAGTTGTTCCGATCTCTAAAAAAGAGCACAATAATTCATGGATCCGCATAGCCGCTCTGTTCCTTGTGTTGGCAGGTGCGGGTTGGGCCGTTTATCAATTAAGCTTTAGTAACCAACAGGATATTTCTTTAAATACTTCTGCACAAAAACAGGAAACCGTAACACAAGAGCAACCAACCAGCACTAATACCTCTGTGGATTCTTCAACTGTCAATACAAATACACAATCAGCATTTTCTGACCAGGCAGCAGCAGACAAAAAACCCGTAGAAGAAAAAATTACTACAAAAAAAACAGTGTCTATTTCAACGCCTGTACTGGAAATAAAAAGTGAAGTTACTGCTGCAATGCCGCAACAAATGGATAACGAAGCAGAGCTTAATGTTGCTTTAAGTGGCAAGGCAAAGGGAATAAAAGTTAAAGATCAAAAAGTTTTCACTGGCAAGGTGATAGATGCCAATGGAACGCCCTTGCCCAATGTGTCCATCATAGCGCAAAACAACAAAGATGCAACGCTATCGGACAGCGATGGTAATTTTTCTCTTCGTGCAAACGATAGTGTGCTGACCGCCACAGCAAGCGCTATCGGGTATGAACAGAACAGTTTGTTTTTAAATGCACCGAAACAAAACACTATAGTGCTCCAACAGTCAGAGAATAATTTACACGAAGTGGTAGTTACCGGAATAAGTGCAAAAAGAGTAAGTAAAGAAGTGGCAAAAAACAAAACAGAAGAACTAATGCCTATAGGCGGCTTGAACGCTTTTGAAGAATATGTAAAGACCAATATTCAAATTCCTGAATCCAACAGCACGGCTAAAACAAGTATAGTTGTAACTCTTTCTTTTGATATTGATAAAAATGGCAGGCCGCAAAATATTCAACCTCAAAATACACTCTGTGCTGAATGCAACCAGGAAGCAATCCGGTTACTTAAGGAAGGACCTAAGTGGGAAGTGAAAAAGAATAAAAAAGCAAAAGTTACTATCAGGTTTTGATGATGAATTTATCAAGCTCTTGTCAATATTATCACGGATTAAAGTGATAATAGTTTTTGTTTTACACTAGCTTTCTCCAATAATATACCTGGTCATTTGCCTAATCTGAAAATATCCCGTCCAAGTATATTTTTTCGATAGTGCCTAACCAGTATTCAAATATTTAATTTCAAAAAAAAATCCCCTTAAAAGGGGATAATGAATTTGTGCAATTTGTTTTTGCCGGCACCTTTCAAAGGATTGGATGGTTCATCATTACCATTTAATTGGTGCTGGATATTGATTTTTTTGATTTTTAAAAGATATTGAATTACTAATATAGTTGCAATTTTAAAGCAAACAAGTGGGCAAGGGCGCATCTTGGTTTATCCACAATAGCTGAAACTCTTGCTGACAAACTATTGCAGTGCAGATCAAAAACTTATCAACAATAAAAAATTTTACTAACTGCTCTTTCTATTTTAGTGAACAATTGTCAGATTGATTTAATTTCCTGCACAAAACATTTTTCCAGGCAATGCATTTATCTTCATGCTTCAATATAATTTCTGGTTTCTTCATAAAAATTTAACCATTAAAATGCGCATCAAAAATTTAGTTATGCTGTTGCTTTATATGGTGGTCGTTTGTTTCGCCTGCGATAAGGCAATGACCGATACTGAAGATGATGGAAATATACAAGGATATGCCGATTCGCAATTAGTGGGTTCATGGAAAATAACTGAAATCTCATCTGATAAAGCGTACGATTGGGATATGAACGGTACTATGGAAACAAATATTTATACTACATGGACAGATTGCAGCAAAGACAATTTATACACCTTCGTTGGAGATAAAACCGGAACCTATAAAATTGATTGCAATACTTCTAAAAATGGTGAATGGTACATAACAGATGACAGGAAATCTATTATATATATGGCAAATAGCGGCTTCCCGGAACAAGAGCGCATAATTTCTCTCAGTTCAAATCAATTCAACAGTAACAAAACATTTTACCCGGGCAACGGCACTAGCCTTATTATTAGTAAAACATGGACGAAGCAATAAATTTGAGTTCCTCTTCGGAACATATTGAGAAAACAAACTCATTATAATTGTAGAACTACAATCATAAACGCTACAAACCGCTAATTCCTATATTTGCGGGTAATCAAATTAGCACTATGTCGAAACCTATCGAGGACTTTGATGCCAACCTTGCCGGTGAAGAAGGAAAAACTGAAGAAACCAAAACAGGTTGGTTCCGACGCATAAAAAAAGGAATTACAACTCCTTCTTCGGAAAAAAAAGAAGCCCCGGAAGGGTTATGGACCAAGTGCCCCGAATGCAATCACATCTGCACTGTCAGTGATTTGAGAGAACAATTATTTGTTTGCCCCAAATGCAATTACCACCACCGTGTGGGCAGTACCGAATACTACGATATTTTATTTGACCATAAAGAATTTACAGAACTTTTCGACAACATCCGTTCAAAGGATATGCTGGGCTTTACCGATCTGAAACCTTATGGCAAGCGGCTTGAAGAGATCTGGGCGAAAACAAAACTAAAAGATTCCATGCGGGTGGCGGCGGGTACTGTAGGTGATAACCCTGTAGTAATTGCCTGTATGGATTTCGAATTTATTGGTGGTTCGTTAGGTAGTGTAATGGGTGAAAAATTCAGCCGTGCTGTTGACTATTGTCTAAAGCATAACACACCGTATATGGTAATTAGCAAAAGTGGCGGCGCCCGCATGATGGAGAGTGCTTTTTCGCTGATGCAACTGGCAAAAACCAGTGGTAAGCTTTCGCAATTGTCCGATGCAAAAATTCCTTATATCTCTCTTCTTACCGATCCTACTTTTGGCGGCATCTCCGCATCGTTTGGTATGTTAGGAGATTTAAATATTGCAGAGCCTGGCGCCCTAATTGGCTTTGCAGGACCAAGAGTAATTAAAGAAACCATTAAAAAAGATCTTCCCGAGGGTTTCCAGCGCAGCGAATTTTTATTGGAACACGGTTTTTTAGATTTTATAGTACCGAGAAAAGAACTTAAAGATAAACTGGCTACACTATTAACGTTGTTTAAGAATTAGTTCAACGTACAATATTAGTTGTGATAATCCTGTTAGCTTGAAAAAGTAATGATAGCAAAAAATGGAAATAAAAAACCGGTCAGCTTATTTCGAATATTTTATTGACGATAAATACATCGCCGGTATTATGCTGCTCGGTACAGAAGTAAAATCTTTACGGGCAGGAAAGGCCAGTTTCAATGATAGCTATTGCCTCTTTAATAATGGTGAATTATGGCTTAAATCTTTACACATTGCCGAATACAGCCATGGTACGGCTAACAACCACGACCCCATCCGCGACCGCAAATTATTATTAAGCAAACGGGAAATAAAAAAATGGGAAAACAAATTGAAGAAAGAAAAAGGTTATACCATTGTGCCTTTGCGCCTCTTTATCAACGATAAAAATTTAATGAAGCTGGAAATTGGTTTAGGAAAAGGTAAAAAGCTTCACGACAAAAGAGAAACCATCCGGCAAAGAGATTCGGCCAGGGAGCTCCAACGCTACATCAAATAAATTTCATCCTTCATCGTTACAAGTTTATGAAAAAACTGACCATTCTTTTTTTATTGATTGCAGGCCTACGTTCCAATAGCCAGGATGCAGCAGGTTATTGGTATGGAGTTGCGAACACAGGCGTTGGCGCTGCTAATAATTATTTAGTGGAGCTAATATTAAAACAGAGCGGTACAAATGTTCAGGGAGTGGTGAATTATTATTTTAAAAATACATTCAGAAGTTTTAAAACCTCTGGTTATTACAATTCATCAACAAGGCAATTACAATTATTAAATATTCCGGTTACTTTTTTTGGTTCTAACAGCCGTATGGAAGTTGATTGCCCTATGGATCTTTTAGCACAATTGCGTGCAGCAAGAGCCGGGTCTAATTTATTAGGAAGCTTTGTAAGTAAAGCTGCTTATAAAAATACATGTCCCGAAATTTTATTTGATCTGAAATTAAATAAGGACGCGGGCAACCAGGATTCTATTTTAAAAGCCCTGCGTGAATTTAAAGAAACCTACCAGGTGTGGACACCTTCGGCAACGGACACAGCTATTACTGCAACTGTTTTGCAACGCCCTGTTGTAAACTATGTTGTCACCAATCAATATAAAGAAAGAGAAAATGAGATCGTTAAAGAAATTACAGTTGATTCAGATTCTTTAGTGGTTGATTTTTATGACAACGGTGAAATAGATGGAGATTCAATTTCTATTTTCTTCAATGATAAACTATTGGCTTCTTCACAAAAATTAAGTACCAGCTCTATACGACTCAATATTAGTTTAGATGCAACCAAAGAAGTAAATGAACTCACCATGTTCGCCGATAACCTGGGCAGCATACCACCAAACACCGCGTTGATGTTGGTTGGCGATGGCAAAAAGCGTTACGAGGTACGCATGTCGAGTACATTAAATAAGAATGCAACGTTGCGAATAAGGCGAAAAAACTAACGCTTTTTGCAGGGGACTGTCTTAGCTATGCGCAAGCAAGCTTCATTGTATTCATTCAATTTTAATGCGAGTTTACTGCTTCATTTTTTTGTTTTATGCAGATGAATTTGTACTATCTTTTAATCGGCATTTGTTTAGGCTGAAGTATCTCAGAAGCTCTGCATCACAAATACCTGAAGGTGCTGGCAACCCCTTTAAGACAACTTCACAAGAAAGCACAGGACCTACTCAACCAAAGATATTTACCATGAAAAAGATATTTTTACTGTCTCCGGTTTTTTTCATTTTACAGGTAAACATTCAATCCTCAAGCAGAAAAATACCGGTCCTGCAAATGAATTAATCAGTGACCTACAACTTAAAAGGGGACAGGTTATTTCCTGTGGGCCTGACGGGAAGCAATTTGGGTCTGCGGAATTTGCAACTGCCTGCAGCGAACAAGTAAAGGAAGATTTCAATCTCGCCGTTAAATTATTGCACTCATTTGAATATGATGAAGCGGAAAAAGTATTTGCCAAAGTGATTGACAAAGAGCCGGGTTGTGCCATGGCCTATTGGGGAGTAGCTATGTCTAATTTCCATGCGCTGTGGACAGCCCCCACAGAGGCTGAACTGAAAAAAGGTTCAAAGGCAATCCAGGTTGGGCAGTCGCTTCAAACATCAAAAAGAGAAGCAGCTTATATTAATGCCATTGCTGCATTTTATAAAGACTGGGAAAAAGTTGACCATCGTACCCGCTGCCTGAGTTTTGAAAAGGGAATGGAAATGGTTTATACCAATTATCCTGCGGATAAAGAGGGCTCTGTATTTTATGCTTTGGCGCTTAACGCCGCAGCCGACCCGAATGATAAATCTTTCGGCAAACAAAAAAAGGCTGCCGATATCTTAAATGCACTATACCCCGGTCAACCAAATCATCCCGGAATTGTCCATTATCTCATTCATACCTATGATTATCCTACGCTGGCACAACACGGACTTGCCGCAGCAAGAAAATATGCTTCCGTTGCTCCGTCGTCGGCACATGCACTTCATATGCCTTCTCATATTTTTACGAGGTTAGGCCTTTGGGATGAATGCAAAAGCATCCAAACCGGTTTAATGCGCTTTATGGAGCAGGTTTGGCAGCGGAAAAGAATGGCAATATTGAAAAAGCAAAAACTTATTTTCAACAACTACGGCATGTGGTTGGGAATGCTAAATCAGATAGGGCTGAAGTAAATAAAAGCAAACATTATTTAAAAGAACTTTCTTTGAAAATACTTGAATGATGGGCAGCTGCTAAAAAAGTTGACAAAGTACCTAAAAACGAAATTGAAAGAGCAATTAATATCAGAGAGAAATATTTTGAAAGCAAACTTAAAAAATAACATTATGGCAAAGACAGCAATGAAATCATACTCACTTGCCGAAATGAAAGACAAGTATATCGGCAAGAAAGGCACTGTTGACAGAGACCAATATGAATATGAACTTCGTATGGATGTTTTAGGTCGGATGATAAAAACTGCAAGACAAAAACGTAATTTGACACAAGAGCAATTAGGGGAACTTGTAGGTGTTCAAAAAGCACAAATTTCAAAACTTGAGAGTAGTGCAAACAGTGCGACAATTGACACAATTTTAAAAGTATTTAAAGCTTTAAAAGCTGACATACCTTTTAATGTGACGCTTGAAAAAAAACATTTACAACTCGTGTGACAATAAGGCGAACGTACACAAAAGTATTTGCAAAAGCATGGCTGGACAATATAACATCGCCGGTTCAATCAATTAATGATGTACAAGTGTTCGATGGCGCCATGCGCCACAGGCAGCAACAAAAGCTAACTATTTGTGTTGGTGCCGGCTAAATAATAAAAAAACGTTTTAATGAATTTATTTGAAACAGGCAAGTTTCCCCGCCGTCGCGGAAACAGGAGCGACAGTTAAAACAACTCCTGCTGCTTCGCCTCTTCCTTTCGTTCCCAGTCCATAATAATTGATTTATTATAATCAACCAACTTTGCACCAACTGCTTTCCAGCCCATTACTTCTACCATTTTAGCAACTTTAAATTTGGCGTTTCGTATTTGGACTCCTTTGCCTTGCTGTACAATCAATATCGGTTCTTCCTCGGTAGAAACAGCTTCCAGCACATTGTCTTTACCTTCTTTTATAAATAAGAATTTAGTACGCAGAGTTGCTGTTTCAATGTGAAAACGTTTTACGTTGAACTGCATTTTATCGTTGTCTAAATACACAGCAGTGATTATTCTTTCGGTGTTAAATTTTTCAATTAACAATACTTCTTCCGGGTTAAAACGCTGTGTCAGTTCCTGGTCAGTGATCTCGTAAGTACCATCATTGTAAATAACCAATATCCTTTCTTCAGCATCAAAATTACCGAGCTCCATTCCTTTTCCATCGTGGTTCAGCCTGCCGAACTTATCATCGAACCAAAGTTTTATACTTCCTAAAGTAGCTACGCCGGCTTCTTTAAACTTTACTGCCCGAACAGGATATTTAGTAACCTGGTTGCCAATGCTGCTGCGGCTTTTGATCTCTTGTTCCTCAAAGAAAAATTCAAACTCTTTATTGCGGGCGGAACAATTAGGGCTTAATATAATCCTTACTACTTCTGCTTCGCCGTTTGGATTTATAGAAAAATAGTGCACTTTAGTTTTGTCTGTACCTTTAGTTAGATCATAATCTTTATCGCGGGTTATGCCGGTAACATTAAACCGTTTGGCAAAACTAATTCCGCTGCTTCCATCGGTGTAGATCATGTTATAAGTAGTGCGTTCATCGCTTTTACGAAAAACAGCGGCATACAATATTTCTTTGCCAATGAATACTTTGTCCTGCACCTTAACGATCTTCATGATGCCGCGGCGGGTGAAGGCAATAATATCATCGAGGTTGGAACATTCAAGAAGAAACTCATCTTTTTTTAAACTGGTTCCAATAAAACCTTCCGCATAATTTATATACAACCGCGTGTTGGCAATGGCAACATGTTTTGCTTCTATCAGTTCAAATATTTTGATCTCTGTTTTTCGTTCTTTGCCTTTACCAAACATTTTCAGCAGCCCCTCAAAATAAGCAATGGCATAATCATTTAAATTTGCAAGGTCGTTTTTTACCTGCCTGATGTCGGCTTCCAGTCCTTTAATCTGCTGATTCAATTCATCAATATCCAATTTGTAAATACGGCGAACAGGTTTTTCCGTGAGCTTCAAAATGTCTTCTCTTGTTACTTGCCTACGCAGGTTTTTTACAAAAGGCTGAAAGGCTTTATCTATCCCAATAATTACTTTTTCCCAGGTCTCGTGTTTTTTTTCTAATTCTTTATAAATTTTTTCTTCAAAAAATATTTTTTCGAGCGATGTGTAGTGCCATTTTTCCTGCAACTCACCAAGTTTTATCTGCAATTCTTTTTCCAGTAAGCTTTTTGTTTTTTCGGTAGATACACGCAGCAGTTCGTTTACACTTACAAAATGCGGCTTCTGATCAATAATGACACAGGTATTAGGAGAAACAGAAACTTCGCAATCGGTGAATTTGTAGAGCGCATCAATTGTAATATCCGGAGAAATGCCAGGAGCAAGATCTACCTGCAATTCAACTTCAGCAGCGGTATTGTCTGTTACTTTTTTTATCTTGATCTTACCGTTATCATTTGCTTTTACAATAGAATCAATCAACCCACTTGTAGTAATCCCATAAGGCACACTTTTAATGACCAATGTTTTTTTATCAAGTTCTTCTATATGTGCTCTTACCTTAACTTTTCCTCCTCTCTTGCCTTCGTTGTAATCGGTAACATCAACCATTGCACCGGTTAAAAAATCAGGATAGAGATCAAATTTTTTTCCTTTTAATATTTTTATCGAAGCTTCGCACAACTCTATGAAATTGTGCGGCAATATTTTTGTCGCCAGGCCAACTGCAATTCCTTCTGCGCCCTGCGCTAATAATAATGGAAACTTAACAGGTAATGTAACGGGCTCATTTTTTCGTCCATCATAACTTAAACTCCATTCGGTGGTTTTTGCATTAAATACAACTTCCAATGCGAATTTACTTAAGCGTCCTTCAATATATCTTGCTGCGGCGGCATCATCGCCGGTGCGTACGTCGCCCCAGTTACCCTGCGTATCAATCAGCAAGTCTTTTTGCCCCATGTTTACCAAAGCGGCGCCAATAGAGGCATCGCCATGTGGGTGATATTGCATGGTTTGCCCAATAACATTGGCCACTTTATTAAAACGCCCATCATCCATTTCTTTCATTGCATGAAGAATGCGGCGTTGCACGGGCTTTAAACCATCTTCTACCGCAGGTACGGCACGCTCCAATATTACATAAGAAGCATAATCTAAAAACCAGGTTTTGTATTGACCATTAATGCCATGATCGGTTTGTACGTGTTCGAAATTTTTATTCTTCGTATTGCTCATTAAACTAAGTTCATTTATTAATTGTTGTCGTGTTTTTATCAGAGCCGATTTTTCCTAAATGTGTATGCTTAAACCCTGAAAAATATTTTAACCCATAACCAAACATTCTATCCATTGAGCTGTGACCGAACAGAAGAATTCCTATAACCTGCACTATCCATAATTGAGCAACAATGCCAAACAGTAACACAAGAATCGCTACTCCTTTATGATGAAAAAGATTATATACAATTGCCCCTGCTTTATCGCCCGTGAAATAAGCCCAGCATGCTAATATCGGGCGCTAATACTAATAATAAATAATACCACCATTCCACTTTTAAAAAGTATAGTGCGTAAATGCTAACGATCAGCAGGGCAGCTTCTTCAATTTGTAATAACTTTTTCATATTTATTCCGGATCAATAATACTATCCTGTGTAGAAGCGGTTTTCAATTTCACTTCAAACTCTTTCCATCCATTTGAAGGATCACCGTTTATTTCGATCTTTTCTGATTCAGCTAATTTTTTCATGCGTTCTAAAATAAATACATCGCCGGTTTTTATTTTCATTTTAGCTAAGATGTTATGTACAGCCCGGTTTCCTTTTTGCCATTCAGAAGTAAGCCCTTTTAAAATATCGTTATCATAAAAATCTTCTTCTTTTCCTGCGATCTTTTTTCCGCCTTCTAATATGCGCACCATTGCATTTTCGGTCATTAGCCTTTTCCATTCATCAGGGTCAACTTCAAATTCGCTAAGCGTCACTTTACGGCACAACTTCTTTGCTTTTAAAAATTCTTTTGGTTGAATTTCATGCAATGCTGTTGGATAAAATATATTCCCTTTTTCATTTATGAAAGGAAGATTGTTCATGTATAAAACAAATACTTTTCCATGGTAATCCTGTAGCTGTGAGATCAACCAGTAATAGCTGCAGACATCGTGTTGGTTCTGCCCCATCC
>MWVT01000061.1_pt1 | contig 18463 bp, 14 predicted proteins | sample 1047201 | NCBI WGS metagenome assembly MWVT01 (sample SAMN06349988, study PRJNA376086) | soil metagenome | isolation source: TG5-1 sample Antarctic (ecotone) soil | place: Antarctica | collected 2015-01-13 | reverse complement strand
CATCAGCATTGGAAGTGCTGGAAAAATCACCCGGCATATCTGTTGACAGGGAAGGTAACATTAGTTTGAAAGGAAAGGAAGGCGTACTGGTAATGGTTGACGGACGACCCACACAATTAAGTGGTGCAGACCTTGCCAACCTGTTACGCAACATGAGTTCTAACCAACTGGATCAGATCGAGATCATGACAAACCCGCCTGCACGTTACGATGCCGCAGGCACTTCAGGCATCATTAATATCAAAACAAAAAAAACAGTTTCTGCCGGTTACAACGGCTCGGCAACTATAGGTTTTACACAAGGCAGGTATCCAAAAACGAATGAAGGCTTCAATTTTAACTTTAGGGAGAATAAAATAAACCTGTTCACTAACCTGAGCCATAATTACCGCAAAGGTTTTGGAACAATAAAATTTCAAAGAAACCTCTATAACCCAATTACGACTGACCTGGAAAACTATTTCGATCAGCGGGCAGATATCATCAATCAGGGTAATTCTTTTAATGCAAAAATTGGTCTTGATTTTTTTGCAACAAAAAAAACAACATTTGGTATCGTATTGAATGGCACAACCAGCCCTTCTGCATCAAATAATGTAAGCATAACAAACATTCTGGCTCCATCGAAAGACCTCCAAAGCGTTACAAAAGCAACCGTTGACAATGATACCCGGTGGAAGAGTTTTAGTACGAACCTGAACTTTCGCACCTTGCTTGATAAGAAGGGGAAAGAACTTACTTCAGACGTTGACTTTCTAACCTACGGGTCCGGCACAGACCAGTTTATGGTGAACTCATATAGGGATGCAGCTGGCAATGCTTTCACAAAAGCAGACACTTTAATGGGAGACCTGCCACAAGATATACAAGTGTACAGCGCAAGAATGGATTATTTGCACCCGCTAAAAAAAGGAAACCGTTTTGAAGCAGGCATTAAAAGCAGTGTTGTACGCACCGATAACGATGCGAACTATGACAGCATACAGTATGGTAGCATCGTTCACGACTTTAACCGCAGCAATCATTTTATTTATGAAGAGAATATAAATGCTGGTTACCTGAACCTAAGTACCACTTTGTCTAAAAAATGGAGTGCACAGTTTGGTTTGCGCCTGGAAAATACGGTTGCAAAAGGAAAACAATTAACAACCGGAGAAGACTTTGACAGGAATTACACACAACTCTTTCCAACAGCTTACTTCCAGTACAAGGCAAATGATAAAAACAGCTTTGTTACAAACTTTGGCAGAAGGGTACGCCGTCCCAACTACGGAAGCCTGAACCCTTTTATCAGGTTTATAGACAGGTACACCTATACGCAAGGAAACCCGGAACTAAAGCCTTCCCTAAGCAATAATATTGAGTTATCGCACACCTGGAAAAACCAGGTAACCACCACACTCAACTATACAGCCACTACTGATATTATTGATGATATAATAGACCAGAAAGGACAGGAAGCTTATAAAAGACCTGCAAACATTGCCTCGCTTCATCAATACGGTATTGCTGTCAGCGCCAACCATCCTGTAAACAAATGGTGGACCAGCAGCATCAACATCAATGCCTTTAACAACAGCTATAAAGGTGTGATAAACGATACGACTACTGTTTCTGTTTCCCAAACAAGCTTTATTATCACCGGCACGCAGCAGTTTAAGTTAAGCAAAACCCTGACCGGAGAAATAAACGGAAGGGTGAGGAGCGGTTGGCTTGAAGGTATTATGAGGGCAAAAGCAATAGGCTTTATGGGTGTGGGACTAAGCCAGCAGATGCTGAAAGGAAAGGGAACACTGCGTTTCACTGTCCGTGATATTTTTTACTCTCAAAGGTTCCGGGGTGAAAGCAGGTACGGCAATGTGGATTTTAATTTCCAGCAGGTAAATGAATCACGTGTTGCATCTGTCGGCTTTACATATCGCTTCAGCAAAGGAAAAAAGATTGCGCCAGTAAAAAGAACAGCAGGTAGCGCCAACGAAGAACAGGACCGAATAGGACAATAACCATGGAGCGCAGCATTATAATTCATCAATTAAATATGTTGAAAGTATATTAACCAGCTATCAATTAATACAGAAACAATGCAGCTTAGCATTAAGCTCAAAAATTTATTAAAAGTAAAAATCAATACTACTGCACATGAATGATGCAATTATAAAAACAACCAGTCTCAATTTTTCCTTTGCCAAAGGACAAAAAACCTTGCACGATGTAAACCTGGAAGTGTCCAAAGGCAGCATTTATGGATTTCTTGGTCCAAATGGTGCCGGTAAAACCACTACGCTGCGCCTTTTATTAGGCTTATTAAAAAACCAGGAAGGGAGCATTGAAATTTTCGAAAAGGACTTTACTAAAAACAGGATCAGTGTTTTAAAAAATGTCGGTTCGTTAATCGAACAGCCTTCCTTATACGGGCATTTAACAGCAAAAGAAAATCTGGAGGTCTACCGCCGCATTTACGGGGTACAAAAGTTTAGGATACCACATGTTTTAAAAATGGTTGGTTTAGAAGGCACCGGGAGCAAAAAAGCAAAACAGTTTTCATTGGGCATGAAGCAGCGCTTATCCATTGCTGTTGCTTTGCTGCACCAGCCCGAACTATTGATTTTAGATGAGCCGACAAATGGTTTGGATCCTAACGGCATTATTGAAACAAGAGAGCTGATCAAAAAACTGAATAAAGAACATGGCGTAACCATTTTAGTGTCGAGCCATATATTGGCAGAAATAGAGCGCATGACCACACATGTAGGTATAATTCATAAAGGCAAATTGTTGTTCCAGGGACCCTTGCCCGAATTGCAGAGCATGAAGAACAAGCAAAGCTTTATACAAATTGATACAAGCGATAACGATGCAGCGCTAAGCCTTTTGTCTGCAGAATATGGTGCCGAAAGTAAAAACGGTTATGTGGTTGTCCCTTTTAAAGAAAAGGGGGTAACGGCAGGCATTAACCGAAAATTGGTTGAACAAAATATTGACGTGCATCTTTTACAGCCACAGCAAAACGATTTGGAACAATTATTCATTGACATTACAAGCAACAACAACTAATGAGCTTTATCATATCTACACAGTCAGAATTGTTAAAAACAAAAAGGACTGCTTCTTTCTGGCTTAGCATCATAGGTGCAGCATTAATACCAACCATATTTTTTCTTGATTTTACCATCGACCCGGGTAATGCAATAAAAGATCTTGCAGCAGATCCATGGAAGAAAATGTTTTTCGCGGGATGGCAAATTTTAGCTGTATTTCTTTTACCCATGTATATGATACTTATCGCTACTTTAATACCACAAATAGAATATAAAAACAACACCTGGAAACAGGTATTTGCTGCTCCGCAAACAGTAAGCAATATTTTCTTCTCCAAGTTTTTGACCATTCATATAATGATACTTTTTTGTTTTCTACTTTTTAATTTATTGATGATTCTTTCGGGTGTGCTGGCAAATCTTATCAATCCAAAATTTACATTCCTGCATCGCAGCATTGACTGGGAGACGATTTTGCGGTTGAATGTAAAAACTTATATTTCCATCTTAGGCATCAGCGCCGTCCAGTATTGGTTGTCGTTGCGGTTTAAAAACTTTGTCGCACCGGTAGGTATAGGATTGGCTTTAGTTATAGGTGCTATCATTGCCCGTAATTTTAACTGGGCGCATATTTATAAATATCCATATACCTATCCGCTTCTTTCATACGATTCGATGAAGAAAACGAGCGGACCATTTTTGGAAAACCATGAGTTGAATTCAATTGGCTACTTTTTATTTTTTATGCTGATTGGATTTTTTGATGTGAAGTTTAGAAAAGAGAAAGGGTAGGGCTCCTGTGGCATGTTGTTTGACGCTTTTTTTATAAACTAATATCATGGCAGACAATCCTAACAAAAAAGCAGCCGATGCAAAAAGGGTAAGTCAACAGCCACATGAGCAGGCTTATCAGGAAAACAAGGCAAAACAAACTAAAAAAGATTCGGTGCATAATTCTTCTTCTCCTAAAGATTCATCTTCCGAAAAAAATGCTGCAGGAGATAGCAATTCTTCTCCCGGAAGGAGTGCCGGCGGCAGGCATAATCTTTTATTGTAACAATAACATAGCACCGGCATAATGCAGGTGCTTTTACTATATGGGGATAGTATTTTTATTAGGCAGTATAAGTAGTTTTATTTAAGGTTTTTGAAAAAGGGATGGTTGAGTTTGTTTTTAGAGGATAGATGAGTAGTTTCGTAAAGAAGTTAATCCAATGTCCCCGCACCTTATCATATCATTTTTGATCCTGACTACATTAGTGCTTCGTATGCAGGCGCAAACACCGATTAAAAGCGTAGTAACTAATTATGAATCATCTTCTACCGGATCTGTTTATACACACAACTCAAAAAAATATCATTTCGGAAATCAATCTGGCACCACAAATAACATAGAAAAACTGGTAGGGTTTACCTTACCCGGTGGCGATTATTTTTACAATGTTTTTTTTAACGGTACTACAAAAATCAGGAGGGCTGATAACGCTATTGCTTCCGGAGATCGTACGTTGGTTTGGATGGAATCTTCTGAAGGGCCTGGAAAGTATAGTATTTTCCCACCTTACACCGATTCGATGGACGTGTTTTTTAATGGACAAACCATAAATAAAGGCACTGATAATTTATTCGGTAACCAGGGCGATGGCGCTGGTAATAATAACAATATTGAACGCGTTGATTGGATTGTTGCTGCTGGTGTAAGATCCAACCTCACTACGGAATCAGGATTCGCAATTTTTGAGCGGGGTAATGATAACGCACACGATCCGTTTTGCGTAGCCGCAATTACTTCTCTGGATGTAAATGGTGATCCTTCAGGGTATGGAACTGTGTTAAGAATAAAATCTTCAAACTATGGAAACCTGCCAAATTCCGCTTTAAACTGGTCTATATTAAGAAAAGAGCAAGGCGAATCAAAGTTGTACAGAACCACTGCCGGTAATCAAAACAGGGGCGGTGTATTTATTTCTTTTTCCGACCTCGGAATAAGCTCTGCACAAACTATTTACGGCTATTCACTTTTTGGATATGATTTACCTGCTAATGCAACATCGGCCGATTTAATAGATTACACCAACACCAATAATTTTCCAGCAACTACATCTTCCGGCACCACGCAGGGTGGTATTGATCTTATTGCCATCACCGGATTATTTAATTCAAATAATGCAGGTGTGTTACCTGTAAAATATAAAAATTGGGAGGCGACTCTTCATGATCAATCTGTAGTGCTCAACTGGCTATTGGAAAACGAATCGGAGTGTAGCTTTATCGAGATTGAAAAAAGCACCAATGATATTCACTGGCAAAAAATTGCAAGTTTAAGCGCAACTAAAAAAACATTTATCGACTATGGTTTAGAGGAGCATAATTTTTACCGGCTGAAGTTGTTCGATGTACAGAATAATTATATTTTAACTCCTGTAAAAAAAGTTTCAATCGAAACAAAAAATATATTCAAGCTTCTTTCAGTAGTTCCAATGCAGCAGCAAATAAATATGAATATAACCAGCGAAAAAACGGGGAGAGTAAACATTGCTATTTATAATTCCGCAGGTAGCGTAATTGCTACTCACATAAAAAATGTAGGGAGGGGAAATAATTATATTTCACTCTCTAATTCTTTGCCAAGAGGTATTTATATTGCCGAGATCAATAATGGAAGTTCTTTTTCCAGCAAGCAATTTGCCATTGGTTATTAGGTCTTTAAATTCGCCGTAGCAGCCAAATAAGCCATTATTCCAATACCCATCTCAATTGCACTTTCATCTATATTAAATGTGGGTGTATGTACCCCGCTGGTGATGCCTTTTTCTTTATTAGCCGTTCCTAAACGAAAGAAACATCCGGGTATTATCTGAGAATAAAAACCAAAATCTTCTGCTCCCATCCTCATTTCTGTTTCGCTTACTTTTTCTTTACCTATAAAATCTTCTGCTAATTCTGTTGCATATACATTTAAACCTTCATGATTATATACAGTGGGGTAGCCAATATCAATATGTAAGTCAACTTCAGCGCCCATGGCGGTTACTAATTCATTTGTTTGTTTACGGATAAGATCATGTGCTTTAAATCGCCATTTTTCATCCATAGCTCTAAAAGTGCCCATGAGCTTTACTTCTGTTGGAATTACATTAGTAGTGAAACCTCCCTGGAACGAAGTGATTGACAGAACCGAAGGCGAAAAAGGATCGTTGTTCCTGCTTATAATTTGTTGCAGGCTAATTACTAATTGCGAAGCAATTAAAATTGTATCTGTTGTTAAATGTGGGGCCGCAGCATGACCACCTTTTCCTTTAATAGTAATGTATATTTCATCGGCACTTGCCATTACTTTTCCACCGCGAAAACTCAAATTACCTACTTCTAATTGCGGGTTTACATGTAGACCAAAAATGCAGTCGGGTTTAGGGTTTTCTAAAACGCCTTCTTTTATTAAAAGACTTGCGCCACCGGGATTTTTTTCTTCCCCTGGTTGAAAGATTAGTTTCACAGTGCCTTCCCAATCATTTTTTGTTTGCGATAAAATTTTAGCAGCACCTAATAAACAGGTTGTGTGTACATCGTGACCACAGGCATGCATAATACCTTCGTGGATTGATCTGTAAGAAATGTTGTTTTCTTCTTTGATCGGTAAGGCATCCATATCACCACGCAAGGCTATGGTTTTGCTTTTAGGATTTTTGCCTTCAATTAACCCAATAACACCGGTGGTTGCTTTTATTTCAAAGGGAATATTATAATCAGCTAATTTTTGCTGGATGAATTTTGAAGTTTCAAACTCCTGGTAACTTAATTCGGGACGTGCATGTAAATAATGACGCACTTCAATAAATTCAGAAGCATAATTTTTTGCAAGTTTTTTTATTTTTTGCTGGATCATATCAACAGTGGTATAAAGCAAAAATGCGTGTAATACCTGTAAATAAAAAAATCCATTTGCGAGCTGGCAAATAGATGTCTGAAGTATTAAATTTTGATCTTAGTTTTCTTCTTTTTCACCTTTCACTTCCACAATATCATTTATGATAAAAACGCCCTTCGGAAACATTGAAGCCATGTTTTTACGATAACGTTCGGCTTCGTCTCTTGTTTTAAAATTACCTGCCTTCAATTTAAAATACGGTGACTGGTATGACAAGTAGGCACTTAATTCCGGGAAAAAAGTGTACACTTTTGTTTTTGCTGCGATGGCTTCTTCCCGCTTATTTGTATTTACTATTAATAAACGATATCCTCTTGCAGTTCGGGCCGCAGATTTTTTAGTTGTTGTATTAATGCTTTCCTGTTTTTTTATCAAAGCATCTATTCTCGCATCTTTATGCACAATAACAGAAGCTGTTTGAGGTGTGGAAAAAGCATTCGATGTGTCCTGCGCTAAAAGAGTTTGTGTTGTAAAAAGGGTAACAACGAACAAAAGTTTCTTCATGTATAAATAAATTTGTATCACCGAATTTCAAAAATAGTTCCAAACTTGAATTAATAATTTGAATCGCCATTTTCTTCCGCACCTTTAACAATTGCTACACTTGCACTGCAACCTAAGCGGGTAGCACCTGCAATAATTAATTGCTGCGCAAAGTCAAAAGTTTTAATTCCGCCACTGGCTTTTATTCCTATACCAGATGGCAAATGTTGCCGCATTAGTTGCACCGCTTCTATGGTTGCTCCTTTTTCTGCATAACCGGTAGAAGTTTTTACAAAATCAACTTCCTGGTTCCCATATAATTCACAACTCTTGATGATCTCTTCTTGGGTTAATATTCCACTTTCAATAATTACTTTTAAAACAGTGCCATGGTTGCGTGCCACATTTAAAATAGCCAGTACTTCTTTTTTTAAATAATTATAGTTGCCATTTTTTAATGCAGCAATATTAATCACCATATCAATTTCCGTTGCCCCATTCTCAATAGCTTGCCTTGTTTCTGATGTTTTTGTTTCTATATAAGTATAGCCAAATGGAAAACCGATAACTGTTGCAACTTTTGCTTTGCTTGAGTGCAAAGCGATGGAGGCATGCCTTACATAGTATGGCGGAATGCAGACTGCAGCAAAGTTGTAAAACATAGCTTCTTCACATATAGTATCTACCTCATGTAAAATTGTGGTGGGTTTTAAAATCGTGTGATCAATGAAAGAAGCTATATTCATTGGAAAATATTTATTTTTAGGGCAACTGATTAACAATTTGTACGCTGTTTAAAAGCTCTCTTAAACACATAGGCAAAATAGATACATAAGACTGCACAAGTTCCTATGCTTCTACATATCTATGTGGTGACAAGATTGTAAATAGCACTTAAACGCACAAAGTAATTTAAAAGGAATGAACATGAGAAAAACGAAAAGCTTATTAATGACCTGCGGCTACCTGCTGTTTGCATTTGGTGTGCATGCACAGTCCACCTTTCCCGAGAACGGCGTGGCTGATCCCCGGCACGGGCATTATGCGTTTACAAATGCCACCATTGTAAAAGATGCTGCCACAACCATTACAAACGCTACCTTAATTATTAAAGATGGCAAAATAACAGGGGTCGGCACAAATATAAAATTGCCTACCGGTGCTGTTGAGGTTGACTGCAAGGGTAAATATATCTATCCTTCTTTCATTGATATTTTTAGCGATTACGGTATGCCAGCCCCGCCACCGCTCCAGGAAGGATTTAATTTTTTTGCCCGTGCACAGTTAACCAATAATACAAAAGGAGCTTATGGCTGGAACCAGGCAATAAAAAGCGATGCAGATGCTTTAAGAGTTTTTTCAGTTGACGATGCCAAAGCAAAACCATTGCGTGAAGTGGGCTTCGGGACTGTGTTAACGCATGTAAAAGATGGAATAGCCAGAGGTACCGGCACGTTGGTTTCGTTGGCCAGCGATAAAGAAAACTTCGTTGTATTGAAAGACAAAGCATCCGCTAATTATTCATTTAATAAAGGAAGTTCTACCCAAAGTTATCCTGGTTCTATGATGGGAATGATTGCTTTGCTTCGCCAGACTTACCTGGATGCCCAATGGTATAAAAATAAACCCGTAAGTGAGGGGTTGAACCTTAGTTTACAAGCATGGAACGAAACGCAAAATCTTCCCCAAATATTTGAAGCGGGTGATAAATGGAATAACCTTCGTGCAGACAGGATCGGCGATGAAGCTGGCGTTCAATACATTCTTAAAGGTGGAGGTAACGAATATCAGCGTATTAAAGAAATGAAAGGAACAAATGCTACGTTTATCCTTTCGCTTAACTACCCACAGGCACAGGATGTAGAAGACCCTGTTGATGCCCGTTTTGTTTCGTTGGAAGATATGAAACACTGGGAGCTGGCGCCAACCAATCCTGTTGCAATGGAAAAAGCAGGAATTCCTTTTTGTTTAACTACTGCCGATGTTAAGGATGCGAAAACCTTTGTTACCAATCTGCGCACTGCCTTAAATTATGGTTTGTCTCAAATTGCAGCTATGAATGCATTGACCAAAACCCCTGCTACTATTTTAGGAGTGTACGACCAGGTGGGTAGTTTGGAAACTGGTAAATGGGCTAATTTTTTAATTACATCGGGACCTGTTTTTGATGATAAGACAACTATCTATCAGAATTGGGTGCAGGGCAATAAATATGTTGTAAAAGATGACAGCTGGAAGGATCCGAAGGGTAGTTATAAAATAGTTCTAAATACGTCATCTGGTCCCGTAAATTATACATTGGATTTTAAATCCAGTACAGCTGCAAACTTAATTGGAAGTAAGGACACAGTCACTTCAAAATTTTACTACGATGGTCGCCAGGTGCGGATCAACGTGGCGCCGGAAAGAAAAGGAGGAGAGAACCTTCGTTTGAGTGGTATTGTAAGTGGCGATGTATGGACTGGCACCGGTGAAGACAGCCTGGGAAATAGAATTACCTGGACGGGGGCTTTTGATAAAGCAGGAACAGAAAAGCCTGACAGTGCCCGTAAAAAACCAACAACACCATTAGGTAAAGTACTTTATCCTTTTGAGCCCTTTGGTTGGGAAGAAGGAAATGCACCAAAACAGGAAACCATTTTAATAAAAAATGCAACTGTTTGGACGAATGAAAAAGAAGGCATCATACAAGGTGCAGATGTATTGATCCGTAATGGAAAGATTGTCGGTGTTGGAAAGAACCTTTCAGATGCAGGTGCAAGAATAATTGATGGAACAGGTAAGCATGTAACTGCGGGTATTATTGATGAACATTCGCATATAGCTGCTGCATCTATTAACGAAGGCGGGCAAAGTGTTACTTCCGAAGTTCGCATTGCTGATAATTTAAACCCGGATGATGTAAATATTTATCGCCAGTTAAGTGGTGGTATAACAACTACGCACATCCTGCACGGTTCTGCCAATGTAATTGGCGGACAAACACAGTTGATTAAAACCCGTTGGGGAGCTAATGACGAAGAGTTGAAATTTAAAAACTGGGATGGACAGATCAAATTTGCCTTAGGCGAAAATGTAAAACGTTCACCCGCACAGGCTGGTCAAAATAACCGTTACCCTGATACCCGCATGGGTGTGGAGCAGGTATTGGTTGACGCGTTTACCCGTGCAAAAGATTATCAAAAAGCCTGGAAAGATTACGATGCGAATAAAGGAAAGAAAGGTGTGTTCGAACCGCGTCGTGATTTAGAGTTAGATGCATTAGTAGAAATCTTAAATAACAAACGTTTCATTACCTGCCATTCTTATGTGCAAAGTGAGATCAATAGTGCCATGGAAGTAGCCAACCGCATGGGATACAAAATAAATACGTTCACACACATTTTAGAAGGTTATAAAGTAGCCGATAAAATGAAAGAGCACGGTGCTAATGCCTCAACGTTCTCCGATTGGTGGGCTTATAAAATGGAAGTGCAGGACGCCATTCCTTATAACGCGGCGTTAATGCAAAAAGTAGGATTGAATGTAGCCATAAATTCCGATGATGCTGAAATGGCTCGTCGCCTTAATCAGGAGGCCGCCAAAATTGTCAAATATGGTGGGGTTTCGGAAGAAGAAGCGTTGAAAATGGTTACGCTAAATCCTGCAAAAATGCTGCGTGTAGATGATCGGGTGGGAAGTTTAAAAATTGGCAAGGACGGAGATGTGGTTTTATGGAGCGATAACCCATTGAGCATTTATGCAAAATCTTTATACACTATTGTAGACGGCACAATTTATTTCGATCGTCAAAAAGATGAGCAGATGCAAAAAGCAGTGGATTCAGAACGTAACCGCCTGGTGAAAAAATTAGTAGGAGAAAAAAAGAGTGGCGCACCTGTTACGCCGGCTGTTCCAAGCTATCAAATAATGCATACATGTACCGATCATGGGCATAGTCACGGGTTGTTAGTTATTGATGCAAATGAATAATCGTTTACCGTTTAAAGTTTACCGTTATGGCAACAATCACTTGTTTTGAAGACATACAAGCATGGCAAAAGGCAAGAACGCTTTGCCAGTTGGTGGGTAGTTATATAGATGAGGGAAGATTCAAAAAAAATTTCAGTTTGCTTGATCAGATAGAGCGCTCTTCAGGTTCAATAATGGATAATATAGCTGAGGGGTTTGAAAGGAGTGGGAACAGAGAGTTCTTGCAGTTCTTATATATTTCCAAAGGTTCCTGTGGAGAATTTCGATCTCAGATATATCGGGCTCTGGATCGGCACTACATCACAATAACTGAATTTGATGAAATGTACCTTCTTGCAAAAAACGTCATTTCTATGATCCAAAAACTAACAAATTATCTGGAAAATTCTGAAATAAAAGGGTTGAAATATAAAACTCGTCAAAACAGTAACGGTAAATCGTAAACGGTAAACTTGTGAACGACTACAAATAAAAACAAAATGAAAAAAATACTTATTTATACTACATTACTTCTTTCAATAAATACTTCTGCACAGGAAACAGTTTATCCTACTCCAAAACAAACAGGCACGACCGTAATCACACATGCAACAGTGCATGTCGGTAACGGCCAGGTTCTTCAAAATGCATCCATCGTTATCACCGATGGAAAAATTGCAGCTATAGGCACAAACGTCAGTTCACCTGCCGGTGCTACTATTGTAAATGCGGAAGGTAAACAGGTTTATCCTGGTTTAATACTGCCGGTTAGTAACCTTGGACTTGTGGAAATAAACAGTGTACGGGCATCAAATGATGCACAGGAAATTGGCGAATTAAATCCAAATATTCGTTCCATCATTGCATATAATACCGATTCCAAAGTCACTAATACACTGAGGTCAAGCGGAATATTACTAGCAAATGTAGTTCCGCAGGGAGGTTTAATTTCCGGTACTTCTTCTGTTGTTCAGTTAGATGCCTGGAATTGGGAGGACGCAGCGTACAAAACCGATGCGGGCATACATTTTAATATGCCTTTAATGATTGCACGGCCTCGTGTGTTCGGCGGCGGTGGCAGTGGTCCTCAACAACCACCTGCTGACCCGGTGAAAGTTGGGTTAGAGCAGGTTGACCGTATCAAAAGTTTCTTTAAGGAAGCCCAGGCTTACAGTAAAGAAACAATACATGAAGAAACAAATTTAAAGTTTGCAGCGGTAAAAGGTTTGTTTGATAAGAGCCAGCGTTTATATGTACATGCCAATACAGTAAAGCAAATGTTAGTAGCGTTGGATTTTGTAAAAGAATTCAATTTTGATGTTGTGATTGTGGGTGGCAGCGAAAGCTGGCAGATCGCCGATTTATTAAAGCAAAACAATGTTTCGGTTATTTTAAACCAGATGCACAGTTTACCTACAATGGCCGATGATGATGTGGACCAACCATATAAAACACCCGCTATGTTGCAAAAAGCTGGTGTGTTGTTTGCCATTAACGATGATGACGCACAAACCCGCGGCCGCAACCTTTCTTACAATGCAGGTACAGCCTCGGCTTACGGTTTGTCAAAAGAAGAAGCCTTGCAAGCAATAACACTAAACGCTGCCAAAGTGTTGGGGGTTGCCGATAAAACAGGCAGCATAGAAGTGGGTAAGGATGCTAATATTGTGATCAGCACCGGGGATATTTTAGATATGAGAACAAGTACGGTAACCGACGCCTTTATACAAGGACGGAAAATTAATTTAGATGATAAACAAAAACAACTGAACGAACGGTACAAACATAAGTATGGTATTAAACAAACATTCTAATTAAATAATCGTATTAATGCAGCGCCCTTCGTTTTTTGCGAAGGGCTTTTTTTATCCCGGGGCGAACTAATTTATTAGCCTACGGGATTTTAAAACTAACAGTTGATCTACTGCTTGCTACTTTAATGTATAATTTTTATCATGTTTATTACTGTTATAACACCATGCACATGTTTAACTTGGTTTTATGTCAATAACTTTTAACTGAAGATTTTTCTGACCATTCCATTCGTTCTCTTCTATTTTGTAAACTAGGTCTACAGGTTGTCCTGTTGTTAGCATTGACATTTTATCAGCCATATCAAACCCAATACCTGAAAGTGTAACCCCGTTCTGCTTTAAAACAAAACGAATATGTTTTTCTTTTACAACTTTACTAAAACCTGTATCAATTACTTTTCTCGTTAAAAAAACAGGTCTCAGGTTATCGGGGCCATAGGGCTCCATCTGGGAAAAAATATTATAGTATGAAGGGGTAATATTTTTAAAATTAATTTCCGCATCAATTACTATTTCCGGTATCAACAAATCAGGGTGTATGGAATTGCTAACTACCTCCTCGAATTTTTTACAAAAAGCGTCAACATTTTCCGTTGACATTGTCATGCCCGCAGCATAAAAATGGCCTCCGTATCCCAATAATAGATCTTTACATTGGTGAATGGCTTCATATACATTAAAGCCACGCACACTTCTAGCAGAGCCTGCCACACAATCTCCAGATTGTGTTAAAACAATCGTGGGCCGGTAATAATGATCAATTAATCGTGAGGCAACAATTCCTACAACACCTTTATGCCAGTGGGGTTGAAAAAGTACGGTACTTCTTCGGTTAACAAGCAGGTCATCTGCAGCTATCAGCGCAAGCGCTTCATCTGTAATGCTGGTGTCTGCTTCTTTGCGATTGTCATTGTCTAAATGTAATTGCTCAGCCCATGTCATTGCTTCTTCAACGCTTTCGGATACAAATAAAAGTACAGCCTTACGGGCATCATCCATACGCCCTGCGGCATTTACACGGGGAGCAATTATAAAAACAAGATCAGTAATATGTATTTGCTTTGCCAGGGCACTTAATATGCTTAAAGCTTTAATGCCAGGGTTGGGATTTTCATTAGCTTTTTTTAAGCCGTAGTAAGCTAACACACGGTTTTCGCCACTCATAGAAACAATATCCGCTGCTATTGCTGTGGCTACAAGATCTAGGTATTCAAATGCTTCTTCATTCGGCAAAAACAATTTTTCGGCAAGTGCACTGATCAATTTAAAACCAACACCACAGCCACAAAGTTCTTTAAAGGGATAAGGGCAATCTTTTTGTTTAGGATTGAGAATGGCAACTGCGGGAGGTAATTCTTCGTCGGGTAAATGATGATCGCAAATAATAAAATCAATTTCTAATTCTCTGGCATAACGTATAAGATCAACCGATTTAATACCACAATCCAAGGACACAATTAAAGAGAAATTATTTTCATGTGCAAAATCAATCCCCGCTTTACTAACACCATAGCCTTCGCGATAGCGATGCGGAATGTAAAAATCTACCTGGTCGTAATGTTTTTTTAAAAAGCGATACATGCAGGCAACGGCTGTTGTTCCGTCAACATCGTAATCGCCAAAAACTAAAATTTTTTCATCTTTTGCGAAAGCGGTTAATATTCTTTCAACAGCTTTATCCATGTCTTTCATTAGCCAGGGGCTATGAAGTTGTTCTAATTGAGGTCTGAAATATTTTTTTGCGGTATCGTAGTCATCAATGCCCCGTTGTACCAACATAGCACACAGAGACGGGTGTATTTTTAAAGTGGAAAATAAGCTGGTAATCTTTGATTGATCCGGCGCATTTATTTTCCAACGTTTCGTTTTGTTCATTGTGGTTCGGGCTATTAATATTTTCTTTCCGTAACGTAATTTACTAATTGTTCAAACCCGGTTTTTATTTCAGAAGCAGGGAAAGTGCTTAATATTTTAAGTGCGTCATTTTTATATTGCTGCATCTTTTGTGCGGTATATTCTATCCCCCCGGTTTCAGCAACAGTTCTTAACACAAAGGCAATTTGTTTTTTGTCTGTGTTTTTATTTTTTACAATATAAATTATTTTTCGCCGCGTTGCTTTATCTACTTTGTTCAGTGTATAAATTAATGGAAGAGTGAGTTTTTTTTCCTTTATATCATTACCTGTCGGTTTGCCTATGTTCGCCTGCGCATAGTCAAATAAATCATCTTTTATTTGAAATGCCATGCCCACCTTCTCGCCAAACTCTTTCATTTTAAATGCTATTTCCTCATCCCCGCTGGCAGATAGTGCACCGGCCGCGCATGCGGCTGAAAGTAAGGAGGCTGTTTTACTCTTAATGATTTCAAAATATACTTCCTCGTTTAAGTTTAATGAGCGGGACTTCTCCATTTGCAACAGTTCGCCTTCACTCATTTGACGCACAGCTTCTGAAAGTATCTGCAGAATACGAAAATCATTATTATCTAAAGAAAGAAGTAAGCCTTTTGCAAGAAGATAATCACCAACTAAAACGGATACTTTGTTTTTCCATAAGGCATAAACTGAGAAAAAACCTCTACGTTCCAATGAGTCGTCAACTACATCGTCATGCACTAAGGTTGCAGTATGCAAAAGCTCTACAAGTGATGCCGCCCGGTATGTTGAATCGTTTACTGTACCGCAAAGCCTGGCGGATAAAAAAACGAACATTGGTCTTAATTGTTTCCCTTTCCGTTTAACTATATACCCCATTATACGGTCGAGCATTGGAACCTTACTGCTTACAGCTTGTTTAAATTTAGTTTCAAATATTTTTAGCTCATCTTCTATTAAGTTAACGGGTAGCTGCATTCGTAAAATTAGTGGAGAGTTACAATTGTAAGTTGATGTAGAGGTATATGGTATGAGAATTGCAGTTTGTTGGCAAGCAAAATTTAATGATTGAATTACAAATAAAATTATAAAAGTTTGATAATTGTTTGTCAAATCATATTTTTGCGCAACATTAGGAAATGATTTTAAAATTTAATTATTAGTTATGGCAAGCAAAAAGTACTCTTTACTCGCAGGTATATTCTGCCTGTTAGCGTCGTACGGTTTCTCACAGACAACAACAGGAACCGGCTACGATGTTTCAGATTCATCAGTAGTTCCCTCCAGAAGTATGCCTCAGCATACAGAGTTTATGAATGGCACTTATAATTTTCCCGCAAAACCACGTAATCAGTGGGAAATAGGAATTAAGGCTGGTTTATTTACAATTAATGGTGATGTTAGCTCTCTTCCATCTTATGGAGTTGGAGCGCATATCAGAAAAGCGTTTGGTTACTTGTTTTCTGCACGTTTAAACTATATGCAGGGTATTGGTAAAGGTTTAAACTGGCAGCAGTCAACAAATTACTACAATAACGAAGCTTGGGCAGATCGTTATAATGCACCAGCAGCTGTGTATTACAATTACAGAACAACCATGCACGATCTTTCTTTAGAAGGTATTTTTACCTTAAACAATATTCGCTTTCACAAAGCCAAATCCGGTTTTAATATTTATGTATTAGGTGGAGTAGGTGCAATGATATATAAGGCAAAGGTGAATGCTTTGAATGACCAGGGTAATGAAAATTTCAACATTTTTGATCCAGCGCTTAGGTATCCTTTTAGTGGCGTACCTAACGGTACCTGGGAAACAAGAAAGGAAACCCGAGATGACCTCAAAGATCTGATGGATGACACTTACGAAACTGATGCTGAAACGCATGGGGGTCGTCGTCCTGAATTAAGTGGCAATACCCTACGCCCTGTCTATCATGTAGGTGCAGGTATAGCAATCAAGCTGAATAATCGTTTGAACTTAGCCCTTGAAGATCGTTTTTCAATATCAAAAGATGACTTGTTAGATGGACAACGTTGGGCAGAGCAAGTTGGCGGCGATCCCGTACTTACTCAGGATTTTGATACTTATAACCACCTTACCCTCGGTTTGAATATTAATATCGGTGCCAGGGCAACAGAACCATTATGGTGGTTAAATCCTCTGGATTATGCTTACAGCGAAATTCGCAATCCACGTTTAATGCGTTTACCTAAACCGGTTTTACCCGATGCTGATGGTGATGGCATTACTGATCAGTTCGACCAGGAACAAACTCCAGCTGGGGTTCCTGTAGATAGCCATGGTGTTAGCCGCGATACAGATGGTGATGGTGTACCAGATGCTCGTGATAAAGAATTGGTAACTCCTACTTATTGTCAGCCGGTTGATGCTGATGGCGTTGGTAAATGTCCATGTCCGGAAGGTTGCGGACCAGTAGTTGATACAACTGGTGGTGCTTGTGCACTGGCTTTAGGCGATTTACCAAGTGTTACTTTTTCAGGAAACACAGTTACTTTGAGCGCAGATGTTAGAAGTATGCTTGCTTCAGTTGCAGCACGTTTGCGTAATAATCCTGATTGCCGCGTTGTAGTAACAGGCTATTGTTCTTCAAGCAAATCTGAGCAGCAAAGAAGTTGGGATAGAGTAAATGCAGTAATCAATTACATGGTAGAAAGAGAAGGTATCTCTTCAGATCGTTTATTCTTTAACTACGGTCAGGAAGGTGGAGACTGTAACACAGTTGATTTGCGTGCAGCTACTGCCGATGAGCAAGGACAAACTACTGTACCTGCTCCTCACCCAAATCTTAGAAGAAGTAAATAATAGTATAAAAGATTTAAAAGAAAGCCCTCCTTTTGGAGGGTTTTCTTTTTTGTGATTTACATAAATCTTAACTGGATAAAGCGAGTCGTTTGTTATAATTGCTGAATATTTGCTTAACTAATTAACTTTGCCGCCTTTATGAAGTTTTTCTATCTCATCATATTTAGTTTTTTTGGTAATAAGCTGTGTATGCGTATTTGTAATAAATATCTTCAAACTCAGGGCGTCCTCTGTAAAATGGTATCACATCCTCGTAAAGCTGCTGAGCCAAATTATATTTCTTTTTAGCATAGTATTTTTCGGCAACCCGTAATTTATAATTCTGATCCTTGCTTTTTAAAACCTTACTTATACCGTTACAGCTAAGTACAAAAAAACTAAATATGATGAGATAGAAAAACTTCATAAAGGCGGCAAAGTTAATTAGTTTAAGCAAATATTCAGCAATTATAACAAACGACTCGCTTTATCCAGTTAAGATTTATGTAAATCACAAAAAAGAAAACCCTCCAAAAGGAGGGCTTTCTTTTAAATCTTTTATACTATTATTT
>MWVT01000060.1_pt1 | contig 18533 bp, 20 predicted proteins | sample 1047201 | NCBI WGS metagenome assembly MWVT01 (sample SAMN06349988, study PRJNA376086) | soil metagenome | isolation source: TG5-1 sample Antarctic (ecotone) soil | place: Antarctica | collected 2015-01-13 | reverse complement strand
GTTTTAAGGGCCATGCGGCGCGGTCACACAATCGAAAGCTATTTGAGCAGGATTGATAAAATCAAAGCTTCTCCGAGAAATATCTCTCTGACGACTGATATTATCGTCGGGTTTCCGAATGAAACCGAACAGGATTTTTCAGAAACACTGAAAATGGTAGATTACTGTCAATTTACAAGCGCCTATATATTCAAATATTCGCCGAGACCGGGAACTCCGGCATTTGAAATGTCCGACAATGTTTCGGCGAAAGAAAAATCCGACCGATTTCTCGAATTGGAAAAAACCGTTAAAAAAAATCAACAGAAAGTTTTTCAGGATTACTTGAATAAAACCGTCAATGTTTTAGTTGAGAAAATTTCAAATAAAAATACGGCTCAGTTATCCGGTCATACTACTTGTCAGACGGTCGTTAATTTCGAAGGGTCTTCGGAATTTTTAGGAAAAATTGTTAATGTCGAAATTCTCGAAGCGAAAGCCAATACTTTGTATGGTAAAATTTGTTAAATTCGATATATTCGATATAGTTGAATTTCAGGATTTTTTTGAGGTATGTTAATTGAAGTAAAAATCGGCGCGTTGATTATGGATCCGAATACTAATACTCCGATTGTTGTTCTCAAGGGTATTGATTCCGATACAATTTTGCCTATCTGGGTCGGGGCCTACGAAGCGAACGCAATCGCTTTGGAAATAGAAAAAATTGTTCCGCAACGTCCGATGACCCACGATTTGTTGAGAAATTTTATTGTTGAAACCGGATTACAGGTGACACGCGTTACTATATCGGATTTGCGCGACAATACCTTTTATGCGTTAATCGAGTTGGTTGACAACAACAATCAAATTTTAGCTCTCGATGCTCGCCCATCGGACGCAATCGCTCTGGCATTGCGCCTCGATTGCGCAATTTTCGTCGAGCAGAATGTTATAGATATTTCAGCTTCTTCAACCAAATCCGAGATTGACCCGGATGATGAGTCAATACAGACATCGGAAGATTGGCCGGATTTAATCGGGTAATTTTTCATTTTTTTTCATTTTTTTTCTGAATGATAATTGTAATAGCTAACCAAAAAGGCGGAGTCGGGAAATCAACCACCGCCATCAATCTCTCTGCTGCCTGCGCCTTAAAGGGGAAAAAAGTTTTACTGCTCGATTTAGACCCGCAAGGCAACAGTTCTCTTTCATTTGTTGACCCGCGCACGATCAACGGAAGCGCTTTTGAATTTTTTACTGAAACCAATGAGTCTTGTGATAATTTTATTTATCCCACCAAAGTAACAAAGTTGGACATAATACCTTCAAAGATAAACCTTGCCAAGCTCGAAGCTAAACTCGTCGGTGACTTTGACGCAATTTTTCGTCTGCGTGATCGACTCGAGGAAATTCGTTCCAGATACGACTTGATTTTTATAGATACCCCGCCGACCCTCGGTCTCATTACCGTAAACGCTCTGGTTGCCGCCAACCACGTTTTGATTCCGATTCAATCTTCTTATTTTGCTTTAGAGGGAACTGACGACCTTCTTGAAACCATCGAAAAGGTTCGATCGCGTCCTAATCCGGAGCTTGAATTACTTGGTGTCTTAGTAACGCTTTTTGATAAACGGACTTCACTTTCCAAGGATGTGGAACAGCATATTCGCCAAGTTTTTGGTAAAAAGGCATTTAAGACCGTTATCTCCCGCAGCGTTCGGCTGGAGGAATCTCCGGCTCACAAGGAAACGATTTTCACTTATTCGCCAAAATCTTCCGGTTCGCTCGAATATCAAGAATTATCTAAGGAGGTTTTAAAACGTGTCTAAGCGAGGTCTACCATCCGGAATAAAAATGCGGCACGACGCTCATTATGTCGAAGAGCTAGCGCGAAACTATCGTTCTATCGGAAAAATTATCCCTATTCAAAAAATCGCTCCTAATCCTGAACAACCCCGTGTTGAAATCGGTGATTTGAGTGAGTTAAGCAGTTCGATACAACAAAATGGTGTTTTAGAGCCGTTATTGGTCAAACCGAACGGTGACGGAACGTGGATGATTATCGCCGGTGAACGTCGCTGGCGAGCGGCTAATCTTGCCGGTTTATCTGAAGTTCCATGCATCGAATTCGATATCGATGAAAAGACAATTGCAGAAATTGCGCTGATTGAAAACCTTCAAAGAAAAGATTTAACCATTTGGGAGGAAGCCGACGGTCTGGCTTTTTTGAGCGAAAAATTTGGATATACGCATGAGGAAATTGCAAAGAAAATTGGCAAGAGCCGCACAACTGTTACCGAATCTATGGCACTTGCCAGTCTCCCCGAAACAATTCGTGTAAAATGCCTCAAATCAAATATTTCAGCCAAATCGATACTTCTTGAGATTGCCCGTCAATTTGACGAGCAATCAATGCACGATTTTGTATCTAACATTAAAGAGCAAGGGTTAAAACGCGACGCCATCCGTCGGTCTGCTAAAGCCGGTAAAAATGTCATTGGCAAGGATTTGTCGCTCAACAAAAAGTTGTCCAACGGTAAAATTTATCGTTATACATCCCAAGTTAATAATTTTAGTTTAGAAATACGTTTTGATAATTTGGTTGAATACAGTAAAAGAGATATTCTGAGCGCGCTCAAGGAAGCATTTGAAAGCAATAAATAATATTACCGAATCAATCTTTTATGATGTTAAATAATTTTCCAAATGTTAAATGACAAATGTTAAATGAAATAGATAATTACATAATCTTTATTATCGGACGCAAACTATATGATTGTTTGCGTCCTCCTTATTTCTTAAAATCTTAAAAATTAATTTATCGAACATTTATAAAACCACTTTGAAACCAGGATTTTTGTTTTCAAAGTCGTCCGGGTTTTGACAGTCAGTGGAATAAAAGATAGAATTTCCCTTTTGTTATCTTTCCCAAAATTTAATTTTCATTTGTATATAAGGAGTTACAAACAATTTGAGTGACGCAAAATTTTTATTTACTTCGGAATCTGTCACCGAAGGACACCCCGACAAAATCGCCGACCAAATTTCCGATGCTGTTCTGGATGCTATTTTAGAACAGGATCCGACTGGCAGAGTCGCGTGTGAAACATTGGTGACGACGGGTTTAGCCGTTATCGCCGGCGAAATCACGACTAACGCCAGAGTAAATTACAAACAAATAGTCCGCGATACAATAAATGAAATTGGCTACAACGATGCCAGTTACGGCTACGATTGCAATACTTTGAGCGTAATGGATGCAGTCGGCACACAATCCCCCGATATTGCGCAGGGCGTGGACACGGGCGGCGCGGGAGACCAGGGGTTGATGTTTGGCTTCGCTTGTAATGAAACGGATGAGTTGATGCCGTTGCCAATTCAATTGGCACATAATCTGACCAGAAAACTCTCCGAATCCAGACGCAGCGGCGAACTGGAATATCTCCGTCCCGACGGAAAATCTCAAGTAACGGTTGAGTATCGCGACGGCAAACCGTTTCGCGTCGAAGCCGTCGTCATTTCCACACAGCACGCCGAAGAAGTTTCGACCGAAACGCTTCGGTCGGATATTTTAGAAAAAATCATTAAAACCACCATTCCCGCCGACTTGCTCGATGGCGAAACTAAATATCACATCAATCCGACCGGACGTTTTGTCGTCGGCGGTCCGATGGGCGATGCCGGTTTGACCGGGCGCAAAATCATCGTTGACACTTACGGCGGCTATGCGCCGCACGGCGGCGGCGCATTTTCCGGCAAGGATCCGACGAAGGTTGACCGTTCGGCTGCTTATATGGCGCGCTATATCGCCAAAAACATTGTCGCTTCCGGTTTGGCAGAAAAATGCACTGTTCAACTGGCTTACGCCATCGGAGTTGCCGAGCCGGTTTCGGTTCGCGTTGATACCCACGGTACAGGCAGAGTTGACGAAGATAAACTTTCCGAAGCGGTTCGCAACAATTTTGAATTGACTCCGAAAGGTATTATCGAAACACTCGATTTACGCCGCCCGATCTTTAAAGCGACTGCCAGGTTCGGACACTTCGGACGCACGAACGATGAATTTACCTGGGAAAAAACCGACAAAGCCGATGCCTTATTATCCGCATTAACCGCCGTGAACGGTTTGGCAACCGGCGTATAGTTTTATTCTACATAGGGCAAATGGTTTAAGACGAACTAATCGTTGTTCGTTTCGATTCATTTCCCTTTTTTGTTATCAATCTGATTTTTCTAAAAATTAAAAATTAAAAAATTAAAATTATGGCTAAAGAAGGAATTTCAATGGAATACGATATAAAGGACATCAACCTTGCGCCGCAAGGCAAACAACGAATCGAATGGGCTGATCGTGAAATGCCCGTGTTGCGTTTAATCCGTGAACGCTTTGAGACGGAAAAACCGCTCGAAGGTGTAAAACTCGTCGCTTGCGCACACATCACGACTGAAACTGCGAACTTAGCGCGAACTCTACAAGCGGGGGGCGCGGAAGCAATTCTTATCGCTTCAAATCCGCTCTCGACCCAGGATGATGTCGCGGCATCGCTGGTCGCCGATTGGGGCATTCCGGTCTTTGCGATGAAAGGCGAGTCAACTGAAACTTACATGCGCCACGTCCGCATGGCACTGGAAACGAATCCGAATATTATTATTGACGACGGTTCGGATGTTGTGGCGACAATGCTCAAGGAGAAGCCTGAATTGGCGCAGACAATTATCGGCACAACCGAAGAAACGACGACCGGCATCGTTCGTCTGCAGGCGATGGCGAAAGCCGGCGTGCTGAACTTCCCTGCCATGGCTGTTAATGACGCGCAAACCAAACATTTCTTCGATAACCGTTACGGCACAGGACAATCAACTTTGGACGGTATTATCCGCGCAACCAATATTTTGCTTGCCGGAAAAAACTTTGTCGTCGTCGGTTACGGTTGGTGCGGAAAAGGCTGCGCGATGCGCGCGCGCGGAATGGGAGCAAATGTTATTGTTACCGAGATTGACCCGATAAAAGCCATCGAAGCTATAATGGACGGTTTCAGAGTTATGCCGATGAGCGAAGCCTGCCAGCTCGGCGATTTTTTTGTAACCGTTACCGGCAACCGACACGTCATTGACAAAGAACATTTCGAAGCGATGCGAGACGGCGCAATCGTCTGTAATTCGGGACACTTCGATCTGGAATTGAATCTCGAAGCCTTGCGGGAAATGTCAACGGAAGTTGCAACGCGTCGTCCGTTTGTCGAAGAATACGTCGGCACTAACGGCAAAAGCGTGATTGTTCTCGGCGAAGGTCGCCTTATAAATTTGGCAGCCGCAGAAGGGCATCCGGCGAGCGTGATGGATATGAGCTTTGCCAATCAAGCTCTTTCGGCTGAATACTTGGTGAAAAACAAAGACTCTCTTGCAGCGGGCGTTCACGTTCTTCCGGCGGAAGTTGACCAGGAAATTGCCAGCTTGAAACTTCGCGCACTCGGTATTTCAATAGACACTTTAACTCCTGAAATGCTTGAATATATGACCAGTTGGGAAACCGGCACCTAGATAATTGAGAAAAAATCAATTCGTAATAAAAACAGAAGGCGGAAAAATTTTGAATGAGAACCGCCTTCTGTTTTTATGTTCGGACTTTAGAAAGTAAAAAAACTCCGATTATCGAAAATAAAAACAAAGGACTCCACACCGCAAATCTCGGCGCAATATAACCATTTAATCCGAATTGCTCGAAAGTATTTGTTACCGCCATAAAGAAAAGCCATACTCCAATCGCAAAGCCGACTGTTACAACTCTTCCCTTTCTACTTATTGATAAAGCAAACGGCGCGGTAAAAAGTGTTATGACGAAAGGCAGAAACATAGTAGCGTATTTTTTTTCGAGCGCGACTTCAAAGTTTTTTCGCTCTGTTTCAGATTCACTTTTACTTATTTGTTCTTTTATTTCCTGCGTGTTCAAATGACTGGGTTTGTCATACAAATCGTTAAATGGATTTGATTTTTCATTTATTTCATCGTTTGGAATCGGGGTAATTTCAACTTTTCCATCTTTCCACACCTGCTTTTCAGATTCGTCGGAAAATTTTATTTTGTCTATTTCCCACACGGCTTCTGTTGTTCGATATATTGCTTGAAGTTTTGAATGGTCTTCGGAAAACTCATAAATCGAAAGGTTTTTCACTTTTTGCGCGGTTTTGTTTTTACTTTCTTCTATTTCAAAAGAAAATATGCGCTGGTCGTTCGCCACCCAAAACTTCCCTTCTTTTTTAGCTGTAAAACCTCGACTGCGAATTTGAGCGCGAAGTTCATCTTGAATTTTATTGGCTTTTGGCGCAACCATTTCCTGTATTCCCCAATTAACGAAACCGAGCACAATCATCAAAATAAAACACGGAAACAGAAGACGATAGACGCTCTGTCCGGCAGACATCCACGTAACAATTTCATTTTGTCTCGATTTAATTACAAATGTTGCCAGAGTCGCAATCATTAATGCTGACGGTGCAAGTTGAATATAAACAAATGGCAGCAGAAAAAATAGATATTTTGCTAAAAGCGTCAAACCGTTGTCTGTTTCACCGGCAAATTTCCATAATTCAAAGGCTGTAAAAATCATGTAGATCGCTGTAATGAAAATAAAGGTGAGTAAAAAATATTTTAGTAAATTAAAAATTATGTCAAAGTCTAGTATTCCCGTCTTAAAACCATTAAAAGAATTTTTATTTGAAGCTTTGTTCAATCTGTACGCCGGTAATTTTATTTTCAGCCCTTTTCCAAATTTACCCAAAGTATTTTTGAGCAAAAATCGATTGGAAAGAAAAAACCAAGAAATAACAAAGAAACTCGTCATTAACGGTATTGCGCTGGCGCTCAAAACACTTATTTTATTTGTTCGGGCAAGCTGCTCTCCAAAAAGTGTAATTAGATAGTAGAAAACCAAACTTACCAACGCCAAAAATATTCCAAAACCTCTCCCGCCACGATTAAATCTCAAGACTATCGCGGTCCCTAAAATTGCAAAAATCAAAGGTGTGATTGAGAGTATAATTCTTCTCTGCCAAAGTATCTGCGCTTCGGTTCTCTCTTTTCCCTGTTTAGTCAGCGCGTATTGAGCCAATTCTCGAAGACCTAATTCATCGGGCGTTTCTCCCGTGTTACTTAATTTATCAATTAATTCGCCGCGTTTGGTTTTAATAGCAAAACGAATTTGTCCGACGTTTTCTAATATATATTTTTCATCAATTTTGTTCGTCGTAAACGTGTGGACAAGGGCATTTTCCAAAACCAGTTCTGAAACATTCTCATTATAATCAATCCGTCCGTTTTTAGACGTTATCAGACGCGTTTGGTTGGTCGTTTTGTCTTCATTGTAAATAAAAATATTTTTCCAAGTTCCTTTTTCCAAATCGCCGTCTTTGACATAAATTGTATAACCACTAATTTCCGTATTAAAAACACCCGGCTCGATCGGAGATTCGAGTTTATACAAAGCTGTTTGAAGAGCGACTTTGCGAACGATTTGGGCCGCCAGCGGAACACCGTAAAGATTTATAACAAACGTAAAAATTGAAAGAATCGCACCGAGAAAAACGATCGGTAGAGTAATTTGGAAATTACCCACGCCAGAACTGCGTATGGCTATTAATTCGCCGTCGCGTTGCATTCTCGAAAGTCCAATAATCACGCCGACCAGAACTGCCATCGGACAGGTAAATGCAATAACATTCGGTATAAGCGCGAAGGTAAGTTGCCAAACTAAGTTTTTCGGTATGTTAATGCTAAAAAAAATATCGGAGTAACGACTGGCTTGCTGAACAAATATGATGACGGTCAATAAAAGCCAGGAAAAAATAAAATAAGGCAGAACTGCTTGAATTAGATATCTGGAAATTATCCAACTGATGCGTTTCATTAAGAATTTAAAATTTAGCTGTTAAAATTTTTTCGCCGACAGTTTCTTTACCGAGTATATTTGAAATCAATCGTCGTAAAATGATCGAAACTTCGCGGACATCTTCAGCCAGATTCTTGGTAAAATCTACAAAATTTATCGGCGAAATTTTTTGTGCCGCATTAAAAATCTGTCTTTGTTGAAGAGAAATGTTCCAATTATTTCGATTTTTCTGACACTGCTGACAAACTAAATGAAAATTTATCTGTAATCCGGCATTTGAATCTGAATGTAATTCCCTGCTGCAACAATCGCATTTATTCCAATTAGGTAAATATCCGCCCAATCTTAAAAGCCATAACTCAAAATATAGTGCAATGCTCTCAAGACTTTCGGGAATCTGAGCAGCGGTTTCCAGACAAACTTTCGTCATTCGATATAATTTTTCATTCGGGTCGTGAGGAGGCGCGAACTCAGCAAGTAAATCAACTAAATACGCAAATTTTTGAAGAAAAAGGGGATTACTCGCACTTTGAAAATAAGACTTTACTAATTCGATATGGCTGATTGAAACAAGTTCCCGCTCTTCCTTCTGGAAATAGCTGAGATTAATAATTGAAAACGGTTCCAGTCCGCCACCGAAGCGGCTTTTCAAACGTTTAGCTCCTTTTGCAACTCCGCGAACCAAGCCTTCATTTTGAGTTAACAAAACAACAATTTTATCCGCCTCAGCTAAACTATATGTTTTGAGAATAATGCCTTCTGTTTCAACTAAACCCATATTTAAAGCTACCACGGAAGAAAATAAAATACCCAAGCTAAAATTAAACTGATAAACAAAAACTGTCCGAAAATTTTTATTCCGTATAAAATTTTATCTCTGTTGCTGCCCGAAGTAATCGCCCCGAAGACAGCCGCCACAAAAAATGCAAAACCGAGCAGATATAAAAAGTGAATCATTTTTTTCTCCCTAATTGGATGTCAATTGCGTCCAATACGGCTAAATAATTTAGCAGTCCGGCAATTTCCAAAAATCTTCCGCCATATTCAAACGTCGCCCACGAAGCAACATTGGGAAGCGGTTTGGTCGTTAAGAAATAACTTATTAAAATTCCTAAGCCGTTCCCAAATCTAGCGAAAATGTTTAGCAAATAAAGCAATGACCCGTCTTTAAAGTCGAAACCCGGATAATATGTTCCGCCGCTCAATACTGCAATAACAAACATTGTCCAAATAGCCAACCCAATAACAAGACCCCTCTTAAACCGACCTTGTATTAAATGTCCGACACCCGGCAGAAACCACGATATTGCTCCGATAATATACGGATTATTCATATTAAAATTGCCTCATTTATATTCAAGTATATTCTTAGCGGTCGGCGTTGCGACCTTTAAAATTTTATTTAACTAATTCTTGTAAATCTAGGAAAACAAAGCAGCTTGTAATATGCTAGAAATTACTTTAACCCTAATACAGAAAATATTTTTTTCTTAACTCATTAAAATCTTCTACGTCATTTTTCCAAGAAAGTTTTATTTCAGCGATTGATTTTCCTTCTTCTATCATTTCCCTAATTTTTGTTGTTCCGGCAATTACGTCAAATGGGTTGCGGTCAAATTCATATTCATATGGCGTATCTTTCCACTCGAAGTCTTTAGGATAAAGTTCATACATAATTTTGACCATTGCCAAGCCGGTTATAACCGGCTCAAACAAATTCCTTTCTGTAATATGCAGGAAAACTCCGCCACAGCTTTGATTAGAATATTTTTGAAAAGTGGGTAAAAAATTTATCGGTCGAAATATAACGCCCGGAAGTTCAAGCGCAGAGAGTTCGTCTGCATATTCATTTGAATCAATATAGGGCGCGCCGACTATCTCAAACGGACGGGTCGTTCCTCTCCCTTCTGAAACCTTTGTGCCTTCAAAATAAACTGTTGACGGAAAAACAACTGTCGTATCAACTGTCGGCATGTTCGGCGACGGCATTACCCAGGGCGCGTCAGTTTCATCGTAGAAATCCTGGCGCTCCCAATTATTCATCGTTATAACTTCTAAATCACAATTGATATGAAATTCCGTATTAAATAACTTCGCAAGTTCGCCGACGGTTAAACCGTGTCGCATCGGAAGGGGAAACTGTCCGACAAATGATTCGTGTCCTTTTTCAAGAAAATTCCCTTCAGCGAGTAATCCGCCAATTGGATTTGGACGGTCGAGGACAAATATTTTTTTTCCAAACTTCGCACAGGCTCTCATCGCGTTTGCCATTGTATAAATGAATGTATAAACTCGACAGCCAACATCTTGTAAATCAAACACTAACGCGTCAATACTTAAGAGCATTTCTTCGGTTGGTTGACGTGTTTCGCTATATAAAGAATAAATTGGCAGTTTGGTCAATCTGTCAATGGCGTGGGAAGTTTCCACCATATTATCCTGAACATCCCCGCGAATTCCGTGTTGGGGTCCAAAAAGGGAAACTAAATTTAAATTGTCATTTTCAAAAAACAAATCGGCGGCGTGTTGAAATTGATGATTAACTGATGTTTGATTACAAATTAATCCAATCCGTAAGTTTCTCAGCAAATTGTTTTGCTCGTTTAAAACCTTTTCCAAACCTAATTTAACCGGTTTTCGCTGAAGTTTTGCCACACTTGTTTTCCCTTATAATTAAATTTCAAAAGAACATTATATTCTATAATTAAGGCAATTTACATAATAAACTGAATTATATTTAAAATTAATTCAGTTTATTGTCTATTTGAGCATTTTAATTTAAAGTCCTATCATAAACTTTTTATGAAATCTGAAAACAAATCAAGTAAAATTCGCTCAACTACCGTCTTGTTCGTAAGTCGACGCGATAAGATGGCGATGGCGGGCGACGGTCAAGTTACCTTGGGCGAAACTGTTATCAAAGGCAACGCGCGAAAAGTTAGGCGCATTTTCAATGACGAGGTAATAGTCGGTTTTGCGGGAGCAACCGCGGATGCTTTTTCTCTTCTCAGTAAATTTGAAACCAAGCTCGAACAATATCAAGGTCAATTAGAACGTGCTGCTATTGAATTAAGCAAGGATTGGAGAACAGACAAATATCTGCGGCATCTCGAGGCTCTTCTGATTGTTGCCGATAAAAATTCGGCTTTTTTAATTTCCGGTAAAGGCGATGTCATTTCATCCGATGAGGGTTTGCTGGCGGTCGGTTCAGGAAGTATGTTCGCTCTTGCCGCCGCTCGCGCATTAATTAAACACACGGAACTTTCCGCGAAAGAAATAGCTGTTGAAGCATTGAAAATAGCCAGCGAAATTTGTATATACACAAATTCTGATATTGTAATTGAAGAGATATAATTTACATAAATAAAAAAATACAAATTTAATATGGCAATTTATTTAGGCGGCGAGGTAAAACAAGCCGCTTCATTACCAAAATTAGACGATTTGACACCGCGACAGATAGTTGCCGAACTGGATAAATATGTGGTTGGGCAAGCAAATGCCAAACGCGCCGTGGCAATTGCGCTTCGCAATCGTATTCGACGACAAAAACTTCCAACCGAAATCGCTCAGGATGTTTTACCGAAAAACATTCTGATGATTGGTTCGACCGGCGTCGGTAAAACTGAAATCGCGCGGCGGCTGGCCCGGCTGGCCAACTCACCTTTTATAAAAATTGAAGCCTCGAAATTTACTGAAGTAGGTTATGTCGGTCGTGATGTCGAAAGTATGATTCGCGAGTTGACAGAGGTTGCCGTTGATATGACCAAACAGGCGGCGTTTGAAGAAGTTTCAGAAAATGCAAAAGATAATGTCGAGGAGAAAATTTTAAATATTCTAATTCCCTCTTCGGATTCATTTCAAACCGAGAGTTTTGAGACGGATAATTCTTTGAATTTAAGCCAAAAATCCCAGCCTAATAGAACCCGTGAGAAACTTCGGGAGCAACTTCGGAGAGGCGAACTGGACGACCGGATGATTGAAATAGAAACACAAGACCGCTCAAATGCGACAATAGATTTTGTCGGCGGACAAGGAATGGAAGAGATGGGTGTTAATTTTCGGGATATGTTCGGTAATCTTTTTCCATCAAAAACCGTTCGCCGCAAAATTAAAATTTCTGATGCTCAATCTTATCTCCTGCGCGAGGAACAGGAAAATCTCGTGGATATTGAACAAATTAATCGTTTGGCTATTGAAAAACTTGAATCTACGGGAATTATTTTCCTCGATGAAATTGACAAAATTGCCGGGCGAGAATCCAGCGGGGGAAGTCCGGACGTATCTCGTGAAGGAGTTCAAAGAGATTTGCTTCCAATCGTCGAAGGAACGACCGTTAATACCCGTTACGGAATGGTCAATACAGAACATATTTTATTTATTGCCGCCGGTGCTTTTCACGTGTCCAAACCTTCGGATTTGATTCCTGAACTTCAGGGTCGTTTCCCGATTCGGGTAGAACTTGAATCTTTAACATTGGAAGACTTTAAGCGTATTCTTATACAGCCTAAAAATTCGCTTATTAAACAATATCAAGCACTGCTTAAAACAGAAGAAATAAATCTTGAATTTTCCGACGATGCTATTTCGACCCTCGCCGAAATGACTGTTAATATCAATAAAACAACCGAAGATATTGGGGCTAGACGACTTCATACGCTTTTAGAAAAACTTCTGGAGGAAATTAGTTTTCTCGGAAACGAAATTGAAAACAAGAACCAAATGATTGATTCTGACTATGTTCGCGCACGGCTGGACGCTTTGGTGAAAGACCAAAATCTTAGGCAGTATATTTTATAGTTTATACACGTTTTAATCACTATGCTTAAAGAATTAAACTTAAGCAAAAGCTGGGCGGGAAAAGTAATATTAACGTTTATAATTTTTGCTTTGCTTATCGGCTTAAGTTGCGGGAAACGCAAGCCGCCGCTTCCTCCCCTTAAAGAGGTTCAGCAAAGAGTCGAAATTTCAGGTTTTCAGCGCGGAAATGTGATAACAATCACATGGATAATTCCTGAAAAAAATGCATCTAATAAAAGTAACTTAAATATTGCTCGCGCCGATATCTATCGTTTAGCCGAACCATTAAATAATTCTTCGGCTCTTTCAGAAGAGGAATTCGCAACCAACAGTACTTTAATTTTCACTCTGCCGATGACAGACTCTGATCGGGGAGGGAAGCAAATAACTTACAATGATGTTCTTGAATTTGCCAATCAACCCGTCAGACTTCGCTATGCTATTCGTTTCGCCAATGCCTCGGGGCAAAAAGCGGCTTTTTCAAATTTTTTACTTATTGAACCGATTGCTAAAGTAGCCGGCAGCCCGGCTTCCCTAAACGCAACCGTTTCGGAGCAAGCGATCCAATTGTTTTGGATCGCTCCGAACCTAAATGTTGACGGAACTAAACCTGCAAATGTGCTCGGATATAATGTCTATCGAGCAGATAAAGATAAAGATAAAGATATTCCTATTTTGTTAAATCCTTATCCAATTACAGAAGTGAGTTTTAATGATAAAAATTTTGAATTCGAAAAAGCATACGAATATCTTGTCCGAACCGTATCTTTGGGAAGCAACGGTGAACCGGTCGAGAGTCTTGATTCAAATAAGATAGATGTTAAGCCAAAAGATACGTTTGCGCCAAGTCCGCCCAGTGCCCTAACCATCGCCGCCGCTCCTAATAACCTGTCAATCTTTTTTGCTGTAAATGTCGAAAAAGATGTTATAGGCTATAAAATCTTTCGTACGATCAATCCGAATCTGCCGAAATCCGAATGGATGCTTATTACTAAGGAAATTTTGCAAAGTAATACTTTTCAAGATTTCGCTGTCGAATCCGAAAAAACTTATTTTTATTATATTATCGCGATAGATAGAGCAGGTAATATCAGCGAGCCTTCCGAAGTAATTTCGGAAACTGCCCCTTAAAAATATTATGAAACTTTGCCATTATACAAATAACAATAAAGCTTATTGGGGGGTTATAAGGGACGATTCAATATTTCCGCTCAAAAATCTGGAAAGTATTAAAAAGCAAATTGAATCTATAAAGTTAACCGAACGTATAAAAATCGCAAATGTAAAATTTCTTCCACCCGTTTCTCCTTCAAAAATCGTTTGTGTCGGGCGAAATTATTCTGAACACGCTGCGGAATTAGGAAATAAAACTCCCAAGGAACCTCTTCTTTTTCTAAAAGCGCCTTCATCAATTATCACCGAAGGCGAACCCATTGTTCTTCCTGAACAATCTAATCAGGTTGAACACGAAGGCGAACTGGCAGTCGTTATCGGACGCGCTTGCAAAAATCTTTCTGCTATAGATAATTCTCTTGATTATATTTTTGGTTTTATCTGTCTGAATGATGTCACGGCGCGGGATTTACAACGTGTTGACGGGCAATTTACGCGCGCAAAGTCTTTCGACACGTTCTGTCCGATTGGCGCTATTATCGAAACCGATTTAGATGTCTCTGACATTCAAGTCATAACTAGAATTAATGGTGTCGTAAAACAAAACGGACGAACGTCGCAGATGGTTTTTTCTGTTCCCTATCTGATAAAATATATTTCAAATCAGATGACGATAAATGCCGGGGACATCATTGCGACGGGAACCCCGGCGGGTGTTTCAAAATTAAACGCCGGCGATGTCTGCGAAGTAGAAATTGAAGGGATAGGAATTCTACGTAATTCTGTTGAAAGTAAAAAGGATGGATCGGTAAATTAACTTTGTTTTTCATAATTATTTATGAAACGATGTCCAAAATGTAGTATTGAATACTTTGACAATACGCTTGAATTTTGTCTGGAAGACGGAATGCGGCTTGTTTCCACACTCTTACATAAAACCGAAACACCGACTGTAACTAAATCGAATAAACCCAACCCGTCCACCGAAAAAACTATCAGTCTCCCATTTTCAAATCCGGCGAAAACTTTAGAATTCGGTGACGCCAATGAATTTCAAACGATTTCACAAACTGATTTAGTAAAAGAAAGGATCACGCAACAAGGCAATAAAGCTTTGGAAATCGCCCCAATTGTCATTGCTTTGGCACATAATTGGTGGCAATGGATTTATCTGAACAATCAATACTATTCTTCATTTTCGAGTTATGTTTTGTCTGCAAATTTTTTGATGTGGCTGCTTTTGCTGACGACAGGTACGGCATTGAGCCTGTTTGCCGTCAAGCGTTGTAAAAACAAAAGATTCGCTTTTGCGAGTTTGGTTATTTTGTCCGTAAATTTAATTTTGTTTCTGGTTCCCAGACGATAAGATGCTCCTTTTATATCTGAAATATTAAACCCAAAAGAGAAAAAAAGAGAAAAAGCAAATTTAAAGTTACCGGAAATTTAATTAAAAAATAAGTTTTACAATTTCTGCCCGCTTGTTTGCAACTTCGGAATTATGGTGCAAAACATTTTTAAATTTTTTGTTAAAATCTTCATCCATCGTTTCAGCGTCAAGTAAATCACGCATTTGTGAAAGATATTTTTCAATCATATTTATTGTATATCCATCATCCAAGTCCAACAATTCGTCAATTTCAGCAATTAAAGTTGAAAATTTTCTGAGCCATTCAAAACTTGAGTCATTTACTAAAAGATTTAAATAATGTCCGCTAGTAATTTTCCCGTTCAGATTTTCAAAATTTTCTCTTTCTATATCCACTAGTAATTTGTGCAATCTTAGAAGATTTAACCTGGATTCTTTTAGCAAATGAATTCTCGAATTTATTGTATCGGTCGCAAGTTTCATAGGCTAATTATTTTATTACATTTTTACGTAGAACAAAATGATTTTTAAATTTTACAATTAGATAGCTAATTATATATAATTAGCTATCTAATTGTAAGTTGGCTAATAAAATTTAATTCGTATGCTAAGATTTTATTATGAATATTGAAAATTCCTTAACTTATCTTTTTACACAGGTTTCTACTGCCCATCAGAACATGCTGCAAAAGGTTATGAATGAAATCGGTCTTCAGCGCGGACAGGTATTAATTTTAATTTCTTTGTGGAAAACCGATGGACAGAGCCAGATTGATTTAGTAAATCACTTAAATCTAACCGCTCCAACCATAAATAAAATGGTTGGAAATTTAACAAAAAATGGATTTGTGGAATGTAAGAAATGTATTCAGGATGGCAGAATGATGCGAGTATTTCTGACTGAAAAATCTGTCCAAATCAAAAGCGCGGTTGAAGACCAGTGGCTGAAGTTAGAAACACAATCCTTCTCGTTTTTAACGGAAACAGAAAAACTTATTCTTATACAATTGTTCGGCAAAATAAAAGAAGATTTCTGCAACCACATCGGTTAGCTGCTAAATGATTTATAATTTCAAATTATTTATGAATTTAGCCATCGAAGCCCACAATTTGAAAAAAACATTCGAAGAGTTTTGCGCGGTCAATGATATAACTTTCGATGTTAAAATCGGTGAAACTTTCGCTATTTTAGGTGAAAACGGCGCGGGGAAATCTACCACAATGCGAATGATTGCTTGCCGCTCGCCTTTGACTTCAGGCGACTTGTTTGTTGCAGAATTTAATGTAAAGGTGGAAGAATCGAAAATTCGAGGTATTATTGGCGTCGTCCCACAGGAAAATAATTTAGATCCGGATCTAAATGTTCGGGAAAACTTACTTGTCTATTCCAGATATTTTCGCATTCCAAAACAAGCCGCCCTTAAAAGAAGCGATGAACTACTGAAATTCATTAATTTGGAAAATAAAGCCGATTCTAAAGTTGATCAACTTTCGGGCGGTATGAAACGTCGTTTGATTATCGCCCGCGCTTTACTTCATCGTCCGAAAATTTTATTGCTTGACGAGCCGACGACCGGTCTTGACCCGAATGTTCGCCAAGAAATTTGGGAGAAGTTGGAAGAACTTAGGCGAGAGGAAAATCTAACTATTGTGCTTTCGACCCATTACATGGACGAAGCGGAAAAACTTGCTCAACGCTTATTTTTTATGGCGCGCGGAAAAATTATTATTGAGGGGATTCCTCGTCAGATAATAGAAGAAAAAGTAAAAAAATTCGCCTTAGAGATTCGTGAAGCAAATTTATTGAATATTCAGACAACAAACAAAAATATTTTATCTCAAAAACGCGGATTGTCGCACGTTTATTTTGCAGAGACGACTGATGAACTAACGTCGCTGATGAGGTTTTACGGCACTCGGCAGATGTTTCTGCGACCTTCTAATCTCGAAGATGTGTATTTACAGATAAATGGAAAGTGATACCGATTTTTGCTAATACTTTGTAATTTCTTTACGAGAGCAAGTTGTAACGCTTTTGAAAATTTCATGGAAACTAAAGATAAACTCATAACAATTAATTCGCGCAAATTCGACGGCTCAATTAAAAAAAGCTGGAATGTAGAATTGATTAATCGTGATAATTGCCTGTTTACCTTTGTCGGAGAATTTAAAGATGAGGTTATCCATTCACAGCTTGGCGTTATCAGACGTGGAACCGTCAGTTATGAATTTTATTGGCTCAATCGCTGGTATAATGTTTTTCGTTTCCACGAACCCGACGGTAACTTGCGAAACTTTTATTGCAACATAAATTTACCATTTAAATTTGCCGGTAATGTATTGGATTATGTCGATTTAGATATAGATATTTTGGTTTGGAAGGATTTTTCTTATCAAATTTTAGACTCCGATGAGTTCCTAGAAAATGCCGAGCGATTCTCATATTCTGATGAAATGCGTAAAAAAGTCCGAGCTGCCAGAGATGAATTAATATCTTTAATTGAAACCAGAACATTCCCCTTTGATTATAAATTTTGTACATAGCTTTAACTAAAATTGATTTGGTTGACTCGTTGGCTGTATGGCGCAGAAATTCGCGCGTTTATCTGCGGCTTTGGAAGACCGAATTGATCGCCCCCATCATTGAACCGATTTTCACATTCTTCGCTTTTGGGTTTGGTGTCGGCGCATTGGTTGCTTCTAAAGTTGAAGGCTTAACTTATCTGTCATTTGTCGGCGCAGGCGTTTTAGCATTCACGGTTTTGATGCGGACGATTTTCGAGATGACTTACGGCGCATATTTCCGGATGGTTTATCAATCTACTTACGACGCGATACTCGCTACACCCGTCAATGCCGAATCTTTAGCCTTCGGCGAAATAATGTGGGCGGTAACAAAAGGAATTATTGATACGTTTTTTATCTTACCGCTAATCGTAATTTTCGGTTCGGCAACATCTGTTTACCTGCCTTTAGCTATCTTTCCTTTGATGATTGGCTGCGTCTTTCTCGGCAGTTTGTCTTTAGGCGTAACAGCGCACATTTTTGAGATTGATTATTTCAACGTTTTCTTCGCCTTTTTCTTTTCGACGATATTTCTTTGCGGCGCGTGGTTTCCGGTTGAGATGCTTCCAAATTGGTTACAAATTATCGCCTATGTTTTGCCGACAACTTCGGTCATTGATTTGACACGGGCTTGCTTGAACGGAAATTTTGTATTTTGGCACGTTTACGAATTAATTTATCTGCTATTTATTTCCTTGTTTTTAGTTAATTGGGCGCTGCAAAGTCTCAGAAAACGAATGGTCGCGTAATGTTGGTTTATTAGTTTATTATTTAATTTTGTAAAATAGTTATTTGTCATCTGACCTATAAGTTATATTCTAATGC
>MWVT01000059.1_pt1 | contig 18544 bp, 16 predicted proteins | sample 1047201 | NCBI WGS metagenome assembly MWVT01 (sample SAMN06349988, study PRJNA376086) | soil metagenome | isolation source: TG5-1 sample Antarctic (ecotone) soil | place: Antarctica | collected 2015-01-13 | reverse complement strand
AAATGCAGGGACGAGTCAAACTCATCCGCAGCCAAGTCGAAGAAACTTCTTCTGATTACGACAAAGAAAAATTGCAGGAACGTCTGGCTAAATTAGTCGGCGGCGTGGCAATTATCAAAGTCGGCGCGGCGACCGAAACGGAAATGAAGGAAAAGAAAGCGCGTGTCGAAGACGCGATGCACGCAACTCGTGCGGCGGTTGAAGAAGGAATCGTCGCGGGCGGCGGCGTTGCTTTGGTTCGCGCCTCGAAAGTTCTCGACGATTTTAAAACCGATGCGGAAGATACTGACGAGCAAATCGGCGTTTCGATTGTCAAACGCGCACTCGAAGAACCGCTTCGTCAAATCGCTCAAAACGCCGGTAAAGAAGGCGCGGTCATCGTCGGCAAAGTCCGCGAAGCCGACAGCGAAAACTATGGTTTCAACGCTGCCAGCGAAAAATTTGAAGACCTCGTGGCAGCGGGCGTGATTGACCCGGCGAAAGTTACGCGCTACGCACTGCAAAATGCGGCTTCGATTGCTGGTTTAATGCTCACGACCGAAGCGATGATTTCAGAAATACCAGAAAAAGACGACCACGCTGGCGGTATGGGCGGCATGGGCGGCGGTATGGGCGGCATGGGAATGGGAATGTAATTGAAATTCTTGATTTCAAATTACGAATTACAAAAGGCTTGATTCAATTTTGGACTAAGCCTTTTTCTTATTAATTGATTTTTATTATCTGGAGAAATAATAAAGCAATCAGGTTCTTCCGAAGAAATATTATTTTTAACAGATTTAGAAGTTTTTACTTGTTCAGTTTTTATCATAGGGACATATTCACTAAATATAAATTTCGCTTCGCTCATTGAATAGCATAAGACCTACCTCTACTAATCACAAGAAAGTCAAAAAAAACCTTCCGCAAGTTGCCGAGTTGAATAACGACGAAGGAATTTTCCCAGTAAAAATAATCCTCACATAATTCATCAATGACGAGAATCATTCTATGTTTTTGGGCTTTTTCGTCTGCAATCATGCGCTAGTTTTTTATACCGAATTCGAGCGACGCGTGATAATTTTTGTTTTCGATACAGACGACAAATTTCGTTTAAGTGACAATTGATTGTGATAAAAAGTCAATTTGTTTATAATTTGCTCGTTGCTTTTGCAACTGATTTTTCAGTTAAGGAGGGATTTTAGATATGTCAGATGATAACAAATGCGCTCATGACTTATGCCAATGTGCGAGAGGAGAAAATTCCAATTATTGTAGTCAGTATTGCGAGGAGGCGGATGACCAAGATTTAACCGAGATTAAATGCGGTTGCGGACACGCGGGTTGTGCATAAAATCAAAAGGCTTCATTCACCATTGAATGAAGCCTTTTGATTTTCAGTATAAAAGCCAGGAACTTTAATATTTCTTTTTGTTGTCTTTAGGATTTTTTATGAATTCCCTCTTGTTTCATCTTTTTTGGCTTCTTCGCGTCCGTGCGGAGTTTCATTAGAATTAACGCCGCCGACAATATCGCGGTCGTCGGGATCACCTTTTGTTTCGTCGCTGCGCAAAACTTGCCGCAAAGTTTCGTCGGACGATTTATTCGTCGCTTCGTCTGTTACTTGTTCAACACTCCAGCCCTCACGATTTACGTCTGGAATCTCATTTTTATCAAGCTTTGTCTCAGTCTGCATATTTACCTCGAAAAATTAGAATTATCTTAAAGTTAAACTATTCATATCTAAATTTTTAATTTAACAGAAAAATTGACTTTCCCTTGTGATAAAAAGTCAATTTGTTTATAATTTGCTCGTTGCTTTTGCAACTGATTTTTCAGTTAAGGAGGGATTTTAGATATGTCAGATGATAACAAATGCGCTCATGACTTATGCCAATGTGCGAGAGGAGAAAATTCCAATTATTGTAGTCAGTATTGCGAGGAGGCGGATGACCAAGATTTAACCGAGATTAAATGCGGTTGCGGACACGCGGGTTGTGCATAAAATCAAAAGGCTTCATTCACCATTGAATGAAGCCTTTTGATTTTCAGTATAAAAGCCAGGAACTTTAATATTTCTTTTTGTTGTCTTTAGGATTTTTTATGAATTCCCTCTTGTTTCATCTTTTTTGGCTTCTTCGCGTCCGTGCGGAGTTTCATTAGAATTAACGCCGCCGACAATATCGCGGTCGTCGGGATCACCTTTTGTTTCGTCGCTGCGCAAAACTTGCCGCAAAGTTTCGTCGGACGATTTATTCGTCGCTTCGTCTGTTACTTGTTCAACACTCCAGCCCTCACGATTTACGTCTGGAATCTCATTTTTATCAAGCTTTGTCTCAGTCTGCATATTTACCTCGAAAAATTAGAATTATCTTAAAGTTAAACTATTCATATCTAAATTTTTAATTTAACAGAAAAATTAACTTTCCCAATATTCAATTGCTATGCCAAATTATATTGCAGGAAGATTTAGGATTTAATTGGAATTTGAGTAATAACTATTTGCGCTGTATGATAACAAAACACAATTTTGTATCAATTCGAAAAAAAAGGTGAGCAGAAAGCTCACCTTAAATTCACTTAATTAATTTTCAATTAACGATTATTGACATTGTTTGGGGCAGTTGCAGTAATCATAAATTGTGTTCCTTCTGCGAGTTCGACATCATCTCGACCTTGCAAAATAACCGAACCTGCGCCGGCACCGGCACCAACTCCGGCACCAATAACCGCACCTTGACCGCCGCCGGCGATTGCGCCGATTAACGCTCCGAGGGCTGCGCCGATTCCCGCGCGAGTCGCAGTTTTAGTCGTTTGATTATTATCGCGGACAGTTCCTTCATTATTGACGGTGACGTTTTCGCCGTTCGCCGACTTCACGCTGTCAACAACTCCTGCAAACCGATATGTTTGACCGTTGCGAAGCCGAATCGTATCGAATTCAAGCGAAACATTCGCTCTGCCCGAAACTCGACCCGAACGCTCGGCAGAAGCAACTCGTCCTTCGATAATCGCTCCGTTATATTGTGAAGGCGATGTAACTTCCATTTGAAAGCGGTCTCCGTTTTGGCTAACTTTGGTTGAAACCGGAGTTTTCAATGTCGCCATTATCGGCGTGTTATTAGCAATAATAAAATCATTTATGTTGCTATTATTACCGCTGTTGTTATTGCCGCTGTTATTATTTTGGTTGTTCGTCATTGACAAGTTCGCTGTTTCGTTAACTTTGTCATAGACACTTGCAACCGTTACGGTTTCATTTTTGTTTTCAAGGTAAACTCGGCGCACGACTCTCAATTGTCCGTTACTCAACTGATTAAAATTGACATAAAAATCATTTGTCCGGTCGCCTTCATAACTCAGAGCAATACCGTCATAATTTGTCGTCGCTGTAACTTTAATCGAGCGTCCGTTATTAGTTGTCTCAGTCCGAGTTGTACCGTCGGCAGCAAATGTAACTTGCGGCGATGTGCTTGAAGCAATCGTTACTTGGCTGCCGCGCTTTTCAATCGCCAACATATCGGGCGAAGACAAGCGCCTTTCCAAATTTGTTCTAATGCGCTCACGTTGATTTACATTATAATTGACAATCGAACGGTCAACGATGTCACTTACATTATCGCTTTGATTGAGATTTAACCGGTAAGTTCCAGTCAACATCGAATCAAATTTGCTTGCCGGTGAATACTGACGATTCCATTTCCAACTGACGTTATAATAAGTTGAAAGCGTATCCAAATCAGTGCGAATCAAACGCCATTGATTTTCGGCATTGGCGGTAAGGCGATAATCGCGCATAAAGCCGTCAATAAAATATGCTCGATTCAAAACTTCTTCCACGTCCGTCATCACCGACCGTCGGGAATCAAATTTTTGTTTCAAGCTATCAGTCGCATTTTCAAACTCTGTAATGTAACTAGTGATTGCATTTTCGCTTCGCGTATCGTTCAAAACACTTCGGTCAAGCGCAAAACCAACCTCACGTTTATAAGCGTCCGTGCGCGTTTCAAGCCGCGTCAAAAGTGTCATAACATTATTGTCGGTTACACGATACGGACGAGTTCCGCCAGAGGTTATCGGAGACGGATTTTGACCGTTAGACGGAGACTGGTTCATATCATTCCAATTCCATCTAACATTGTAATAATTTGCTAAAGTTGTTAAATCAGTGCGGATAGTCGTCCAAGTTCTCTGAGCATTCGCGTTTAAGCGATTTCTCTCCATAAACTGGTTAATTTCGCCAGCCCGATTCAAAACTTCTTCAACATCGTTTCCAGCCGAACGACGCGCATCAAAGTTTTGATTTAAGTTATTAACCGCAGTTTCAAATTCGGTAATATAATTTAAAATCGAATCTTGACTGTCGCCATCTGCCAGCACACCTCGGTTAACTGCATTCGTCAATTGACGTTTATAAATGTCCGTATTCGTTTCAACACGAGTCAAAACTGTCAATACTTGTCGGTCAGTTACGCGATAAGGACGAACTTGCGCTTGCACGAAAGTCGTCGTTGAGATTAAACCCAAAAATAGAAATAAAGAAAAGAAAGTTAACAGATATTTTTTCATAAAGTCCTCCAGAAATTATATAAGACTTATTAGGAAGTTGTTTGGTAAGTCTTACCAATTAGTTGCCTGAGAGGGCAAAAAGTGTGCCAAAAACTTCAGCATCTTGATAATTCTTTTGCAGACTTATATTTACATGAGCTGTTATAGATGAATAAAACCTTTCCTTTTTCTCAGCCTCAAACTATTTCGCCGAAGTTTGATACGATATAGGTTAACAAATTTACCAAAAGTTAAAAGTATTATTCTCAAGATTTAAGCGGAACTTTAACAGTAAAAACAGAGCCTTTTCCGATGCCTTCACTATTGGCTTCAATTGTTCCGTTGTGAAGTTTTATTATGTGATTTGAAATTGTCAGTCCGAGACCCAAACCACCCGAACTACGAGTAATCGACGTATCGGCTTGCGTAAAGCGGTCGAAAATATGCGGCAAAAATTCTTGACTAATTCCTTTGCCGTTATCTTTAATAATCATTTGAACCGCACCATCGTTTTCTATCACAGCAGTTTCAACTTTCCCGCCCGAATGCGTAAATTTAACGGCGTTGGATAATAAATTGTGAATCACGAGTTTGATTTTATCCTCGTCACCCAAAACCCGATGACCATTCAACTGATTATCTTTAATAAATTCAATGTTTTTCTCTAGCGCCGTCGGCTCTATTTCCGAGAATGTATTCTCAAAAACGTCTGAAAAATTAACTTCATTTCCTTCAAAGTTAATTGTGCGAGAAACGATTTGTGAATAATCGAGCAGTTCCTCAACCAGTTTAGTCTGTGAACGAAGATTTTTCTCGATTTTTTCGAGAGCTAGCTTCCTAGTATTGTCTGACAAATCGTCGGTTCTTAGAATTCGCGTCCAACCGGCAATTGAATTGAGCGGGGTTCTTAATTCGTGAGAAACTATCGCAATAAATTCATCTTTAGTATTGTTCGCTTGTTCGGCTGACAAGCGAGCCTTCTGTTCTTTCTCAAGCAATCCTTGTTTTTGCTTTTCCAATTCAAATAATTCAGCGGCGGTCGTTTGCAGTTTTATGCGGGCGGAAGTTTCCCAATAAGTCATTCCGAAAAGCAAGAAACTAAAAATGGCTCCGATTATAAATATAAACGGAGTCCAACCTAAACTTGATTGAGCGGTAAAGGATGGCGCGGAATCGTATTGAATAATCCATTTTCTTCCCGCGACATTCAAAACGTTTTGCGCCGTATAATTTTCCTCAATTTCATTTGAAGCGCTTAATTTTTGTGGTTCAGTAGTTTTCGCTAATAAATTTTCCGTGCTTACTTCCCCGTCGTAAATTTTTAATTTAATATCGGAAGCGGATTTATCGTTTTGTATTTCGCTCAGGAAATCACTCGCACGAAACGGGCTGTAAATATAACCGATTATATTTTTTTTTCTATCTTCAATCGACAATGGTAATTTTCCGTTTTTATATATTGGCAAGAAAATCAAAAATCCGGTTTCAGAAAACCCTTCTTTCTCCTGAACTAAATTGACTTTTGCACTGCTCGCTGCTTCACCCGAATCCCGCGCTCGATCTAGTGCTTCATTTCTGTTTGATTCGCCGGACATATCAAAACCGATAGATTTTTGGTTCGATTGATTGAACGGCTCGAGGTAGGTAACAATTAGATAAAAATTCTTTTCGGCGGCAGGAAAGATGTTGAACTCAACGTAACCTTCGGATTTCATTTTTTCCACGAAAGCTTCACGTTCTTCAGCCGCGATTACTTTCGTAAATCCAATGCCTTGCACGCCTACATAATTTTTTTCCAACTCAAGACTTTTTACATAGTCGGAGAAATTTTCACGCTTAATTTCACGATTGGATTCAACAAATCCACGCCCACCTTTGAGAAGAGCAACGTACAAATTTAATTTATTTTCAACAGCTAATTGAATCCGTTTGACTTCATTTGAAAATCTAATTGAATCTTTATTTTTTGCACTTTGATAAAAACTGTAAGTTGCACCAACAGTCAGCAAGATACAAACCGCCAAAACCAAAAATGGAAATTTCGTCGTACTATCATCGTCGGTCAAATTATTCAAGGATTTTGACACAATAAGCTGCTGTTCATTTGGTCTAAAACCATAATAAGCAAAAATAAAATCCGCTTTCTGCCATTGCGTTTGCAATCTATGTGCCGTCCTTTAATAGCTAGTTTTTTGATTACTAAATTTGAATTATTAGAAAGTTAAACAAACAGCAAAACTCTTTTATTACAATTATTTGTATGAATCTTTTACATAAACGTCTTGTTTTGTTGCAACTATTTAACATTAACAATTTAGGCGAATACTTGTTTTCAGGTATCAGTTTTATTTATAAATGCGCAGTTTGTGAGATTTATAAATTTTGGCATTGATTTTGCTAAGAGTTTTTCGATTGAGTTTAGACAAACGTAAATTTGCTTTATAAGGAGATTGAATATGTCGGAAGAAAACAATACAGGAAACAATTTAATTTGGGCAATTACCACTTTAATAATAGTGGCAATTATTGCGGGTGCTTTGTATTACAGTGGTTTTCTCGGTGGAACGAAGAAGGAGAAAATTGATATTAATATTACTACGCCTACTTCTAATTCTAGATGAATTGTTTAAACTATATTCCTTTCCTATTTTGTAAAAAACGTCCTTATTATTAATATTAATAAGGACGTTTTTTTGCTAAATTTTTTCGTCTAGGTTGTGTCTTTTAATCATTCCATATAATCTTGGACGGTAAAGCCCCAAAAGATTGGCAGCGGCTTGTTTATTGCCATTTGTTCGCTTTAACGCGGCTAACACGACGCCGTTTTCGAGCGAGTTAAAGACATCATTCTGCTCTGTGCTGCCGTCAGGTTCGGGTAATTTTTCAACAATAAATTTTCCTATTTCTTCAAATAGTTCTTCACCTTTCAAATCTTTTGTATCTAACAAACCATTCGCGTTATTTTCCTTAATATCTTTTGCTAAACCGTTTTGTGAATTAACATTTAATTTATTTCTGCCTTTGGAAATGCTGGCTATTGAAATTGAATTGTCGAGATTTTTCGGTATATTTAGCTCATTAATTTTACCGCCTTTAGAAAGCAAAATCGCTCTTTCGATAACGTGCTGAAGCTCGCGCACGTTTCCGCGCCAATTGTAATTTAGCATTTGTTCATATGCTCTTTCGGAAAAATCAAGATTATTTCGTTTGTATTTTTCGCCATAGACTTCCAAAAAGTGTTCGGCAAGCATCGGAACGTCTTCCATACGTTCGCGGAGCGGCGGGATTTTTATCTCGATAGTATTAATTCGATAATATAAATCTTCGCGTAAATTACCGTCTTGAATCGCGTCGAAGGGATTTCGATTAGTAGAAGAAATAAGCCGAAAATCCACGCTTTGCGGCTTATCGTCGCCGACGCGGTAATAAATTCTTTCCTGCAAAACTCGAAGCAGCTTCGGTTGCAAACTCGCCGGCATCTCACCAATTTCATCGAGCAGAAGACTGCCACCGTTGGCGCGTCCGAGAAAACCTTCCTTGTCGCCGATGGCACCTGTGAACGAGCCTTTTTTGTGCCCGAAAAGTTCCGATTCAATCAACTCCTTCGGTAAAGCTGAACAATTCAATTTAACAAAAGGTTTTTTCGAACGATGACTTTTATAGTGAATAGCGTTGGCGATGACTTCCTTTCCTGTGCCGGATTCGCCTAAAATAAAAATATTGGCATCCGATTCAGCGACGCTTTCGATAATCTCGTAAATATCCTGCATCGCTCGACTTCCGCCGATAACGCCTTCGTAGGAATTGCGCGAAGAAAGTTTGCCGCGCAATTCTTTAATCTCTGCTGATTGTCGTTTGCGGTCTATCGCCTTTTCAATAAGAAGAAGTAATTCTTCAAATTCGATTGGTTTTTCGACATAATGAAAAGCACCGGCTTTGGTTGCTTCAATCGTTTTTTCTGTCGAGCCGAAGCCGGTAATCATTATAATTTCCGTATCAGGTGAGATTTCTTTACAACGGCGAACCATCTCTATTCCGTCAAAATCGGGCAAATTGAGGTCGGTCAAAATTATGTCGAACTCGGTTTCCGCGACAAAAGTTATTCCTGCTTGTCCGTTTTCCGCAGTCGTAACATCAAAGCCTTCAGCGTCCAACTGAAATTTCATTAATTCCAAAGTTGCTACGTCGTCATCAATTACAATCGCCTTATATGCCATAATTCTTATATTTAATTTATGTTACTATATTCGATTTAAAGTATAGATTGATAAGATTGTATCAAATGACATAAAAATTTGAGAATACAACTCAAGTGAATTTATAACTCTATACACAAAGCAAAAGAGGCAAATCCACTTAATTCGCCTCTCTCAAATTCATACTCCCCGGTTTTTCGTATAACTATAAATTTAAAAATTAGATAATTTTCATCTTTCTATATCAAATTTGTTTAACTGCTAGGTAATAGGTCTTGCAACTATTCTTTTATTAACTAATTTCCTATTTTACACTATTCAAATGTAGCAACGCTTATGCCATTACTTCCAACCATCTTCTACTCTATTATTTACATTATTTGTAATCAGAGTCTTAATTTCTTTTTCACCCGGTTTCGTAATATTCCAATGCAACTTAAATCCTGAAATAAGTTTAGTTATAAACTCCTAGATGAACTGCAAATCTCTTAAATTTTTGCTTGTATTGAATTGATACTAAGAATATCTAGCAACATCACTATTTATTTATAATTGTTTATAAACTATATGATTACTTAGACTTAATTTTTAGGCATAATAATTGAATAGGTAATTCAATGATGAAATGCTATAGAGCATAAATTTTTAAGTTGTTTTGGAGAAAGCCGATATGCTGGAGACAATAATCATTATTTTGCTAGTGCTTTGGTTATTGGGACTGATGACTAGCACAGCCGGAAGTTTTATACATCTTCTTCTTGTTGTTGCTTTAGCCATTTTTGTAATTAGATTTGTAACAGGTAGAAAGGCTGTGTAATTTATTTGAAAATTTATAGTTTGACCGGCTTCAATTTTAAATATCAGTATCTTTTCCGCCGAAACCTCGTCTTAATATTTAAGGTCGAGGTTTTTCTAGTTTTACAAAAGATGAATTAATGACTTATCTACGAAAAGTTTCTTTGTTAAGCAGAAATAGTTCGTACATTATGTTAAACAATAATTTTTATTGAAGTTTTGCGCGGAGTAATAAATGGAATTCATTATAGATGCTCAAAGTCGAGATATTTTTGATAACGTATTCGCTTTTTGGGGGACGCTTAGTTCAGAGGGTTTTGTTCTAAATTTGGACGGTCAAGTCTTCAATAGAACGGTTACTGATCCTAAATTATTAATCGGTCAAAAATTTTCCGAAACCGTTTATTGGCAAGCCTCCGAGCATGATTCGGAAATTCTTGAAAATTCGATAACCGAAGCGGCACAAGGAATGAAGTCAAAAGTATTGTTGGATTTTAGAGTGAGTGCAAATGAGGTCATTAATATTGAATTATACTTGCATCCCATAGCCGATGACAAAACAATTTTCTTTTGCGCCCAAGAAGTAACTGCCCGTGAAAAAGAGATTGAGCATTATAAAGAGCGAAGCGAACAACTTTTATTTGCCGCCGAAAACGCCGACATCGGTTTGTGGTTTTGGGATTTGGCAGAAGATAACATTTTCACTACTCCGAAGTGCAATGAGCTTTTTGAAGTTGCGCCGCACGATATTTTTACATTTAACTCTTTTCTAAACATCGTTCATCCCGAAGATATCTCGCGTGTGAAAACCGCTCTTAACGAATCGCAGACACACGGAAAAGAATACAATGCTGAGTACCGCGTGGTTTATTCGGACGGCAATGTTCATTGGATTGCCGCCCGCGGTAGAACTTATCTCGACACCGAAGGCAATCCGAAAAATATGATGGGCGTGGTCCGGCGAGTAACCGATAAAAAAATTGCCAATGAAGAACTTTCAAAAGTTTATGACCTCGAGAAAAAGGCGCGAAGTGAAGCCGAAGAAGCCAACCGCGCCAAAGACTTTTTCCTCGCGGTTGTTTCGCACGAATTACGGTCGCCGCTGAATGCTATACTAGGCTGGGTAAAAATCCTTCTGAATAAAAAGGTTGATGAAAAAACTCAACGGAATGCCCTCGAAACGATTGAAAAAAGTGCGCGAACCCAAGCAAAATTAATTGATGATTTGGTTGATTCAGCTCGTGTTGCTTCCGGTAAACTCAGCCTCGAACTACGCCCGTTAAATCTTTACGAAATTATTAAAACTGTCTATAACGCTCAATATCCAACTGCCGAGGCGAAAAATACGACTGTTAATTTTTCCGCCGACAAGGAAAACATTCAAGTATTCGGTGATTCGTATCGTCTGCAGCAGATTTTTTCCAATCTACTTTCCAATGCTTTAAAATTTACGGCGGACGGCGGCAACATTAAAATTGATATGCAAACTGATTCAAATTCGGTAAAAGTTGCCTTCCAGGACGACGGACAAGGCATCAGCGAGAATTCCTTACCGACTATTTTTCAGCAATTTCAACAAGGCGAAAATAAGACTTCGCCCAATCAAAGCGGTTTGGGACTTGGATTATCTATCGTTAAAATTTTGGTGGCAAAGCATAACGGAACTGTTAAAGCAGAGAGCGCAGGCATCGGACACGGTTCTACATTTACCGTTGTCTTGCCTTTGTGCGGTTCAGAAATTACTACCACAAATGGTAATGAGGAAATTAAATCTGCCAACGCGAAACCTTTAAACGGTATAAAAATTTTGGTCGTTGAAGACGATATGGATTCGCGTGAAGTCTTGCAGCTTTTTCTTGAACAAAGCGGCGCAACAGTCAGAAGTGCGGATTCCGCTCACAAAGCAATGAATTTGTTACGCGAATCCAACGGGGACCTGCCGAATATCATCGTTTCGGATTTAGCTATGCCCGACGAGGACGGTTATTCTTTGATAAGCCGCATCAGAAAACTTTCCGCTGAAAAAGGCGGTGATATTCCGGCAATAGCTTTAAGCGCCTTTGCTTCGACCGAAAATAAACAAAAAGCCCTTAATGTCGGTTTTCAAAAATATCACACGAAACCGTTTGAGCCGGATGGAATTGTCGAAGACATTTGCCGACTTGTAAAGCAAGCGAATTAACCACAATCAAAATTATCAAAAATCGTCAAAAGGCGAAATGAAATCACCTTTTAACGATTTTTGATTTATAACTTACTTTTTATTAATTTCGCAAGCGATTTGCTTTCCGAATCAAATCTAAAAAATCGCTTCGATAACTTTTCAAATCGCTCCCCATCGAATTGCCGGCAAGGCTCGAAACATTATTGAAGTTCGCACTGCCTTTATAACGCGAATCACGCAAAAGCATACCAAATTCAGCCACCGCCGTAGCGAACCGCAAATTATCCGTCGCGTTTTCGATAGAGTTTCCTCTGTCTAATAAACCTTGTATTAAAAGTTTGCTTTGTGTTTCATTCGGCTCTTTATAGCGAAGTTTAACGGTTAAAAGCTCGTCGTTGAAATTCGATTCGCTCGGCTCGACTTTTGAATATTTCAATTCAATCCCGTCATTTTCAACCGATTGTCCGGCTGGCACAATTTCGTAAAGTGCGGTTACGGAATGTCCTGCGCCGATTTCTCCTGCATCTTTTCTATCATCGTTAAAATCTCGATTGGCGAGCAGACGATTTTCATAACCAATAAGGCGATAACCCGCAATCTTCGTCGGATTAAACTCGACTTGAATTTTCACATCTTTGGCAATCGTATAAAGCGTTCCCGCAACCTGCTCGCCCAATGCTTTTCTGGCTTCCGACTGTGAATCAATATAAGCGTAATTGCCGTTGCCTTTATCGGCGAGTTTTTCCATCATCGAATCGTTCGTGTTGCCCGTGCCGAAACCTAAAACCGACAGAAAAATTCCGCTTCGGCGTTTATTTTCGACGAGCTGCACGAGTTCATTGTCACTCGTCAATCCGACGTTAAAATCGCCGTCGGTCGCCAGAACCACGCGGTTGTTTCCACCTTGAATAAAATTATCGAGCGCGACTTTATAAGCCAGTTGAATACCCTGTCCGCCATTGGTCGAGCCGCCGGATTCCAGACTGTCGAGCGCGTCTAAAATCTCGCGTCGGTCGTTTGTCGAAGGCAAAACCAAACCGCTTTTTCCCGCATAGACGACAATCGCCACACGGTCTTTCGCCGAAAGCTGTTGCGCAAGAAATTTCAAGCCCTGCTTGACGAGCGGCAAACGGTCGGGCGTGTTCATCGAGCCGGAAACGTCCACCAGAAAAACTAAATTCGATGGTGGCGCATCTTCGAGCGCAACTTTTTTGCCTTGCAGTCCGATTGAAACGATTTTGTGTTTTGCGTTCCAAGGCGCGGTCGCAACTTCTGTATTAACGGAAAACGGCACGTTGCCGACCGGCTGCGGATAATCGTATTCAAAATAATTAATGAGTTCTTCAATGCGGACGGCATCTTTCGGCGGCATTTGCCCTTCATTTAAATGGCGGCGAACGTTCGCATAAGAAGCCGTGTCAACGTCAATCGAAAATGTCGAAAGCGGAGCGCGAGAAGTTTCGAGAAAAGGATTTTCGGAAATCTCGGCGTATCTTTCACCGTTAGTTTTCGCGTCGTAACTTTCGACTTGTTTCTGCGCTTCCATCATCGGCGCGGACGGAGAATTCATAGCTGTCGAGTTCGACATCATCATCGAATTTGAATTTGACCGCGAATAAGCGACATCTTGCGTCTCGGATGTTTTGTAACCTCCGCTGGAACTCGTGTTTGAACTGCTTGAATAGCAAGCCGAAAATATCAACGAAAAGATAATTAAACCAATTGACAACCGACCGCTGATTACTGACAACTGTTTCATAAAAAAATTTCCTCCAAAAAAATTGCAAGTCTGCTTTTGTAAAACTTCGTATCTTGCCGAGAAGAACGAAGCCCGAAAACAGACTTGCAAATAATTTGAATGAGTTTTTAATTATTCTCTAAAAAACTTTTCCGTCAGATAACCTTGTTCGCCGGAATAAAGCAAAACGGAAGTTGCTTTCGCAGGGTCAAATTTCGGCTGATTGTTTTTATTTTTGTAATCACTCCTCGAAGTGAATTCGGCAATAACATATAAATTTTCGTAAGAATCGAGATTGTCGAGCCACAGATAAGAACTCGTCACTTTAATCACGCCGTTTTCAAAGCCTGATTCAGGAGCGAGTGCTGAGTTAATATAGCGCGTACCGCTTTCATCCTTAATAAAAAAGTGAAGTGCAATTTTTGAGTTAGGTTGCGGCGTGGCAAGTTCCCAATTAAGTTGTTTGGTTTTCAAATCTAAAACCGCTTGCCTGATAACCGGCGAGCCGACATTCGATTCTTTCAAATCCCGTTTCATTTTCCAACAAGATTTCCCTTGATAAGTCGGAGTATAAGCCGGCGTAAAAACTTCCTCTACATTGTCAACATTAAACATTGCGTAAATAAAAGCCGCCGTCCCGACGATAATGCTAAAAAGTGTGAAACCAATAATGTGTTTTTTCATATTTCTATTACTCCTTAATTTTTCTCAACCATAGAACGAGCATAACCGATTCGCTTGCGAATGTTCAAGAGATTTTGGGAAACTTCACAAAAAATTTTAGCCGTTCTCATATTTTTCTTTATGCGCTTTCATCAAAGCCTGATAAACCTCATCGTTTTTAGCGAGATAATACTTTTCGGAGAAAATCCTCGCTGACTCGGCTTTTTCCTCATCTTCTTTCTCAATTGGAATAATTTCCCGCGTTCCTTTTTTATACTTCCTGCCGCTCGGATGGTTCGCGTAACGCCTCGCCCTCGTAATTCCCATTTGCAGGAACTTCCTAGCCATGTCCATTCCGACAAAATCTTTCTGCCGTTTATATTCGAGAAACATTTCGTAGATTTTCGCTGAAGAATCTCTGGCAATTTCAGGCGTTTTAAAAGCCCAAAATTTCAGAATCTCACTTTTATAAGGTTCAACAAGCAAAACGCCCTGTTCGCCCTTGCCGACGCGATAAAGTTCCGGCTGTTTCCGCAAATCCAATTTTTTGTAATCGAGCGAATAATCAAATTTTGCCGCCATAATTAATTAGTGAAAAGTGAAAAACTAAAAGTGAATAGTGTATAATGATAATCATTAGAGGTTAAATATTTTTCACTTTTAGTTTTTCACTTTTCATTAATTTCAACTTTGCCGAATCCATTTCCAAACTTCCGGAATCGTCGCCCGCTTGCCATACATCAGCATTCCGACGCGGTAGATACGCGCCGCGATCCAGACGAGTCCGGCGATTGTCAAAGCATTGAGCGTAATCGAAAGCGCGATTTGCCAGAACGGAGGCGTTTCCGCCAAAATGCGGACGGGCATCGTAATCGGCGCGAGAAACGGCGCAATCGAAACCCAGAAAGCGAGACTCGAATTCGGGTCGCGGATAACCGTAAAACTCATATAAAATCCGATGACCAGCGCGAAGACCGGAAACATCGCAAATTGACTGCCTTCCTGCATGGTCGTAACCATCGAACCGATAAGCGCGTAAATCGTCGCATAGATGAAAAAGCCCAAAAGAAAAAAGATGAAAAAATAAACGATTGTCAGCGGCGTGATGTCGGGAATCGAAATGTTCATTCCTGCCGCGCTCATCTGTGCTAAGCCGATGCCGACCAGGACAAGCGCGGAGATTATCCAAATCGCCAACTGTGTCAAACCCGCCAGACCAACGCCGACAAGTTTGCCCATCATCAACTCAAACGGTTTCGCTGACGAAAAAAGAATCTCGGCAATGCGCGTTTCTTTTTCCTCAATAACCGCTGCTAATATCTGTTGCCCGTAAATTAAAAGCGTGATATAAATCATCAAACCGACGATAAATGCCGCCGCAAAACTGCCCTCGCTGTCCTTTTCATCGCCTGTTTCACTAACTTTCCTGACCGACAAATCAATGTTTTGACTGAGATTTTTTAATTTGTCTTCGCTGATATTCGCGTCGGCGAGCCGCTGCGAACGCACCGCGCCGTTAATCGCATTTTTGAGCGACGAGTTGGCGACGAAATCGCCCGCCTTGCGCGAGAAAAACTCAAACTGCGCGTTGGGCGTGTCGTAATTCGTCGGCACGATTAGATAAGCGTCAATTTCTTTACCGGTGATTTTGCCATTTAGCTCGCGCTTGATTTGCTCGATTGATTTCGTTTCCGCATTGTATTCGACAAAATTAAACGACTCGCCCGCTTGTTCGGCGGCGCGTTTCATTTGTTCCTGCTGCGAAGCGGCGGTCAAATCCTTTAACATTTCATCCTGCGATTTTTCAATTGCCGCGTCTTTTTCTTTTGAAAGATTTTCCCGCAAGCGCGGAGCAATTTTTCCCGTCTGGTCAACAACGACAAGCCGCGTCGGTTCGCCTTTGATGGAAAACAACAGCGCGGGAACAACCGCGAATGCCGCCGCTAAAACCGGAAACAGCAAAGTGGCAATAATAAACGACCATTTGAGAACGATTTTTTTGTATTCGTGTTTGACGACCGCTAAGAATTTTTTCATTTTGATAATAATGTAGGGGCAGGTCTTGTGCCTGCCCAAAGCGGCGCACGCCGCTAACCGTGTTGAGTTAAATTCAAGTTCAAAATTTTATCGAATCGGTTATTTTCGCTTGCGCTCAACGGGCAGGCACAAGACCTGCCCCTACAAATTTTTTGTAACGTTTTCTATAAATATATCGTTCAGACTCGGTTCGATTTGCTCAAATTTTGAAATGCTTGCGCCGTTTTCAATTAACTTTTTTAATAAAAATTGCGGGTCGGCATTTTCGGCTAATTCGATTTCCCTTTCATCGGCGTGCGTCGTAATTTTGGCGACTAAACTTTTATCTTCCAAAACGGTTTCGCCGCCAACCGAGCGCAATGCGATTAAATTTCTTCCGAAACTCGCTTTGACCTCGCGCAAAGTGCCGCCAATAACTTTACGCGATTTGTTTATCAAAATAATGTCATCGCACAATCTTTCAGCCGTTTCCATTAAATGCGTCGAGAAAATAATCGTTTTGCCTTGCGTTTTGAGTTCGGCGACGATTTCGATTAGAAATTCGACGTTCACCGGGTCGAGTCCTGAAAACGGCTCGTCCAGAATCAATAAATCAGGATTGTGTAGAACGGTTGAGATGAATTGGATTTTTTGCGACATTCCCTTTGAAAGGTCAGTCGTTTTTTTCGTTTTCCATTCGGCGAGTTTCATCCGGTCAAGCCAGAAATCAATTCTTTTATCTGCGTCCGACTGCGAAACATTTTTGAGCGCGGCGAAATATCGAAGCTGATCAACGATTTTCATTTTCTTATAGAGACCGCGCTCTTCCGGCAGATAGCCGATGCGATTTTGCGATTCGTTAGAAATCCCCCGGTCAAAAAGTTTGATTGTCCCTTCGTCGGGAATTGTAATTCCGACAATCATCCGAATCGTCGTCGTCTTGCCCGCGCCGTTCGGACCTAGAAATCCGAAAACTCTGCCCGCCCGAACGTCGAAAGAAAGATTACTGACCGCCGTGAAATCGCCGTAATGTTTGGAAACATTTTCGACTTTCAATGTCGTGTTATTTTCGTTCATCTTTTAGCAGTAACTATAAATGAAACTTTCCTGATTGAGAAACTTATTGTAATTTACAGTTACGCAGATTTTTAATTTTAGTTCAGGAGATTGCTTTTATGAAGATTGCATATTGGATTGTGACAGGTCTTTTTTGTTTGCTCATGCTCGCGGCGGCGGCAATGGAAATTTTAACTTTCGGCGAATCCGTCAAATTTCTCAGCCAGACCTTAATTTTATGAAAACCCTCTGAATTCAATTTACTGTGTTAAAATTCGCATAATGATTGAAAAACTCGAAGCAATAATTGATGAAACGGGCAAGATTGCTGACGGAAATTCATCTAAAGAAAAGCCGTCGGGCGTTGGTAACGATTTTGGACGAAGAGCCGAAAGTGTCATTCGATTTGAATGTGGAAATGTCGACCAATGAGAGCGTGAGCGATGAAGAAGTTCTCGGCGTGTGGGCTGACCGTACGGAAACAGCGCAGGAAATTGCCCGCGAAATCCGCGAGAGCAACCGACGGACAAACTGATTGACCACTTGACGGATACGAACGTCTTTTCCGAAATCTTCAATAGCACATAGATTCATTTATTAATCCGCCGGTTTGTAATAAAATTATCAGTGAAAAGAGGACAAACGAATGATGCAGACAGTAGAAGCGGAAATTAATGTTGACGGAACGGTAACGCTGCTTGAGCCGGTGCCGGTGAATGTCAAAACAAAGGCTTTGGTTACGGTGCTGGAAAACGGCGGCGATTCGGGTAAAGAAAATGTTTCGTCAGTTTTGGAATTAATGCAAAGCGACGAATTCAAAAATCGCCGAAGTTACCCGGCGGAACAAATCGAAGCCAATATAGAAGAAGCAAGGAATTCGTGGGAATGAGCAAAATTTATCTCGACGCTTGCATCGTCATTTACCTTATCGAGAATCATCCCGCCTACGCCGTTAAAATCGAGTCGCTGTTAAAAATCTAAACGCAAACGACCGGCTCTGTCTTTCACCGCTTATTAGATTGGAATGTTTGGTAATGCCTCTGCGGACAAACGACACGATTTTACAAAATCTTTACGAATCATTTTTCAAAGCACAGGAAATGCTCGAAATGCCAATTGAAGTTTTCAATCAAGCCGCCTGATTTCGCGCCGACTTCGGCAGTCTTAAAACGCCCGACGCGCTTCATCTGGCAACCGCTTTACATCACAACTGCGACGAATTCTGGACAAACGATAATCGTCTAAACTCAGTTGCGCCGCAATTAAGCACCTAGACAAAAGTAATGCGGTATTTAGAGCCGATTCCTTTCAAGACCTCAAACAATCCCTCACTCATTGTTTTGAAACTCCCGTAAATATCCATCGGCAGCCACTCATACTTGATTTTCT
>MWVT01000058.1_pt1 | contig 18685 bp, 10 predicted proteins | sample 1047201 | NCBI WGS metagenome assembly MWVT01 (sample SAMN06349988, study PRJNA376086) | soil metagenome | isolation source: TG5-1 sample Antarctic (ecotone) soil | place: Antarctica | collected 2015-01-13 | reverse complement strand
TGGATCACACTTTTCCACACTATTACCTACCAGAGTATCCCCTGTATTATTATCATGCAATAAGCCCTGGCATAGTATATACACCTATCCAAAAGATGAAACGATATGTATTGCCGGTATCATGGTTTGAAGTGTATTCTCCTGTGAAAAGATCTAATGTTTTATTTCATTTAAAGCAATTATTTTTAATCGCCTGGCTGTTAGTATGTACAGCTCTGCTGATAATGTCTATTGTAAAATACTTTAGAAAATTACCAGCATCTCAAAATTAAATTTAAGCATTGCAATGACCCTTTTTCGAAAATTCTCTTCAGGCCTAAATCATTACATTTGCCGCAGTATTTTTTGAAAATGGGATAAAAAATTCTTATGAGTATTCTTGTCAACAAAGCTTCGAAGATTTTAGTTCAGGGATTCACTGGTAATGAAGGAACCTTTCATGCAGCTCAAATGGTAGAGTATGGCTCACAGGTAGTCGGGGGCGTCACTCCTGGCAAAGGTGGTTCAAATCACCTCGATCGCAGAGTATTCAATACGGTGGCAGAATGTGTACGTGAAACCGGCGCAGATGTCTCGATCATATTCGTTCCTCCACCCTTTGCTGCTGATGCTATAATGGAAGCAGCAGATGCAGGAGTAGCTTTGATTGTATGTATTACTGAAGGGATACCTGTACAGGATATGGTGAAAGTAAAAAGTTTTTTATCTGGAAAAGATTCAAGGTTAATTGGACCAAACTGTCCGGGAGTAATTACCGCCGGTGAATGTAAAGTGGGCATAATGCCCGGTTTTGTTTTCAAAAAAGGACGCATTGGAATTGTATCGAAATCCGGAACATTGACTTACGAAGCTGCTGACCAGGTAGCGAAAGCAGGTCTCGGCATATCCACGGCAGTAGGCATTGGGGGCGATCCCATTATAGGAACCACTACCAAAGAAGCAGTAGAACTATTTATGAATGACTCTGAGACGGATGCTATTGTAATGATAGGTGAGATAGGTGGGGGCATGGAAGCTGAAGCAGCACGATGGATACAATCGAACGGAAATAAAAAACCTGTTGTTGGTTTTATAGCCGGACAAACTGCACCTCCGGGAAGACGTATGGGCCATGCAGGGGCTATCGTTGGTGGTGCGGATGATACGGCAGCCGCGAAAATGCATATACTTGGAGAATGTGGCATTCACGTAGTGTCAAGCCCTGCGGATATAGGAAAAACTATGGCAAATGTAATGAGGTAAGTTGCTGAAATATCTCTCAAAAAAAAAGCCCCGAAGTGAGGGCATTTTTTTTGATATGGAATGGTATTAATTAATTTCTATAATTTCTGATATAAGCTTCTAATGCATCTTTGTTGGCCTGTAAAGTAAAAAGATCATATAACTGTGCAATATTCGATGGATCTACAATATTGTCGTAAGCATTTTTTGCAAGTTGCAGTCTGTTGTCTTCTGAACTCAACAATCCTATGATCTGCTTAGCCTGGTATGTGGTATAATAATATGATGGATTACTAAACGCATCAGTGGCAGCAGAATACTTACCTAATGGAAGCCATTGACTACGTATGGTTTGATATATATTATTGAAAGATGCTTCCGACATAGCTGCTCTTGTAGTTGACGGATTATTATTGTTATTATTATAAGTATCTGTAGAAGTATTCGTATACCCATTATTCCGCAGGTATGTATCTAATTCAGTACGGCTGCTCTGGCTGTTGAACAAATCATAAAGTTCTACATAATTAGCTGGTGTAATAATATTGTCTAATGCATTCTTTACCAGGTCCAGCCTGCTCGCTTCTGATGTGATCAGCGATACAATTTGTTTTACCTGGTTGATATTAAAATAATTGGTGGCTGTACTGAAAGCGCTGTTGGCTGTAGAATATTTAGCATTGGGTGACCACTGATCATTTACTGATCTGTAAATAGAATTGAAGTTTGCATCAGACATTACCACACGAGCACCATTGTTGTTACTATTTGAATAAGGATCAGTACCAGTAGAATAACCATTATTCCGCAAGTATGTATCTAATTCAGTACGGCTGCTCTGGCTGTTGAACAAATCATAAAGCTCTACATAATTAGCTGGTGTAATAATATTGTCTAATGCATTCTTTACCAGGTCCAGCCTGCTCGCTTCAGATGTGATCAGGGATACAATTTGTTTTACCTGGTTGATATTAAAATAATTGGTGGCTGTACTGAAAGCGCTGTTGGCTGTAGAATATTTAGCATTGGGTGACCACTGATCATTTACTGATCTGTAAACGGTATGGAAGTTTGCATCAGACATTACCACACGAGCACCATTGTTGTTACTATTTGAATTAGGGTCAGTACCAGTAGAATAACCATTATTCCGCAAGTATGTATCTAATTCAGTACGGCTGCTCTGGCTGTTGAACAAATCATAAAGCTCAACATAATTTGCTGGTGTAATAATATTGTCTAATGCATTCTTTACCAGGTCCAGCCTGCTTGCTTCAGATGTGATCAGGGATGCAATTTGTTTTACCTGGTTGATATTAAAATAATTTGTAGCTGTGCTAAATGCGCTGTTAGCAGTAGAATATTTAGCACTTGCTGACCACTGATCATTTACTGATCTGTAAATTGTATTGAAGTTTGCATCAGACATTACCACACGAGCCCCGTTATTGCTACTTGAATAAGGATCAGTACCAGTAGTAGGATACCCATTGCTGCGTAAATAATTATCCAGATCGGTCTTGCTGGCCTGGGTGCTCAACAGATCATATAGATCAGCATAATTAGCCGGCGCTACAATATTATCCAGTGCATTTTTTATTAGTTGTAGCCTGCTTGTCTCAGAAGTAATTAATGAGATGATCCTACCAACCTGGTCTATTGAAAAATAATTCGAAGCAGCACTGAACGCATTATTAGCAGCAGTATATTTAGAACTTGATGACCACTGGTCATTCACCGACCTGTATATCTGATTGAAAGTAGCGTCAGGCATCACCACCCGGGAAGTCGAGGTATTCCCGCTAGTTCCATTGGATCGAATAAATGCAGCAAGGTCATCGCGATAGGACTGCGTGTTAAACAAGTCATTCAACTGTGTATAATTCGCGGGATCAACTACATTGTTATAAGCGTTTTTGGCAAGAAGCAACCTGTTGTTCTCAGTAGCAACCAAGGCTATTATCTGACCGATCTGGTCTGTTGAAAATTTGTTGGTAGTACTCGTAAAAGTTGTATTAGCTTCTGCATACTTAGTATCCTCCGACCACTTGCGGCTAATGGTTTGGTACAACTCATTGAATGTAGATGCAGACATTTCTTTCTGTGAAGAATTACCCTGTGTAGTAGTCTGCCCGTTAATTAATACTTCAGCCATCTTTACTCTACCATTATTACCATTCACTGTGATCTTCATGTCGTATTCCGATCTAAGGGTGAAAGTAGAAGAATACACTTCCGTTGAACGGCGATTAGCAGTAGTAGCACGAAATACTTTGATAGTGTGTTGACCGTTTGCCAGATTGGTAATTAGCATTGATTTGCTATTTGCACCGTTCTTCTTAAAGTTTGCTAAAGTATATGTCTTCCCGTCAATAAGGACGTGCATGTTTTGATTACCATTGATTGTAATGGTAACATTCCCTGCAAATGCAATTATGGCAAAGAAAGTGCTCAGAATAAATGTTGTTAACTTTTTCATGATTTTATAGTTGTTTATACCTTTTTTAGGGTTTATTTTAATGCTTAAATATAGTTCGCTGAATTACCATTGCTCTTTATTCATAAGTTTGATTTCTTTTCAACCATTTTTTTGCAAAAGCCCTCACTAAATGTAAGGGCTTTTGCATCATGGGGTACGGATTAAAAACGAGAGTCTTCAAGCTTAAAATCTATTTAAAAACAAATTCTAAATTTGTTTATCTTTTGATTTAGGATGAGCTCTAACTTATCTATGATGATTGCTTTATACTAATAGTTGCATTATTCTTCCAATAAATTGTTTCAGATCCTGCCTGATTTCCCCTCTTTTTCATCACGCTTCTGCCTTTTGTTAGTGCCATCATAGAATGAATAAAGCAATTAGAGTTTAATAGATGATTGCTAAAGAATCGTTAACCCATTCTCGCGGAACAATAGAGGCTCAGGCTTTCATTATGTAATTAATTATGTTGTTGCATCTTTAAAAACGTAATCCACTAATTATCTTTAAGCATGAAGCCTTTGTCCATATTATTATGCACGGCCATTTTTTTCTTTATAACTGTAGCAGCCATGGCCCAAACTGTAAAAAACTATGAAGCTCAATGGAAAATAGTTGATGATATAATTCAGAAAAAAAATCTTCCGCAATCAGCGCTAAAGGAAGTCAGAAAAATATATGCACAAGCAAAAACCGAACGCCAGGAAGCACAAATAATTAAATCTCTTGTTTATATTATAAGCCTTCAACATGAGAACCGGGAAGAATCCGGTAAAAAGGCCATAGAAGAAGTAGAGGCCGAAATAAAAAATAGTACTGAACCTACCCGGTCTATTCTCAGTAGTTTACTTGCAGGTCTGTATTGGCAATACTTTCAAAACCATCGCTGGCAATTATACAACAGAACGAATACTGTAGATTTTAAAAAGGAAGATATTGCCACCTGGACAATTGAAGATTTTCACAAAAAGATCAGTTCCCTTTACCTGGCATCAGTTCAAAATAAAAATATTTTACAGCAACAAAAACTGGATAGTTATAATGCAATTTTAGAAAAAGGTAATGCAAGGTATTTGCGCCCTACACTTTACGACCTGCTTTCGCATAGGGCTTTAGATTATTTTAAAAACAATGAAAGAAACATTAAAAAACCGGCTTATGCATTCGAGATAAACGATCCTAAGGCATTCTCGGCTGCAAAAGATTTTGTGCAGGTAAATTTTAATACAAGAGACTCACTCTCCTTACAGCACAAAGCACTTCTTATCTACCAGGATTTAATTCGTTTTCATCTTACTGATGCAAACCCGACAGCTCTCATTGATGTTGATCTTGATCGAATTGAATTTGTAAAAAGCTCAGCGACATTTGAAAATAAGGACACGCTTTACATTTTTGCGTTAGATGAAATCATAGCCAAATGGAAACGATCTCCGGCGGTAGCACAGGCCCTTTATCTAAAAGCTGCTTATTATGAAAATCTTGCTGCTCAATACGACCCGCTAAAAGATACTACGAACCGGTTTGCCAGAATAAAGGCAGAAGAAATACTTGAAGAAGTAGTCCGCGACAGCAGTGTAAAAGGAGAAGGCTGGGTGAACAGTTACAATCTGTTGAATGAAATCAAAAAAGAGGAATTTTCATTTGAGGTGGAAAAAGTAAATGTACCCGGCCAACCCTTTCGTGCACTGGTTAAATATAAAAACACTTCAATGCTGCATCTTCGTATTGTAAGAGCCGACGAGAATATAAAAGACCTATTGCGCAATTATGGAGGAGATGATAAATACTGGAATAGCTTGTTGAGATTGAATCCTGTTCGCTCATGGACCCAGTCGCTGTTGAATACGAATGACCTGCAACAACATGCTGTTGAAATAAAAGTTGATTCGCTTCCCATTGGTGAATATATTTTATTAGCATCTTCCGGAGCGGGGTTTGAAAAAGGAAAAAGTATGTTGGGAGCACAACTATTCTATGTTTCCAATATCAGTTATGTAAACCAGGGATCCCAATTTTTTGTACTTCACCGTGAGAGCGGACAGCCACTATCCAATGCTTCTGTTCAACTCTATGCTTCAAAATATGATTATGCAGCATCGAAATACACGAAGACGAAAACGGGTAATTATAAAACAAATAAACAGGGATATTTTGAGGCAGAACTGAATAAAGAAAACCGCAACCGCGGATACCATGTAGAGATTACACATGGCAGCGATCATTTATTTCTTGATGATATGATCTATAATTACCAAACTTATAATGGAGACCCGTTGCCTAAAGAATCACAAAGAAGAATCTTCTTTTTCCTTGATCGCTCTCTTTACCGTCCCGGACAGATGGTATTCTTTAAAGGCATTGTTATAGAAAAAGGGGAAGAAGAAAATAAAATAATCGCTGATTACAAATCCACTGTGTTTTTAAGAAATGCGAATTATGAAGTTGTTGATTCAGCCACATTTACCACCAACGAGTTTGGATCTTTTAATGGCACATTCAACCTGCCTAAACATATACTGAATGGCACATTTCAATTAGCAGATAAGAGTGGCGGCAATGGTGTAAGCTTTTCTGTAGAGGAATACAAACGTCCCAAATTTTATGTAGCATTCGATAAAGTAAAAGAAAGCTATAAAGTGGGCGAAACAATTACCCTCCGGGGCAGTGCCAACGCTTATGCCGGAAATAATATAAGCGATGCTCAGGTTGTTTACCGTGTCGTGAGGCAGCCCCGGTTTATTTATCCCTGGATCAGATGGCGCAGGTGGCCACCTCAGGCCGAAGCAATGGAAATTGCACATGGTGAAACAACTACTGATGCAAACGGAAAATTCATCTTAAGCTTTAAAACGATACCCGATAAACAAATTGATTCAAGTCTCGATCCTGTTTTTGATTACACCATATATGCCGACATTACTGATATCAATGGTGAAACCAGGAGCGCTGAAAACCTTGTATCTGCAGGCTATAAATCCCTTTTGCTGAAAGTAGCCATTCCGGAAAAAGAATCGCTTGATTCAATGAAAACTATTTCTATACGTCCGGAAAATATGAATGGGGAATACCAGCCTGCAGTTATTACACTCCAAATTTCATCCTTGCTGACCGAACAGCGACTGATCCGGAAAAGGTATTGGCAACAACCGGATCAGTTTTTAATAAGTAAGGAAGAATACATCCGACACTTTCCGCATGATGAATATAGTAATGAAGGTGATTACCGGTCATGGCAAAAAGGACCAGTAGTTTATAACAAAACAGATAGCAGCAGGGTGAATGGTGAATTTACTTTGGCAGACCTAAAATTAAGCGCCGGTTACTATCAGGTTGAAATTACCACAATAGATAAAGATGGCAAAGAAGTAAAAGACATAAGGCTAATAGAATTGTACGATGCTAAAAGCAACAAACTCTCCAGGCCAGAGTATTTATGGACAAATGGAAGTGAATCAATTGAACCCGGAGAAAAAACAACTATACAAATTGGTTCTTCAGCAAATGACGTTTTCCTAATTTATCAAAAAGATAAACCCAAAGAACAGGATGAAAAGCTTGAATTCGCAATGCTCAATAATGAAAAAAAATCTTTTGAATACAATGCTACCGAAAGGGACAGAGGAGGTTATGGAGTATCTCATTTTTTTATAAAGCATAATCGTTTTTATCAATATGCGGATGTCATTAACGTGCCATGGACCAATAAAGATTTGAAAATCGAATACGCAACTTTTCGTGAAAAAACACTACCCGGCAGTGAAGAAAAATGGAAAGTGAAGATCAGCGGATATAAAGGTGGGTTAGTCGCTGCTGAAATGCTGGCAAGCATGTACGATGCATCGCTTGATCAGTTCAAACCGCACAATTGGGGCAAGCCAACGATATGGCCTCAATATGCAAGGCTATTCAACTGGCAAAGCGGGCAAAATTTTAGCGCTGTCCATTCTATCGAAAAACCTTATTCATTTAATGTTTACCGGAGTTTTACTAAAATCTATGACGACTTCAACTTTGGCATATATAGTCACTCGGGTGACGTGTATAAAATGCGGAATCGGCGGGGAGAATTACAAGAGGTAACCACTGCCGAAAATAGTATCGGGAACAGAGAAGTCATGATGAACAAAACTCAGGCACCTGCTGTAGATGAGGCGAAGGCCACTACTATACAGGTTATGGAGTTAGCCACTGATTCCAGTTTATCCATGCCTCCTATCATTGAAACCGCGATCCAGATTCGTAAAAACCTTCAGGAAACTGCGTTCTTTTTTCCGGATTTGAAAACAGATAAGGAAGGCAATATTGAATTTTCATTCACTACCCCCGAAGCGCTGACAAGATGGAAATTACAAACGCTTGCGCATACCAAAGAGCTGGCTTTTGGGATGGCTGCAAAAGAAATGATTACCCAAAAAGAAATCATGGTTGTACCAAACGCACCCCGATTTCTCAGACAAGGAGATCGAATGGAATTCAGTGCAAAAATTGTAAACCTTTCAGAAAAAGAAATGACCGGACAGGTGGAACTGCAATTAATGGATGCCACTACCAATAAACCTGTTGACGGATGGTTTCTCAACAGTTTTCCCAATCAATATTTTACTATAGCAGCGAAAGGAAGTGAAGTTGTAAAATTTCCAATGGAAGTGCCATTCCAGTTTGCAAGTGCATTGAGTTGGAGGGTGATTGCCAAATCAGGAAACTTTTCTGACGGTGAGGAATCTTCATTGCCTGTATTAAGTAATAAACTATTGGTAACGGAAACACTACCACTGCCTATGCGAGGTGAAGGAACAAAACAATTTAGTTTTCATAAATTAATAAATACAAAGAGTGAAACTCTTACGCATCATGCACTCACAGTAGAATATACCTCAAACCCTGCCTGGTATGCTGTGCAGGCACTCCCCTACCTAATGGAGCAAAGCAATGAATCTGCAGATGAAATATGGAACCGATATTATGCCAATGCACTTGCAGGATTTATATTGGCTTCTTCACCTCGCATTAAAGAAATCTTTTCAACCTGGAAGACAGTTGACACTGCTGCTTTGCAATCTAATCTTCAAAAAAACGAGGAATTAAAATCAGCCTTACTTGAAGAAACACCATGGGTATTGCAGGCAAAAACAGAGGAACAACAAAAGAAAAATATTGCCTTATTATTCGACTTGGTAAAGATGGATGCAGAATCTAAATCAAGTCTTGAAAAGCTGAAAAGTATGCAAAGTTCGAATGGTGGTTTTGTTTGGTTTAAAGGAGGGCCAGATGACCGTTACATCACTCAGTTAATTGTCACAGGAATAGGGCATTTAAAAAAATTAAAAGCATTGCCTGTTGCTCATGAATTACAACTGAAAGCAATTGCAGCAGCTGCCGTTCGATATTTAGATAAAAAAATAAAAGAAGACTACGATTACCTCTTAAAACATAAAATAGATTTAAAGCAACAACAGCTTGGATATGTTGCCATACAATACTTATATATGCGCAGCTTCTTCTCTGAATATCCAATACCACAGGCAACTGCAACGGCTCATGCTTATTACCGTAAGCAATCACAGCAATATTGGATGAAGCATAATAAATACATGCAGGGAATGATCGCCCTCGCATTGCATAAAACCGGGGATCAGGCGACTCCAAAAGCAATAGTAAAATCGCTTAAAGAGACAGCAATTGTAAGCGATGAAATGGGTATGTATTGGAAAGGTCATACGTTTGGTTATAGTTGGCATTGGTGGCATGCACCGATAGAAACACAGGCGTTGATGATTGAAACTTTCAGCGACATTGAAAATGATACTCAGGCAACAAATGATCTGAAAACATGGTTGTTGAAAAATAAGCAAACAAATAACTGGCGTACTACGAAAGCTACTGCTGATGCCTGTTACGCATTATTACTTCAAGGCCCTGATTGGTTAGCCAATGAACCTGTCGTAGATATCAAACTGGGATCAACAACAGTTTCCATGGGAAAAGACAACAACAAAAAAATACAAGCCGGGACTGGTTACTTTAAACACACCATTCAGGCACCTTTCGTAAACCCTGAAATGGGCAATATTACGCTCTCTGTAAAGCCGGCGATGAACGCACCAAAAAGTCAGCAAATAAATACTCCTTCCTGGGGTGCAGTGTATTGGCAATACTTTGAAGATATGGATAAGATCAGCAGTGCAGCTACCCCTTTACAATTAACGAAAAAGCTTTTCATTCAAAAAAACGGGGATCGAGGCCCGATATTAAATCCGGTAAGTGATGGTACAAAATTGTCAATTGGTGATAAAATAAAGATCAGGATTGAATTGCGTGTGGATCGGGATATGGAGTATGTAATGATGAAAGACCTTCGTGCCTCAGCATTTGAACCCGTGAATGTACTTAGTGGTTACAAGTGGCAGGGTGGTTTGGGATATTATGAAAGCACAAAAGATGTCGGTACGCATTTTTTCTTTAGCTACTTACGCAAGGGTACTTATGTTTTTGAATATCCTGTTTTGGTAACTCATGCAGGAAATTTTAGTAATGGTATCACTACAATACAATCCATGTATGCACCGGAGTTTTCAGCACATAGCGAAGGAGTAAGGGTGAAAGTGGAATAATGCTCCCTACCTCCTAAGGGGAATTTGACAAAAAGTGTTCTTATTTTAGCAATCATTTTTCTAAGAATAAATAGTTCAAAAAAAAGATGATTGAAAATGATGAAAAAAAGTGTGACATAAATCCTCCCGTAGGGGGCGGGGGGGCCGACTACCTTATCATTGGCCAGGGCATTTGCGGCACTATGCTTTCCTGGTTCTTAAAAAAAGAAAATAAAAGCTTTATTATTCTCGATGATGACAGGGAACACACTGCATCGAAAGTAGCAGCGGGCATTATAAATCCTGTGACGGGAAGGCGATACGTATCAAGTTGGATGACAGAAGAACTCACCTCTTTTGCATTGCAGTCTTACAAAGAATTAGGAGTATATCTAAATTCAGAATTCATTTTCCAAAAAGATATTATTGACATTTTTCCATCTGCGCAAATGCGTGATGCATTTGTAAATCGAATAGCTGAAAACAATACTTTCCTCCATACTTATCCCAACCAAAACGATTTCAATCCCATTTTCAATTATGATTTTGGATGCGGGAGAATAGCGCCTGCATATCTCGTGCACATTCAACTGATGCTGGCATCGTGGCGTAAAGAACTTTTTAATTTGAATGCTATCCGGCAAACGACATTCGAAGTTTCGAAATTGAAAGTAAGTGAAGAGGGGGTAACCTACGAAGATATCAATGCAAAGAAAATTATTTTCTGTGATGGCATATCATCCATGCAAAATGAATGGTTTCAACTGCTACCCTTTTCTGCAGTAAAAGGTGAGGCGCTTATAATTGAATGTAATGATATGCCGCACAACTTCATTTTCAAAAAAGGATTTATGATGGCGCCGCATTCGGTTGAAAATCATTTTTGGGTAGGCTCTGATTATCAATGGAAGTTCGAAGATGCAGCACCCTCCGAAGCATTTTACAAAAAAGCAACTGCACACCTGAAGCACTGGCTCAAAGTTCCTTTCAATATATTGTTTCACCAGGCTGCTATTCGTCCCGCAACTATTGAACGGCGCCCCTTCGTTGGATTTCATCCGCTGTATTCAAACGTTGGAATCTTAAATGGAATGGGAACAAAAGGAACATCATTGGCACCTTACTTTGCACATCAGCTTGTGCAGCATTTAGTTTATGACTTTCCTATTATGGAAGAAGCCTCTGTACAGCGTTTCTCAAGGACACTTTCAAAATAAACATTTTAATTCTTTACAGTACACATGAATCAAACAAAAGAACCCATGTATGTGATACCGGCACGCTATCGCAAAATGGAAAACATGCACATTATTTTCTGGTTGCTGAAAGACCTGAGTTGGTGCCTGATTTGGAAAACGCTTGGCATCATCATGATTTTTCCCACATTAATCATATCTATCATAATAGCATGGCGTACAAGAGAGTTTCGGTCAGAGCTGGCACACAACCTGGCCATCAGCTTTTGGATCACTGCGAATTCCGTTTGGATGATATCAGAATTTTTTGGATTTGATGAAACCCTGATTGGGGGCGTCTTTCAGGGAAAGTATTTGGCGTTGATTCCTTTTGGTATCGGCATTTTGATTTTGTTATACTATTATGTATTCAAATACATAAAAGAGGAAAACTTTGAGGCCGCTACAACGGATTAAAGCCAGAACTGAACTTGCGCATTGAAACAGTATATCTGCTGAGTAAATCTTTGAGAAATTTTTATGTAGGTAATTTTGAATTTTTTATCGTACAACTTTTGTTTGAAATGAGATTGTAATATCGTCACCGCTCTTCACAGCACCCCACATAGACGAAGGAGGAGTGACATTAAAACTTGTCATTTTTATTTTCTTACTTCCTGTAACAATGAAGCTCTTATCTGCAGCGTTATATTTAACACTGGCAACAATATCAGTTTCACGTGTATTACCTGCTATACTTAGTTTTCCTATTGCTTTCACCTGGTAAGAATTTGAAGTTAGTGATGATACCTGTGCAGAAGAAAGCACAAAACCTATATTTTTTGCAGAACTGGTTTTTAAAGCCTTGTAAGCATCTTTATCCATTCCGCTTTTACCGCTTTTCAGGCTTTGAGCTTCCATAGTGAATGTCAATGCACTGATACCAACAATAATGTCATTTTTCCCAAGCTTTATCATCATTTCAATCTTGCCCTTATCTGACTTCATTTCCCAATCATGAAGTGTAGAAGTACCTTTAACTATAGTTGTCACACTTTGAGAACTAAATCTTACATCACTGTTCCTGACCGGTAGGAAAGATATTAAGATTGTAAAAAATATGGTAGCCATTAAATAAAAGATGATGCATCTGATGTATTTCATATTTAAATAGGCATTTCTAATTTTTTTCACTGCCTTCGCTTCGCCCCTCCCTGTTCTATTTCACGGTTCATTTGCTCAATATCCACTGAAGAGGAAGACGAAAAATCGCCTAACAAATAATTACTGAAATAGTCAGCCATGCGCCAGAAAAAATATTCAGTCATATCCCCAAATCCATGTCGTTGCCCTGGTAGTAGCACCAAATCAAAACGCTTATTAGCTTTGATCAATGCATTTGCCAATCGGATTGTATTTGCAGGATGCACATTATTATCAATATCGCCATGAAGTAACATCAAATGGCCTTTCAGGTTTTTAGCCAGGTCAGGGTTCTTATCAATATTATACAAGAACGAAGTATCGCCTTTCTCTCCTACCCGCTCTTTTAAACCATGGTGTTTTTCGCTCCACCAACGGTTGTAAATGGAGTTGTCATGATTACCTGCACTGGATACTGCCACCTTAAAAAAGTCAGGATAAACCAGCATGGCTGCTGTGCTCATAAATCCACCACCGGAATGTCCGTGAATACCAACTTTATTGATATCAATAAATGAATACCGGTCAGCCAATTGTTCTATAGCAGCTTTTTTATCAGCTAATCCATAATCTCTAAGATTGCCATAACCAAAATTATGATACCATTTAGAGCGGCCAGGATGTCCGCCACGATTGCCAACCGTCACAACAATAAAACCTACCTGTGCAAGGCGATCTATACGATCAAAACCTTTGGCAAAGGATTTATTCACCGCTTCCGTTTGCGGGCCCGGATACACATATTGAATGATGGGATATTTTTTTGTAGAATCGAAATCGAATGGCTTATACATTACACCATAGAGATCGGTAATTCCATCATCTGCTTTTACTTTAAACACCTGTGGAAACTTGTATCCCGTAGCAAGGAGAGAGGATAGATCAGATGTTTCCAAATCTATTATTTTTCTTCCTTCGGTAGAGTACAATACAGACTTTGGAGCCGTATTTACCCGCGAATAGTTATCTACAAAATATCTTTGATTGTCATTTATACTCGTACTGTGCTCAGCTTCACCTGCATTCAGCAAACGGAGACCAGAGCCATCAAAATTTATCCTGTAAAGATGTTCATAATATGGATCTTCATTTGTTTCCCTACCGTTAGCAGTAAAATACACGACTCTTTTTCTCTCATCAATTGCAGTAATATCTTCCACATGAAATTCACCTGATGTGATTTGATTTTTCAATTTACCATTGGCATCATATAAATACAGATGCGCCCATCCATCCCGCTCACTCCAGTGAATCAATTCATTACCACCGTTTGCTAACCCTAATCTTCTTAGCTCCACATATGTATTCATCCGTTCGTCTATCAGCGGCCTTACATCTCCGGTATTGATATCAACCTGACATATATCAATGCGTTTCAGATCGCGGCTGGTACGGTTGAAATAAAATTTATCATTAGTTCCTAACCATATCAATGGACGCCAGTCATCATCTCTTGTGTTGGCCATATTTGGCTTTGCCCACAAACCAATTGCCTGATCTTTGAATTGCTTAACGTTCAATTCCTTTTTGGTTTTATTAACCAGGTCAAAAACTAAAATATAATTTACAGGTGATTCGTTTTCACCCGGCATATGGTATTTATAAGTTTCCAAGGTGGGGCGGGGCTCTGCAATGCTGTTGATCACCCATAATTCCTTCACTACTCTTTGATCGGTACGATTTAAAACAAAATGTTTTGAATCAGGTGACCAGTATGCAAGGACAGCTTTACGTTTATTCTTATTTTTTTCTTTCTCTACATTGGTTTCATTTTGCGAACTGCCATACTCAAAATACTCAACACCATCTGTAGTCCATTTGTTTTCTACGATAGTGCTATCATCTTCTTTTTGCAATGCTTTTTCGTAATTAGCCCTATCCATCCAATAAAGATTAAAATTCTTTGCAAATAGAATGGTTTGCCCGTCGGGAGAAATAGATGCCCATGCCGGTTTACGTTTAGGTTTTTTAAAGTCTGTAAGCTCTGTCAGCTGGCCGGTATTAATATTGTATTCGAAAAAGTATTTTTTCCTTTCTTTCTTTGGTAGGGCACCTTTTTTGGCAACTGTATCTTTTACTTCTATAGAATCCGTACTTAACACTTCAAACTGTATCCAGTTTTCGTCTTTTACAAAGCGCATGCTATCTATATTCAGGTGTTGCGCATCCATCGGGTCCTTCACTATCCTTGTTAATTGTGCTGCTAGTTTTGCATTGTCAAACAACAACTTTTTTTCAGATTTTGTCGGATCAACAATAAACCATTTTTTACCAGCAGTAGTTTCATACATATACCAAAACCGGTCTGATAATTTAAGCCAATGCGGATCTACACCCGTACTGAAAACCATCCTGTCCAGCTTCTTTGGCGAAAAACGGGATGCAAGTTGATAATTGGCTTTAGCAGAAGGAGTTTGTTGCGAAAAAGCAAATGAAAAACAAACAAAGAATAAAATGCAAAAAACTATTATTCGCATAAGAAATATAAATTTTGATCACGGAAATTACAGCATGTTCATGGATCATTAAACAAGTTTAAAAAAGGTTAGGAATTAACGTCATATGCTGAAAACCTTTTGAGGAAAAAGAGGAAGAATAATCCTTTCTTAATTTCAGAAAAATAATCAATGGTGCTCCTGTCGGTGCAAAATTCCTCCAGCAGCTTCTCTGATCGTATTGGCAAACACAAATGCTTTTGGGTCTGCATCATAGACAAGGTTTTTTAATTTTCGCAATTCCAACCTTGTAACCACAGTAAAAATGATATCACATGGATAACTTAAGTCATAATTATCAGGTAAAAATCCCCGCTCGCCTTTGTATATGGTCAAACCTCTTCCCAATTCATTCACAAGGCGTTGTTTAATAAATTCGCTTTTACCGGATATAATGGTTACACCTGTATAAGCCTGTATGCCTTCCACTACATAGTCAATAGATTTAGTGGCGGTAAAATAAGTAAGTATAGAATAAAGAGCCGCCTCTACACCCAAAGCAATTGCAGCAATGGAAAACATTAAAATATTGATTGCAAGTATAATTTCAGAAATTCTAAAACTTGTTCTTTTAAATGTATATAGTGCCAGCACCTCAATACCATCTAGTGCACTTCCAGCTCTCATGACAAGACCCGCACCCAGGCCTAAAAAAAATCCACCAAAAATGGAAATGAGTAATTTATCCTCTGTGATAATAGGGTAAGGAAGATATTGGAGGCAAATACTGAGCAATGCCACACAAACAAGAGTTTTAAATGCAAATTTTTTATTTACTATAAAATAACTCGCCACTACAAAAGGAATATTAAGAAATAGATTGAGCAACGAAAGGTTCAAACCATATATCTGGGATAGTAACAAGGATATTCCGGTAACCCCTCCATCTATAAAATGATTGGGAACCAAAAAACCTTTCAAAGCAAAGCCGGCTATTACTACGCCAATAATAATAGAACAACTGTCCTGTAAGATTTGTAACCAACCAGCCGGTTTTTTACGGGACTGCTTAATATTCTTTGTGTTTTGCAGTTGTAATAAAACTTTCTTTTTATTATCATTAAGATTTGTCAGAGCAGTATCAGTATGAAAATTTTGATTTTTCAGAAAATCAATTTGAATATTGCGCCATTCTTCCCTGTCTTTTATTACACCATAATGTTTCCATTCCCGATATAAGCATTCTGCATACTTAAAATAGTCATCACCACCCAGATAATAAAGATCACCGTCACATAAGATTTTTTCGTAAATATTTTTTGGAGACTGTGGCAATTTTGTTGCCCGGATCATATCCACTATTTCAACAATCTGGCCTTCAGAATATTCTAAATCATAAAGATATCGCCAGGCTAATTCACAAGATTTTTCTTCATGCCCATTGTGGTTGTTTTCCAGAAAGCCTGCATCATGAAAAAGAGCCGCGGTATACAATAGTTCCCTTTCCTGTTCTGGTATTCCTTCCGCTTCAGCAATGGATTGCACGCTTTTCAATACATCTTTTGTATGTTCTGCATTATGATAGTGTAAATGAGGCGACAACTCTGTTTCAAGCTTCGGCATCAAAAAAGAAAATGCTTTTCTAAAATTTTGGTTTATCCCCTCGCCCACCATATAAGATATATAATTATTAACTCATCACTTCATACACAAGAGCAGCGTTTCTTTTATGTCTGAAATTTTTCATACCTACTTCCTTACAATAAAATGAATCTTTGACTTTGTTGTAACAGCTTTCGCTGATAAGAATTTGTCCCGGGCTTGCTGCTACTTGTAGCCTTTGGGCTGTGTTTACTACATCTCCGATAACTGTATAGTCAAGCCTGCGAAGCGTAGCAGATCCAATATTACCTGATATCACATCACCTGTGTTGATGCCCATGGATATTTGCGGCACAAAGGCATCTTCAACCAACTCAGGTTCCATTTTTTCTATCTGCTTGCGTACATTCAGACTTGCCTCTATTGCCCTGTCCACATGGTAATCTCCCCTGAAAACGGCCATGATGGCATCACCTATAAATTTATCAATATATCCATTTTGTGCAATGATCTCTTTCACCATTATATCAAAATATTTATTGAGCAAGCTTACCACCCTGTCTGCAGGGTGTCTTTCACTTATACTTGTAAAGTCGCAAATATCAAAAAATGCTACCGTGGCGTCGACAGTTTCATTTACCATTAGTGAGGTTTCAAACTCCTGTTTGTTCATAAATTTCAGCACGGTCTCATCAACATACATGCGCAGTATATTATTTTCTTTGATAGCCTGAAGTGTTTGCTTTAGTTGTGTCACATGCAGAATGGTTTTTTCAATAGTCAATTCCAGATCCATAAAATTGACCGGCTTGCACACAAAATCGAAAGCACCACGATTCATAGCAGTACGTATATTATCCATATCACTATAAGCAGAGACCATTACAGTTTTGACAAGGGGGTTGGCTTCATTTAGTTTGGAGAGCAGTGTAAGCCCATCAAGTTCGGGCATGTTAATATCGCTCAACACAATGTCCACATCAGGATGTTGCTTTAGTTTTTCGAGTGCCTCATTACCATTCAAGGCAAAAATAAATTCATACTTATGTTCACGTATCTGCTGGCGAAATTTTTGCTTGATCAGCATTTCCAGGTCAGCTTCGTCATCGGCAACCAGAATTTTAGCCATTACATAATATTTTTAAGTTTTTCTTTCAGAAGATTAAAATCCAGGGGCTTGGTTAAAAAATCATCAGCTCCATGGCGCATAGCCTCATTATAATTCTCTGCATCGCCATAGGCCGTTATCATCATAACTACGGGCGGAGGAGGCGCAAAATCTTTTTTTATATGTTTCAAAAGTTCCAGCCCACTCATACCAGGCATATTTATATCTGAGAGTATGAGTACAGCCTCATGATCGTGTTGAGTAAGATATGCTAAAGCTTCTTCACCTGAAAAGGCAAAAACAAATTGTTTTACCCCGTCACGGATATCTTTCCTGAAACGTTGCTCAAACAATGCCTGAATATCCTTTTCATCGTCAACAACTAAAACTTTCATAATAATACATTTTATATTTATAATAATTAAACAGGCAATAGTATAATAAACTCTGCACCCTCTCCCTCTTTTGTTTTCACTTTTAGTTCACCCCCATGTGCATTGATAATGTCATAACTCATTGATAATCCTAAACCAGTTCCTTCTCCTGTAGGCTTGGTGGTAAAGAAGGGCTGGTAAATTTTGTCCACCACTTTTTGTGGTATGCCCAGTCCATTATCCCTTACGCTGATTTCAACCCGATTGCTATCGGATTTGTCGCCTTCTTTTTTTGTTTTTAATACCACTATAGGTTCATAGTTTTCACCATACTTTTTCTTTTTTTCAGCCACTGAATAAAAAGCATTGGTAAACAAGTTGAGTAACACACGTCCTATATCCTGGGGGATGACAGCTATTTCTGGAAGGTTTTCATCAAAATGAGTTTCCATGGTGGCATTGAAGGTTTTATCTTTTGCCCTAAGACCATGAAAG